>VFQP010000354.1_pt1 | contig 99481 bp, 104 predicted proteins | sample 3512351 | NCBI WGS metagenome assembly VFQP01 (sample SAMN10412372, study PRJNA504923) | tailings metagenome | isolation source: Relicate 1 Philex TSF1 revegetated site | place: Philippines: Tuba, Benguet | collected 2017-08-29
GCCCCAGAAGGCGGCCATGAGGCCCGCGGCCGGCAGCAGGATCCAGAACGACCAGCCGAACTGGGTTCCGAGCAGCGCGTAGGAGTAGGCGCCCACCGCGTAGAAGGCGACATAACCGAGGTCGAGCAGGCCGGCGAGGCCGACGACGATGTTCAGTCCCCAGGCCAGCATCACGTAGATGAGGACCTGAATGCCGAAATTGTCGACCCACTTCAGCGAGCCCTGGAAGCCGAAGAGCATCACGATGATGATCGGGTAGAGGACCAGGGCGACGACCGCGATCGGTGTGAAGTAGCGATCGATGAATGCCTTGAAGTAGTTGTAGAACCACGCGAGCGAATAGATGATCAGCGCGGCGCGAACGAGGATCAGGTAGGTGTTCAGGGTGCTCGGCAAGGCCGCCTCGATCTGCCCGGCGAACAACAGCATCAGCGCCGCCGTCACGGCCGCGACCGCTGCGATTTCCGTGCGGAAGAAGCGCTTGGCTGCCCCCGTCCCCTGCCCTCCCTTGACCGCCTTCGCCGCAGCCTTCTGACGGTCAAGCGCCGGCCGGAGATAGGCGACCATCGCAAAGCGGACGGCCATCACCAGCGCCACGACGACGACAAGCGTGCCCCAGCGCGTGACGATGATCAGTTCGTTGCGGATGTTCTGGTCGGTCTTCAGGCCGATCAGCATGATGAACAGGCCGAAGGCGATGATGCCGGCATAGACGGCTTCTCTCGCGGCCCGGCCGATGACGTTGTCGGTACCGTTGATGTTCTGCGCGGCGGCCATGGATCAGACCTTTTCGACTTCGGGTCGCCCGAGGATGCCGGAGGGCAGGAAGATCAGAACGATGGCGAGGATCGAGAAGGCGGCCACGTCCTTGTAGTCGATCGAGAAGTAGGCCGACCACAGGCTCTCGATCGTGCCGATCAGGAGACCGCCGAGCACCGCGCCGGGGATGGAGCCGATGCCGCCAAGCACCGCCGCCGTGAATGCCTTCACGCCCGGCACGAAGCCGTCCGAGAACACCACGACGCCGTAGTACATCAGGAACAGCGTGCCGGCGACGGCGGCAAGCGAGGCGCCCATGATGAAGGTGATCGAGATCGTGCGGTCGACGTCGATGCCGAGCAGCGCGGCCATCTTGCGGTCCTGTTCGCACGCGCGCTGGGCGCGGCCAAGCGACGTCTTGTTGACGAGATACCAGAAGATGGCGAGCAGGCTGACCGTCACGATGACGATGATGAACTGTTTCAGCGAGACGGTGATGCCTTCGATCGCATAGGTCTGCGACACCATCGGCGGGATCGGCTTGTTGCGGGGACCCTGGGTGACCTGCACGAAGTTGGAGAGCGCGATCGACATGCCGATCGCGGTGATCAGCGGCGCCAGCCGGAAGGAACCGCGCAGCGGCCGGTAAGCCAGGCGCTCGATGGTCCAGTTGTAGAGGCTGGTCATCAGCATCGCCACGATCATCATGATCAGGAGGAAGAGGACGACGTTGATGCCCGCGAAGATGGAGGTGAGGATGAGGAAGACGATGAGCGCGATGAAGGCGCCGATCATGAAAACGTCGCCATGCGCGAAGTTGATCATGCCGATGATCCCGTAGACCATCGTATAGCCAATCGCGATCAGCCCGTAGATCGACCCCAGCGTCAGCCCATTGATAAGCTGCTGGATGAAGTATTCCATTTGTACGCGGCTCCCCGAGAGACGTCGCCTTTGCGGTCGCGCCCCTTTTCGTGATTTCCCCTAGTCCTAAAGTCTCGCCACCGGATTGCAACGGCAATTTTGTGCGCCGCGCACGATAGCTGAGCACCGCGCCCACACTGCCTTTTTTCTGTTCTGGGGCGTCGGACCGGCGCGGAACCTACCAAAGCGTCAGCGCAAAGTCTTTGTAAGATCGGCGTACGAAATCCCACCGCACGCAAGAAAAGCACGCGGCGCCGGCAGAGCCCAGAAATATCTTGCGTTGGCGACAACGCCCGGCGTCAGTACGCCGACCCCGTGTCGCCGCCGAGCTTGTGGCGTTCGGAACCCTGCAGGGCCGGATTGAAAATCGACACAAGCGTCATGTCCGAACCGGCATCGGCGCGGAGCACGTGGTCGTCGTGGCGGTCGAGCGCATAGAGGGTACCCGGCTCGATCCGGTGAACGCGACCATGCATGTCCTCGACCTCGCCCGTGCCGGCAACGCAGTAACAGGCCTCAAGGTGGCGGCGATACTGGAGGCGCGATGCGCTGCCCGCGCGAACGACGGTATGGCAGACGGTGAAGCCCATGCCGTCGACAGCGGTCAAGAGGCGATGGCTCGTCCCGTTTCCCCATTCGACGAAGAAGTCAGTTTTCTCTACATCATTGAGATTTCTGGTGAACACCGTCCGACACCCTTCCCGGTTCGCTTGTAGGCACAAGCTGCCTTATCGCGCTCAGTTTCCAGGCCCAGCCTCCAACGGACAGCCTGTCGGCACAAACGATTGATTCTCACACGATCTGTAAGTAACGTTTACATCATGGAGTACATTCCACTCGCGGCAATACGGGCCTTCGATGCCACGGCGCGGCATTTGAGCTTCTCGAGGGCCGGCGACGAACTCCACGTCACGCATGCAGCCATCAGCCATCAGATCCGGCGCCTGGAGACGTGGCTTGGGGTTTCGTTGTTCGTGCGCGGCAGGCGGGTGCGACTCACCGAATCCGGCGTCGCGCTGTTCGCGGCCACAGGCAACGCGCTGCGCGACATCGACACGGCCTGCCGGCGGATACGTGGATCGCGCGGGACGCGGATCGTGACAGTGGGTTGCATCCCGTCGATCGCCAGCCGGTGGCTGGTACCAAGGCTGAATGCCTTTGCAGCCCTGCACCCAAGAATCAGTCTCAAGGTCATGTACGCATCGGCGAATGAAAAGCTGGCCGACGGCGACAACGATGTACTGGTGACACTGGGCAACGATTCTTCGCCGCTGGTGCAGGGCGTGCCCCTCTTCTCACGCGCCAGCCGCCCGGTGTGCAGCCCTGCGTATCTGGCCCGGCGACCAGATGTGCATGGGATTTCGACACTGGCCGGCGCCGACCTTCTTCATGACGAAAACCACAATGGTTGGCGCGCCTGGTTCCGCGCCGCGGGCATTGCCCCGGCCAGGGACGACCGCGGGCCCGTCTTCGCCGACTTCAATATCCTGGCCACTGCCGTGATCGCCGGCCACGGCGTGGCACTCTGTCCGGCCGAAGTCTTCCGGGAGGAGATCGCGAGAGGCGACCTCGTCGTTTTGTCCGAGATCGCGACCGATCTCGACAAAGCCTATTTCATGACGATGGCAAAGGACCCGCCAGACGCCGTATCGGTGTTCGCGGACTGGTTCAGGGCGGAAGTCGCGCCCGCCGCCGGTCGTGCCTAGAGCGGTTCAGGGCTAGTTGACCACGAAGCCGTGGGCGAAAGGATCGCGGTCGTCGATAAAGATCGTGTTGATGCCGGTCATGCGCGCCCATCCGCCGATCGACGGAATGATCGCCGTCTTGTTGCCGACGGCCACTTCCTTTTCGACCTTGCCCTTGAACAGGGAGCCGATGATCGACTCATGGACGAAGGCGTCGCCGGCCTTGAGCTTCCCCTTGGCATGCAGCTGCGCCATCCGCGCCGACGTGCCGGTGCCGCAGGGCGAGCGGTCGATCGCCTTGTCGCCGTAGAAGACGGCGTTGCGGGCATGCGCCTCGGAATTCTGCGGCGCGCCGGTCCACAGCATGTGCGACAGCCCCCTGATGTCGGGCTTCTCGGGGTGGACGAAGGAATACTTCTCGTTCAGCCGCCTCCTGACGATCGGGCTCCAGGCGATCAACTCGCCTGCCGTGTAGTCGGCCATATCGCGATAATTCTTCTGCGGATCGACGATGGCGTAGAAATTGCCGCCATAGGCAACGTCGACGACGATCTCGCCAAGCGTCGGGCATTCGACGGTGAGCCCTTCGGCAAACAGGAAGGACGGGACGTTGGTGATCCGGACCTCTTCGACGTAGTCGCCTTCCTTTCGGTATTCCGCGACGACGAGGCCGGCCGGCGTGTCGAGGTTGAGGCGGCCTGGCGTCTTCGGCGTCATCAGCCCGTTCTCGATCGCCATCGTCACCGTGCCGATCGTGCCGTGTCCGCACATCGGCAGACAGCCGGACGTCTCGATGAACAGGATGGCGACGTCGCAGTCCTCGCGCGTCGGCGGATAGAGGATCGAACCGGACATCATGTCATGACCGCGTGGCTCGAACATGAGCCCGGTGCGGATCCAGTCGAACTCGGCGAGGAAGTGGGCACGCTTCTCCATCATCGTGGCGCCCTTGAGCAGCGGGCCTCCGCCAGCCACCAGTCGCACGGGGTTCCCGCAGGTGTGGCCGTCAATGCAGTGGAACGAATGCCGCGCCATAGAAGATTCCCGTCAGAAACGCTGTGCAGAGAAAGGCGAAAGATCGATCGCCGGAGACTGGCCCAGGACGAGGTCGCGGATCAACCGGCCGGTGGCAGCCGCCTGGGTAAGACCGAGGTGGCCATGTCCGAACGCGTACAGGACCGACTGCGACTGGCGCGAGCGGCCGACCACTGGCAGCGAGTCCGGCAGCGACGGCCGGTAGCCCATCCACTCGCGCCCATCTGATGGATCCAGACCGGGCAGGAAGCGCTTCGCCTTCTCCAGCATCGCCTTCGAGCGCGCGAAATTCGGCGGGCGCTTCAGCCCACCGAGTTCGACCGCGCCGCCGATCCGCAAGCCCGTCGAAAGCGGCGTGATGACGAAGCCGTGACCCGAGAAGATCAGCTGCCGCTTCACGTCGAAGGCGCCGACCGGCAGCGTTGTGTTGTAGCCGCGCTCGGTTTCCAGCGGTATGTCGTCGCCGAGCCCCTTTGCGAGCAGGTGCGACCACGCACCGGCAGCGACGACGACCTTGCCGGCGCGCCGGATCTGCCCGTCCGTGAGCCGGACAAGCGCGCCTCCGGCGGGATCGGCCTCCACCGCGCGTACCTGGCCCTGCTCGAAGCGCGCGCCCTGTCTTTCGGCGTGGGTCCAGAGCGCCTTGCCAAGCAGCTTCGGATCGTCGGCGGTCTTCCAGCCGGGCACGAAAGTGGCCTTGACGAAACCGCTGGACAGACCAGGCTGCAATGCCTTGACTTCATCGCCCTCGACGTGGCGGTAGGCGATGCCGAAGCGGTCGCGCACGGCCCAGCCGGGCAGCGAGGCTCGGAACTCGGCCTCGCTCTCGTAGAGTTCCAGCGATCCGTCCTCGTTCAGCATCGGGCGCGTGCCCGAACGATCGAGCAGCGCCATCCACTCGGCCTCGGCGAGGCGCATCATGCCGGCCTGCGCGTCGAGACTCGCCTCGTAGTGCCTTGGCGCGCCGGCCCGCCAGAAGCGCCACAGCCACGGAACGAGATGCGGCAGATAGGCGGGCGGGATCGCCAGCGGGCCGAGCGGGTCGGCCAACCAGCGCGGCAGATTCCTGAGCATGCCCTTCTGGGCGAGCGGCAGCACATCGGAGAAGGCAAATGCCGATGCGTTGCCGGAACTCGTCTCCTCGATGACCCCGGTGCGATCGATCACTAGGACGCTGCGGCCGGCCTCGGAGAGGAACGTCGCGGCGCAGATGCCGACAATGCCGGCACCGACGACGATGATGTCGTTTCCGGCCATCATGCGCTCACCTGCGCCATCCTGCGTTCGTCCTCAGAGCGTCGGCAGCTTCGGTCGCTTCTTCAGCGCGGCCTTGATGACCTTCTCGGCCGCCTTGCGGCGCTCGCCGGCGAGCGGCTGGCGCGGCATGCGCACACGCTCGTTGGTGCCGATTGCATGGACCTCGGCGAGCTTGATGTTCTGGACGAGATAGGTGGACACGTCGAGATCGAGCAGCGGCCGGAACCAGCGGTAGATGGCGAGCGCTTCCTCGCGGCGGCCGGCCTTCATGAGCCGGTAGATTGCCACGGTCTCCTTCGGAAAGGCGGTGACCAGGCCGGCGACCCAGCCGATGGCGCCGACCGACAGCGCCTCGAAGGCGAGGTTGTCGACACCGGTGAAGAGGTCGAAGCGGTCGCCGAATGCGTTGATGATCTCGGTCGAGCGGCGGATATCGTCGGACGATTCCTTGATGGCGACGAAGCGCTCGTCGGCGGCAAGCTCGTGCATGACGTCGATAGTCACATCGACGCGATAGGCAAGACGGTTTGAATAGATCATCACCGGCAGGTCGCCGGCAGCCGCGACCGCCGACAAGGCAGCGACGGTCTCTTCCGGATTGGTGTGGTAGATCGGGCTCGGCACGACCATCAGGCCATCGGCGCCGGCTTTCGCGGCACGCTTTGCGAGGCTGGCCGCGTCGCGCGTCGCCGCCTCGTTGATGGTCAGCAGAACAGGCTTCTTTCCCGCTACCTTGCGAGCGGTCTTGAAGACCGCCAGCTTCTCGTCGTGGCTGAGCATCGGGCCTTCACCGAGTGAGCCGCAGACGATCAGGCCGTCGCAACCCGCGTCCATCTGCAGCGCGAAACAGCGCTCCATTTCCTTGTGGTCGAGCGCGTCATCCTCGGTGAACTTGGTCGTGACGGCCGGAAAAACTCCGCTCCACATGCATGCCTCCATCTGATATATCACTGGTATATTTTGATGGATCGTGCGTTGTCAAGCAAATCCCTGCTGTGATATACGAAAAATATATCAGGAGCAGAGCGATGGATGCGTTCGCGCAGGAGATGGATGGCCCGGCAGCCTTGCGGGCCTATCACGTGCTCGAACACCTGATCGTCACGCTGCAGCTGGAGCCCGGGTCGGTCGCCACGGAGGCGACGCTCATCGCACGGCTGGGTCTTGGACGTACGCCAGTGCGCGAGGCGATCCAGCGGTTGGCATGGGAAGGCCTGCTTGACGTGCGCCCCCGTGCAGGACTGGCGATCGCGCAGTTGAATCCCGGAGACTGGCTTCGAGTCATCGACGCCCGCAAGGGCGTCGAGTCGGTGCTTGCACGATCCGCCGCACGCTTCGTGACGCGCGACGCCGCCGAGCGGTTCAAGGCCGCCGCGCTGGCGATGCACGAGGCGGTGGAGGCAGGCGACGCTGTTGCCTTTCTCGGCGCCGACAAGGCTTTCGACGAGGCGCTGGCGCTGGCGGCCGACAATCCCTTCGCCGCTCGCGTCGCAGCGCCGCTCCAGAGCCACAGCCGGCGCTTCTGGTTCCGCTATCGGGCCGATACCGGCCTGGCCGAGGCGGCCGAGCATCATATAGCGCTGATCCGGGCCATCCTGGACGGCAACGGGGAAAACGCCCAGCACGAGGCCGGGCGCTTGATGGCACTCCTGAGGCTTCAGGCCGAAGCGGCGGTCAGAAGCTGACGAGCAGTTGGCTATTACGCGCCTGCGTCGAGCTTGCCCGCACCGTTCAGACCGTCCCAGCCCTCGCCCGAAGCGATGATGCAGGAATTGCCGTCGGTTCCGGAGGCGATCATGGTCCAGGTGCCATTTTCCGAAACGAACACTTCCATGACGACATTCTTGTCGACGACGCCCATTGCAGTCGGCTGTTCCTTGAAGTCCCGTGCCAGCGCGGAAACGATGTCCTGCCTCGTCCCGCAAATCTCCTGCGACTTGGCAGGATAAGCGCTCATCACGAGCGCGGCGAATGCTGCTGTCGCGGCTATGGCAGACGCTGCGGTCAGTCCGGAAAGGGTACCACGCATGGCTGGCTCCTGATGTCCGTTGCCGCTGTGCGGCGCTGGGAAATCAAGGCGCGCGGGCCTTGCGGCGTTCCATCACCATTCGGTTACGCGCTGAAACGCGCTTTGCTCCGCAGAATTGGAACCAAAACAACAAAGGGCGGCCAATGCCGCCCTTTGCGAATCCTCTGGTGCGCGACGCCTAGTTCATCGTCGGGATGACAAACTCGGCGCCGTCCTTGATGCCGGACGGCCAGCGCGACGTGACTGTCTTGGTCTTGGTGTAGAAGCGGAAGGCGTCCGGGCCGTGCTGGTTCAGATCGCCGAAGGACGAGGCCTTCCAGCCGCCGAACGTGTAATAGGCGATCGGAACCGGGATCGGCACGTTGATGCCGACCATGCCGACCTGCACGCGTGAGGCGAAGTCGCGCGCCGCATCGCCGTTCTGGGTGAAGATCGCGACGCCATTGCCCATCTCGTGGTCGTTGGCGAGCTTGATCGCATCCTCGTAGCCCTTAGCGCGCACCACCGACAGAACCGGCCCAAATATCTCTTCCTTGTAGATCTTCATGTCGGCCGTCACGTCGTCGAACAGGCAGCCGCCCATGTAGTAGCCGTTCTCGTAGCCCTGCATCTTGAAGCCGCGGCCGTCGACCAGCAGCTTCGCGCCTTCCTTGACGCCGGCATCGACGTAACCCTTGACGCGCTCCAGCGCCTGCTTCGTCACCAGAGGTCCGAAATCGGCGGAGGAGTCGGTCGAGGGGCCGACCTTGAGGCTCTCGACACGCGGGATCAGCTTGGCGATCAGGCGGTCGGCGGTTTCCTTGCCCACCGGCACGGCCACCGAGACGGCCATGCAGCGCTCGCCGGCCGAACCGTAGCCTGCGCCGATCAGCGCATCGACGGTCTGGTCCATGTCGGCGTCAGGCATGATGATGGCGTGGTTCTTGGCGCCGCCGAAGCACTGGGCGCGCTTGCCGTTCGCCGTGGCGCGCGAATAGATGTACTGCGCGATCGGCGTCGAGCCGACGAAGCCGACCGCCTTGATGTCCGGATCGTCGAGGATGGCGTCGACCGCCTCCTTGTCGCCATTGACGACGTTGAGCACGCCGGCAGGCAGTCCGGCCTCCAGAAACAACTCGGCGATCTTCAGGGGCACGCCCGGATCGCGTTCCGACGGCTTGAGGATGAAGGCGTTGCCCACCGCGATCGCCGGCGCGATCTTCCAGAGCGGGATCATGGCAGGGAAATTGAACGGCGTGATGCCGGCGACGACGCCGAGCGGCTGGCGCATCGAATAGACGTCGATGCCGGGGCCGGCACCGTCGGTGAATTCGCCCTTCATCATGTGCGGCGCGCCGATCGAGACCTCAACGACCTCGAGACCGCGCTGGATGTCGCCCTTGGCGTCGGCGATGGTCTTGCCATGCTCGCGGGCCAGAATCTCCGCCATGGCTTCGTTGTCGCGGGCGGCGAGTTCCAGGAACTTCATCAGCACGCGCACGCGGCGCTGCGGGTTTGTCGCTGCCCAGCCGATCTGCGCTGCCTTGGCATTCTCGACGGCGGCACGCAGCTCATCTCGCGACGCCAGCGCGACCTTGCCGCGCACGGTGCCATCCATCGGCTGGAACACCTCGGCCGAGCGGCCGCTCTTGCCGGCGACATGCTTGCCACCGATGAAATGACCGTAGTCGATCATGTCTCGCTCCCTGACTCTTCTTGGAAGACCGCATTGTCGGCGCGGGCGCATGGATTTGCAACGCGACGACGGCCGCCAGCCGTTGTGCAAGAAATAATGCACGGGGCGAGATGGACTTGATTCGCTGCAAATGGTTGGATGCCGCTCATGAATTGGGATGACGTCCGCATCTTCCTCGCGGTGGCGCGCGCCGGACAGATCCTGGGCGCGGCGCGCCGGCTCGACCTGAACCACGCCACCGTCTCGCGACGCGTCGCCGCGCTCGAGACGGCGCTCAGGACGAAACTGTTCCGCAGGCTGACCACCGGAAGCGAGCTGACGCCGGCCGGCCAACGCTTCCTGGCTGTCGCCGAGCGCATGGAAGCCGACATGATCGCGGCGCGCGCCGAGATCGACGGCGACGGCGAGGACGTGTCCGGCACGGTCCGCATCGGCGCACCGGACGGCTTCGGCGTGGCGTTCCTGGCGCCCCGGCTGGGCGCGCTGACACGACAGCATCCCGGTCTCAAGGTCCAACTTGTGCCAGTGCCGCGCTCCTTCTCGCTGTCACGCCGCGAGGCCGACATCGCCATCACGGTCGAACGGCCGACCGAGGGCCGACTCGTCGCATCGAAGCTGGTCGACTACTCGCTGGGTCTCTGGGCGTCGCGTGCCTACGTTGACGCCAACGGGCTGCCCGACGGCCCTGCCGGGCTCAACGGCCACAGGCTCGTCGGCTATGTGCCCGACCTCGTCATCTCGCCGACGCTCGATTATTCCGCAGAATTCCATCCCGGCTGGGACGCGGCCTTCTCGATTTCGTCGGCGCTCGGTCAGGCAGAAGCGGTGCGGTCGGGCGCCGGCATCGGCATCCTCCACACCTTCGTCGCGCGCGCCATGCCGGACCTGGTGCCTGTAGCGGAGGTGCCCGCCATCCGCCGTTCCTACTGGCTCGTCTACCACGAGAGCATGCGGCCGCTGCGCCGTATCCAGGTGGTTGCGGCCTTCATCGCAAGACTGGTCGAGGCCGAGCGAGCGAGCTTCGTCTAACCCCCGTCAGGCGTAGCGGGCGATCGACAGTTCCCGCGTATCGATATCGGCTTTCCTTCCCGACATCAGGTCGGCAAGCGCGCGGCCCGAACCGCAGGCCATGGTCCAGCCCAGCGTGCCGTGGCCGGTGGAAAGCCAAAGATTGGAGAGCTTCGTCGGCCCGATGACCGGTGGTCCGTCCGGCGTCATGGGCCTCAGCCCGCACCAGAAGCTCGCGCCCTTCAGGTCGCCTCCGCCCGCGAACAGCTGGCCGACGGAATGTTCGAGCGTCGCGCGTCGCGCCGGCCTCAGCGTCCGGTCATAGCCGGAAATCTCCGCCGTGCCGCCCGCCCTGATGCGGTTTCCGAGCCGGGTGATCGCGACCTTGTACGTCTCGTCCATCACGGTCGAGACAGGCGCCTTCTTCTCGTCGACGATCCGGGCGGTGATCGAATAGCCCTTGATCGGGTAGACCGGCAGGCGCAGCCCGAGCGGCCGCACCATCTGCGGCGAATAGCTGCCGAGCGCGACGACATAGGCGTCGGCGGTCATCAGGCCGCTGGAGGTCATGACCCCGGTCACCTTGCCGGCCTCGGTCTCGATACGTTCGATCGTCGTGCCGAAGGTGAACCTGACGCCTTTCGCGGCCGCCATCGCCGCGAGCCGCTCCGTGAACATCTGGCAGTCGCCGGTTTCGTCGCCGGGCAGACGGAGCCCGCCGGCGATCTGGTCGCGGAAACCTGCAAGCCCGGGCTCCGCGGCGACACAGCCACCTGCGTCCAGCACCTCGTAAGGCACGCCGAAGCGCTCGAGCACCTCGATGTCGCCCTTGGTGCCCTTCACCTGCTTCTCGTTACGGAAGAGCTGCAGCGTGCCCTGCGCCCGGTCGTCGTAGGCGATGCCGGTCTCGGCCCTGAGCGCCTTCAGCACGTCGCGGCTGTATTCGGCGATCGGCACCATGCGCGCCTTGTTGACCGCATAGCGGTCGGCCGTGCAGTTCCTCAGCATCTGGAATACCCAGCGCCACATGGCGGGGTCGGCGAGCGGCCGGATCACCAGCGGGCCGTGGGTCATCAGCAGCCACTTGACCGCCTTCACCGGGATGCCTGGTCCGGCCCAGGGCGAGGAATAGCCGGGGGAGACCTCGCCGGCATTGGCGTAGCTTGTTTCCAGCGCAGGCCCTTCCTGCCGATCGACGACTTCGATCTCGTGACCCGCCTGGGCGAGATACCACGCCGCCGTGGTGCCTATCACGCCGGAACCCAGGATCAGGATCTTCATCGCCAAACGCCCCCGCCGCAGCCGGCCTATCCAGCCACGAAAGCCGCTAGCCGTCGAGATACACGCGGTGGAAACGCTGGCCCAGCGAGGTCAGGATTTCGTAGCCGATCGTGCCCGCCAGCGCCGCCACGTCGTCGACGGTCTGTTCTGTCCCGAACAGGTCGACGAGGTCGCCGGCTTTCAGGCGCCCGTCGGGCAGCGCCGATATGTCGAGAATGATCGAGTCCATCGACACGCGTCCGGCGAAGGGCAGTCGCACGCCATCAACGAAAGCGGCGCCGGCGGCGGCGCGGTGCCAACCGTCCGCATAGCCGAGCGAGATGGTCGCCAGTCGCGTGGGTCTGCTGGCGACCAGCCTGTGCGCGTAGCCGATGCCGGCGCCAGCCTTGACCGACCGGGTCTGCACGACCTTCGCCTGAAGCCGGACGACGGGCTTCATCGGGTTCGGCTGTCCGGGAGTCGGGTTGATGCCGTAGAGCGCGGCGCCCGGGCGGGCGAGATCGAAATGCCAGTCCTGCCCGAGGAAGATGCCGGATGAATTCGCGAGAGAATAGGTGCCGCGGCCGAACCACGGCTTCAGCGCGCGGAACGCGTCGAGCTGCGCTGGATTGGCCGGGTGCGCGACCTCGTCGGCGCAGGCGAGATGGCTCATCACCAGCGACACGCGGATGCCGGCGAGCGACCGGGCATCCTCGGACAGCGGGATGACGTCGGCTGGCTGCAGGCCCAGCCGCGACATGCCGGTATCCACCTGGATGGCCGCCTCCAGAGGCTGCCGGCCGCGGCCGAGGGCATCCCATGCGCGCACCTGCTCGACGCTATTGAGCACTGGCCTCAGCCCGGCAGCCGCGCAGGCCCCTTCCGAACCCGGCGGCAGGCCGTTCAGGACGTAGATGACCAAGTCCGGCCCAAATGCTTTCCGCAGCGCCAGCCCCTCCGAAAGATGCGCGACGAAGAACGTGTCGCAACCTTCTTTCGCCAGTGCCCGCGCGACCGGGACGGCGCCCAGCCCATAGCCGTCGGCCTTGACCACGGCCGCACAGGCCGCCCGGCCCAGAAGATTCTTCAGGAAGCGGTAGTTGGCGCGAATCGCGCCAAGGTCGGCCGTCAGGATCGCGCCGGCCGTCGTCTCGTCAATCGACGAGACGACGGCGGCATCGGCATGGTGTTTCGACGGCATGGCACAGGCATCCAACTCGACGAATGAGTAGGACGCCCTCCGCCTGTCGGCAACCGGATTGAACGGAAGGCGCCAAAGGCGCCACCGTTCAAACGGCGTCGGTCAGGTGAAGTACTGGCCGCCGTTCGCGGTGATGGTCGAGCCGGTGACGAAGCCGGCATCGTCCGAGGCGAGGAAGACGACACAGCGTGCGATCTCGTCGGCCTCGCCGAGGCGTCCAACCGGGATCTGCGCGATGATGCCCTCGCGGACCTTCTCCGGCACCGCCATCACCATGTCCGTCGCGATGTATCCGGGGCAGATCGCGTTGACCGTGATGCCGGCGCGAGCGCCTTCCTGCGCCAGCGCCTTGGTGAAGCCGAGGTCGCCGGCCTTCGCCGCGGAGTAGTTCGCCTGGGCGAACTGGCCCTTCTGGCCGTTGATCGAGGAGATGGTGATGACGCGGCCGAACTTGCGCTCGCGCATGCCGTTCCAGAGCGGATGCGTCATGTTGAAGACGCCGTCCAGATTGGTCCGCATCACGTCGTTCCACTGGTCGCGCGTCATCTTGTGGAAGGGCGCGTCGCGGGTGATGCCGGCATTGTTGACCAGAACATCAACAGGTCCCAGTTCGGCCTCAACCGCCTTGATGCCCGCGGCGCAGGCATCGTAGTCGGCGACCGACCATTTGAAGACGGGGATGCCGGTCTCGGCCTTGAACCTGGCCGCGGCCTCGTCATTGCCCGCATAATTGGCCGCCACCTTGTAGCCGGCCTTCTTGAGAGCCACCGAAATGGCCGCGCCGATGCCGCGCGAGCCTCCGGTGACGAGCGCCACTCGTGCCATGAAAAGTCTCCTCCCATTTCAAAGGCAGTACGGCGATAAGGCAGCCTGATTTGCTCTTGCTTGTCTACCTGCCGCCCTGCTGCTTCATAGCCCTATTGCCTTAGCCTGCTTCCACGCACATGGCGACACCCATGCCACCGCCGATGCACAACGTCGCCAGTCCCTTCTTGGCGCCGCGCCGGCGCATCTCGTAGACCAGCGTGTTGAAGATGCGGGCGCCCGACGCGCCGATCGGGTGGCCGATGGCGATGGCGCCGCCATTGACGTTGACGATGTCCGGGTTCCAGCCCATGCCCTTGTTGACCGCGCATGCCTGCGCGGCGAAGGCCTCGTTGGCTTCCACGAGGTCGAGGTCGTCGGCCTTCCAGCCGGCCTTCTTCAGCGCCGCCTGAGACGCCGGGATCGGGCCGGTGCCCATGATCGACGGGTCGACGCCGGCGGTCGCCCACGAGACGATGCGGGCAAGCGGCGTGATGCCTCGCTTCACGGCGTCGGCCTCGCTCATGAGCAGCGCGGCCGCGGCGCCGTCGTTGATGCCGGATGCGTTGGCAGCCGTCACGGTGCCTTCCTTGTCGAAGGCGGGCTTCAGCTTCTGCATGGCGTCAAGCGTCGCCCCGTGGCGGATGTATTCGTCGGCATCGACGATCGTGTCGCCCTTCTTGCCCTTGAGCGTCACGGCGACGATCTCGTCCTTGAACCGGCCGGCCTTCTGGGCAGCCTCGGCCTTGTTCTGCGAGGCCAGCGCGAATTCGTCCTGCACGTCGCGGGTGATCTGGAACTGCTTGGCGACGTTCTCCGCCGTGTTGCCCATGTGGTATCCGTGGAAAGCGTCCCACAGCCCGTCCTTGATCATCGTGTCGATGAACTTGAGGTCGCCCATCTTGGTGCCGCCGCGCAGGTGCTGCGCATGTGTTGACAGCGACATCGATTCCTGGCCGCCGGCGATGATCACCCTCGCGTCGCCGGCCGCGATCTGCTGCATGCCGAGAGCGATGGCGCGGAGCCCCGAGCCGCACACCTGGTTGAGTCCCCAGGCGGTCGTCTCCTTGGGCAGGCCGGCGCCGATCGAAGCCTGGCGGGCCGGGTTCTGGCCCTGTGCGGCGGTCAGCACCTGGCCGAGGATCACTTCGTCGACTTCGGCCGCATCGACGCCGGCGCGCGCCAGCACTTCCCTGATCACAACGATGCCAAGTTCGTGGGCCGGCGTGTTGGCGAAGGCGCCGTTGAAGGAGCCGACCGGGGTACGGGCGGCGCTTGCCACGACGATCGAAGTTGACTGGGCCATCTGATGGGTCTCCCGACTTGGACGCCGCCGTCCGGGCCTCGGGCGAAGCGGCTGTTTTGCAGCGTTTCTTGCCCTTTCGGCACCCGCTGTCAAACCGGCGCGATAGACCGGCAATTCATGCTGCACCCATGCTGCGCAGCATAAAAAGCACCTTCGAAGCACCTGGATCGTTTCCGCACTGCACAAACTGCTTGGAATCGCGCTGCTTTTGCGCATATCCTTCGCTCAGGCGCAGTCGACGCCGGTCGCGACAGCAGTGGCGAACCGGCTTCCCGGGAGGATGCGAATGGCCTCGAAAGGCGACCCCGTCGTCATCAAGAAATACGCGAACAGACGCCTCTACAACACGGGCACGAGCACCTACGTCACGCTCGAAGACCTTGCCGAGATGGTCAAGAAGGGCGAGGAATTCACCGTCCAGGACGCCAAGACCGGCGACGACATCACCCATCCCGTCCTGACCCAGATCATCTTCGAACTGGAGAACAAGGATGGGCAGAACATGCTCCCCATCCCGTTCCTCCGCCAATTGATCGCCTTCTACGGCGACCAGATGCAGATGATCGTGCCGTCCTTCCTCGAGCAGTCGATGATCGCCTTCGGGAAGGAGCAGGAGCGGCTGCGCGAGCAGATGCAGAACGCGATCGGCAAGTCGCCGATGGATGTCATGACGTTTTCGACGCCGATCAAGGCGATCGAGGAACAGACGCGGCGCAACATCGAGATGTTCCAGAACGCGTTGAAGATGTTCACGCCCTTCCCGCAGGGCGGCACGGCCTCCGCGCCCGCGCCCGAGCCGGCGCCCCGGAAGGAAACGCCGGAGAAGTCGGACGACCTCGCGCAGCTCAAGGAACAGATCGCCGCGATGCAGCGGAAGATCGATTCGATGGGGTGAGGAGCGTTTGCCCGCAGGGCAATCGATCGGCAACGATTTGTCGATCGAGCCGAGGAACGCCCCGGGCCGTAGCGAGGGGATAAACCGGCTTGTTCGTCCTCTTTGAATGTCCTTCAACGCCGTCGAACATTGCGCTGGCGACCCCTGCGCCTACCCTCTGCCCGCAACCGGAGACGCCGTCATGTCCGCCCTGACCCTTGCCATCGCCAACCAGATCATCGCCGGTACTTTGGCAAAGGCTGCCGAACTCAAGCTCAAGCCGCTCGGCGTCGTCGTGCTCGACGCCGGCGGCCACACGCTCGCCTACCAGCGGCAGGACGGCGCGTCGTTCCTTCGTTTCGAGATCGCTTCGGGCAAGGCATTCGGCGCGCTGGCGACCGGCATGGGCTCGCGCGCGCTGTCGAAGACGGCGGTCGAACGCCCTCATTTCATGGTCGGTCTGTCGGGTGTATCGGGCGGCAAGGTCGTGCCGGTGCCGGGCGGCGTGCTGATCCGCGCCAAGGACGGGGCGATCCTCGGCGCAGTAGGCGTATCGGGCGATACGTCCGACAATGACGAGGCCTGCGCCGCGGCCGCCATCGAGGCGGCGGGGTTCACGGCAGAAGGCTAAGCCCTTACAGCGCCGCCTGGTGCAGCCGCTTCTCGGCGGCCTCGGCGACAGCCTGCGCAGTGATGCCGAAGTGCTTGTAGAGCGCCTCGTAAGGACCGCTCGCACCGAACCCATGCATCCCGACGAACAGCCCGTCGGAGCCGATGAACCGGTCCCAGCCCTGGCGGATGCCGGCTTCGACCGCGACGCGGATCGGCGCATCGCCGATGACCGCGTCCTGATAGCTGTCAGGCTGCGCGTCGAAGAGTTCGAAGCAGGGAACCGAGACGACGCGGGTCGGATGCCCATGCGCCTGAAGGAGCGTGCGCGCGCCGAGCGCGATCTCGACTTCCGAGCCAGTGGCGAAGATGGTGACCGCTGCGTCGCCGTCGGCCGCCATCAGTTCATAAGCGCCCCTTGCCGAAAGGTTTTCGCTCTCGAATTCGGTGCGAACCGCGGGCAGGTTCTGGCGGGTGAGCGCGATCGTGCTCGGCGCCTTGCGGGATTCCAGCGCCGCCTGCCAGCATTCGGCGGCCTCGGTGGCGTCGGCCGGGCGGAAGACAAGATGGTTCGGGATGGCGCGCAGGGCGGCCAGTTGCTCGACCGGCTGGTGCGTCGGGCCGTCCTCGCCGAGCCCGATGGAATCGTGGGTCATCACGAAGATCGACCGGATGCCCATCAGCGAGGCGAGACGCATGGCCGGACGCGCATAGTCGGAGAAGACCAGGAACGTACCGGAATAAGGGATGACACCGCCATGCAGCGCCATGCCGTTCATGGCCGACGCCATGCCGTGTTCGCGGATGCCGTAGTGCACGTAGCGGCCGCCGTAGGAGCCCGGCGCGATCGGCTTGGTCTGGCTGGTCTTGGTGTTGTTCGAGCCTGAAAGGTCGGCCGAGCCGCCGATCGTCTCCGGCACCACGCCGTTGATGACTTCGAGCGCCATCTCGGAGGACTTGCGGGTAGCGACCTTCGGCTTGTCGGCCACGAGCTTCTTCTTGTAGTCGGCGATCGCCGCGTCGAAGCCCGACGGCAGCTCACCCGACATGCGCCGCTCGAACTCGGCCCTCGTCTCCTTGTCGACCTTGCCGAGGCGGCCTTCCCATTCCTTGCGCTTCCTTGCGGAGTTCAGGCCGGCCAGACGCCAGGCATCGAGAACATCCGACGGCACTTCGAAAGGCTTGTAATCCCAGCCCAGCGCCTTGCGCGTCGCAGCGATCTCGTCTGCGCCGAGCGGCGAGCCGTGGACCTTGTTGGTGCCGGCCTTGCCTGGCGCACCGAAGCCGATGGTGGTCTTCGCGGCAATCAAGGTCGGACGGTCGGACGCTTGCGCAACTTCCAGTGCCCGGGCGATCGCCTCGGGGTCGTGGCCGTCGCAGGAAAGCGTGTTCCAGCCGGAGGCCGCGAAACGCGCCAGCTGGTCGGTGGAGTCCGAGAGCGAGACCGGACCGTCGATCGAGATGTTGTTGTCATCCCAGATGACGATGAGCTTGGAGAGTTTCAGGTGGCCGGCGAGCGAGAGCGCCTCCTGGCTGACACCCTCCATCAGGCAACCGTCGCCGGCCAGCACATAGGTGCGGTGGTCAACCAGCGCATCGCCGTAGTGAGCATTCATGATGCGCTCGGCGAGCGCCATGCCGACCGCGTTGGCGAATCCCTGGCCGAGCGGCCCGGTCGTCGTCTCGATACCGGCCGCGTGGCCGTATTCCGGATGGCCGGCGGTCGGCGAGCCGAGCTGGCGGAAATTCTTGATCTCCTCGATGCCGATGTCCTCGTAGCCGGTCAGATAGAGGAGCGAATAGAGGAGCATCGAACCGTGGCCCGCCGAGAGGACGAAGCGGTCGCGGTCGGCCCAGTGCGGATTGTGCGGGTCATGCTTGAGAAAGCGGGTGTAGAGCACCGTCGCGATATCGGCAGCGCCCATCGGCAGGCCGGGGTGTCCGGAGTTGGCCTTCTCGACGGCGTCCATCGACAGGAAGCGGATCGCATTGGCCATCCGGTCGTGCTTTTCACGGTTGCTCATGGCGTCTCGCAGGGCTTGGGCAGGGGCTGGAAAAAGTCGCGGGACACATAACAGGTGCCACCCGGCTGTCAATGAAACCGGGCGTGTGGCGCGTCGGCGGACGCCGATAGAAGTGGACAGGCGGCCGGCCTTTGTTGACGCCTTATTCACACGCCGCCTAATGTTTCCATTCTAACGCGTTGCGCGCGCGCACGATTCGGCGGCGGGGGTCGCACGGACGGAAAAATGACCGGGGAAACGACGCTCAGAGAGGTCATCGCCCGGCTCGGCAAGGCGATCGAAGGCCTGGAAACGGCCGTCGGCGCGCGCGTCGAGCAGGACCAGGACTATTCGGAAGCCGACGCGGAGCTGCAGCGCATGAACGCGGACCGTGCCCGCCTCGCCCAAGAACTCGACAATTCGGAAGCCCGGGCCGAGCGCCTCGAAGACGCCAACAAGGAAGTCTCGCGCCGGCTGGTGACGGCGATGGAGACGATCCGCGCCGTGCTCGACAGATAGGCTGGTTCATGGCGCAAGTGACTGTCACGATTGATGGCAAGACGTACCGCATGGCCTGCGACGAGGGCCAGGAAGAGCATCTGATCGAACTGGCGGGCAGGTTCGACCGGTACGTCACCCATCTGAAGGAGTCGTTCGGCGAGATCGGCGACCAGCGCCTGACCGTGATGGCCGGCATCATGATCATGGACGAGCTGAACGAGTTGCAACGCCGCGTGAAGGGCATGGAAAGCGAGGTCGCCACGCTTCGAAAGACCCGCGACGACGCCCTGGTCAAGGCCGACAAGAACGACGCGGCGCTGACCGGCGCGCTGGGCTCGCTCGCCGATCGCATGGAAAACCTGGCGGCGAAGCTGGCAGTCAAGAAGGCCGGCTGACCGGCACTACCTCGTTCCGCCGCGTTCGACCGCCTTCCCGTATGCCGGCCGTTCCTGGACCCTGTCTAACCACGCGGACAGGTTCGGATAGGCGGCCAGCTTGTCGAAGCGCTTCGCAACCGCGGCGACATCGAGCAGCATGATGTCCGCGCCGGTGAACAGGTCGCCCAGCAGGAACTGCTTGTCCGCGAGATGCCGGTCAACATGGCCAAGATGGTTGGCGATCTCCGACTCGATACGAGGCGAGAGCGGGGCAACCGCGTCGCCCAGCCGGGCGGTGTAAAGGTGCAGCATCAGCGGCAGCATGGCCGAGCCTTCCGCGAAGTGCAGCCACTGGACATAGTCGTCATAGGCAGGCGTGGTCGGCTCGGGCAGGAGTCGTCCCTGGCCGTAGTGGCGCAGCACGTAGTCGACGATCGCAGCCGACTCGATCACCGTCCGACCGTCGTCGACGATGACCGGCGCCTTGCCGAGCGGATTGACCTTCCGAAGCTCCGGCGGCGCGAGGCGCGTCTGAGGGTCGCGCTGGTAATGAACGATCTCATAGGGGAGGCCGAGTTCCTCCATCAGCCACAGGATGCGGTGGGAGCGCGAATTGTTGAGGTGATGGATGGTGATCATCGTTTCCTCCTGAAAATCAGCCTTCGAGCTCTTCCCTCAGCATCTCGAGCTCAAGCCACTCTTCCTCCATGGCAGTCAGCCCGGCCCGCGCCCTGTCCAGCGCCGCGACTGTCTTCTGAAAGGCAGCCGGATCGCGCGCGAACAGCGCCGGATCGGCGAGCTTCGCCTCCAGCTTTCCAACTTCGACGCCAGCCTCTTCCATCTTCTTCGGCAGGCTTTCGAGCGCGAACTTCTGCTTGAAGGACAGCTTCTTCGTCGCTTCGCGCCTGGCCTCGACCGGCTTCGCCACCGTTTCCTGCCCGCGCTCTGCCTTCGCGGCCTTGCGATCGTCAAGCTTCTGGCCACCGCGCTGGGCCAGCATGTCGGAATAGCCGCCGGCATATTCGCTCCATCGGCCACCGCCTTCCGGTGCAACCACGCTGGTCACCGTCCGGTCGAGGAAGTCGCGGTCGTGGCTGACGACGATCACCGTGCCGGCGAAACCGGCCACCAGTTCCTGCAGCAGGTCCAGCGTCTCCATGTCGAGGTCGTTGGTGGGCTCGTCCAGCACCAGGAGGTTCGCAGGGCGGGCCAGGAGGCGCGCGAGGATCAGCCGCGCCCGCTCCCCGCCGGACAATTCGCGCACCGGCGTGCGCGCCTGTTCGGCACGGAAAAGGAAGTCTTTCATGTAGGATACGACGTGCTTTTCATCCCCGTTGACGACCATGGTCTCGCCGCGGCCGTCGGTGAGGAAGTGGGCGAGCGTCTCGTCGGGATCGACCGAGCGCTTCTGGTCGAGCGAGGCGATCTCCAGATTGACGCCCAGCCGCACCGTGCCGGCGTCGGGAGCAAGCTCGCCTGTCAGCATCTTGAGTAGCGTCGTCTTGCCGGCGCCGTTGGCGCCGACGACGCCGACCCTGTCGCCGCGCGCGATTCGGGTCGAGAACCCCTTCACGACGGGCCGCCCGTCATAGCTCTTGTCGATGGCTTTCGCCTCGATCACCAGCTTCCCGGATTCGGCCGCCTCGCTGGCGGTCATCCTGGCCGCGCCCTCCGGGCCGCGATGGCCGCGGTGGCGTTGGCGCATGGCCTGCAACTCACCCAGCCGGCGCATGTTGCGCTTGCGCCGCGCCGTCACGCCGTAGCGCAGCCAGTGCTCCTCGCGCACGATCTGCCGGCCGAGCTTGTGCTGCTCGCGCTCCTCCTCCTCGAGCACCGTGTCGCGCCACGCTTCGAAATGAGCGAAGCCCCTGTCCAGCCGCTTCGTCTGGCCGCGGTCGAGCCAGACCGTCGCCGACGAGACGCGCTCCAGGAAGCGCCGGTCGTGCGAGATGACAACCAGCGCAGAGGGCGAGCGCACCAATTCGTCCTCAAGCCATTCGATCACCGAAAGGTCGAGATGGTTGGTTGGCTCGTCGAGCAGCAGGATATCTGGCTGGGGCGCGAGTGCCTTGGCCAGCGCGGCGCGCCGCGCCTCGCCGCCAGAGAGGTCCGCGGGCTTCTCTTCGCCGGTCAGCCCGAGGCTCTCCATCAAATAGGTGGCGCGATACGGGTCGTCCGCCGGGCCGAGCCCTGCCTCGACATAGGCGCGGACATTGGCGAAGCCATCCAGGTCGGGCGCCTGCGACAGGTAGCGGATCGTCGCCGATGGCTGACGGAAGATCTCGCCGTCCTGTGCCTCGACAAGGCCGGCCGCTACTTTCAGCAGCGTCGACTTGCCGGACCCGTTGCGGCCGACCAGAGCGATGCGCTCGCCGGCGCCGACGGACAGCTCCGCGCCATCCAGCAGCGGCTGGCCGCCGAAGGTCAGGCGGACGGCTTCGAGCCTCAGAAGCGGTGGCGCCAACATCAGAAATCCTTGCCGGGATAGGGATGGGCGACGAGCATGGCGCGCCCGCTTTCGAGCGACACGGAGAGCCGAGCACGCACCTCGTTGGAGATTGTGAGCGACGAGCCGAAGGGCACCGCGACGCGATCGAGCGGCCAGCGTGCGCCCTGGACCGTCAGGCCGGCGAGATCGCCGAAGCAGAGGATGGAAAACAGCGTGCCGTCGGCGAAACTGAATTCCGCCTGGCCCGGCAGCAGCGGCAGGCCTTCCTGCCGCCCGCTGGTCAGGAGCACGGGCACGCCCTCCTCGGCAAGCCGGATGGCAAGCGTCAGGTGCAGATGGCTGTGGTCGGCGCGCGCGCCGCCGAAGGCGCCTGTCAGCACAAGTTCGGTGGCACCACGATCGAGCGCGGCGCGCACCGCAAGCTCGCCGTCGGTCTGGTCCTTGCCGGACGGAAAGACCTCGCGCGGCACTTTGGGCCACTCTGCCAGCAGATCGTCCGGCACGGAATCGAAATCACCGACCCACAATTCCGGCGTCAGCCCAAGCAGGCCGGCATGGCGGATGCCGGAATCGGCCGCGACGGCGCGGGTGCCGGCGACCTGGGACGCGGCGCGGGGGGTGAGCGACATGTCGCCGCCGAGGAGGACCGTGAAACGGCTCATGCGCGGGCCTCTATCACGAGCCCATGCGAAAACGGAAGGCAGGGATGCGTCTACTCGATCCTGTTGCCCCCTGCCCGCGCCCGCTCTATGTTCATTGCGCTCTAACGGGGTGCCGGACGCGTCGCGCGTGCCGGCTGAGAGGCAGAACGGGGTAACCCGGCCAACCCGCTGAACCTGATCCGGTTTGTACCGGCGGAGGGATTAGACGCTGTCGTGCCGGGCACGGCGCCTCTTTTCCTGCAACATGAAAAGAAGGAGGCGCCGATGCGCACGAGACTGATTTCGCTTTGCACCGCGCTCCTGCTGGCCGCTCCGGCGTCCGCGCAGGAAACGCTCACCGTCTACACCTATGAAAGCTTCACGGCCGAATGGGGCCCGGGGCCGCAGGTAGAGAAGGCGTTCGAGGCCGACTGCGGCTGCGACCTGCAATTCGTCGCGGTGGCGGACGGTGTCGCCCTGCTCAACCGCGTGAAGCTCGAAGGTGCGGCCACCAAGGCCGACATCGTGCTGGGGCTCGACACCAGCCTGACCGAGGAAGCACGGGGTTCCGGCCTCTTCGCGCCGCACGGCGCAGATATGTCCGGGTTGGCCATACCCGGCGGCTGGACAGACGACGTCTTCCTTCCTTTCGACTACGGCTATTTCGCCGTCGTCTACGATTCGCAGGTGGTGACCGCACCACCGACGAGCCTGAAGGAACTGGTCGAGGGCGATCCGGCCCAGAAGATCGTCATTCAGGACCCGCGCACCTCGACGCCCGGCCTCGGCCTGCTGCTCTGGGTGAAGGCCGTCTATGGCGACGAGGCGAGCGCAGCCTGGGGGAAGCTCAAGGACCGCGTGCTGACCGTCACGCCGGGATGGAGCGAGGCCTACGGGCTGCTCACCAGCGGCGAAGCGCCGATGGTGCTCTCCTACACGACCTCGCCCGCCTATCACCTGATCGCCGAGCGGGTGGACCGCTACAAGGCCGCGCCATTCTCCGAGGGCCACTATCTGCAGGTCGAGGTCGCCGGGGTGACGACGACCGGCGCGAAGAACCCGCTTGCCGCCCGTTTCATGGCCTTCATGACCGGACCCGGCTTCCAGGATGTCATCCCGGAGACGAACTGGATGTTCCCTGCGGGCCGGATCGACAAGCCATTGAACCCGGTCTTCGATTCGCTGGTGAAGCCCGAAAAGACGCTGGTGATCCCGGCTGCAGATGTCGCTGTCAACCGGAAGGCGTGGATCGACGAGTGGCTGGCGGCGATGAGCAAGTAGTTCACCAACTTGAAAGGATCGCGCATCCTTCCCGGCATCGTCGCCCTGGCGGCGATCGCCATGCTGATCGGGGGAGCCTTCCTGGGCCTCGCCGTCGAAGGCTTGCGCGACCTTTCCGGCGCGGCCGATGCGTTTGATCCCTACCTCTTCCGCGTGGCGAGCTTCACGCTCTGGCAGGCGGCGCTGTCGACCGTCCTGTCGATCCTTCCGTCCATGCTCGTAGCGCGGGCTCTGTCGCGCCGGCCGCACTTTCCCGGCCGCCCGCTGCTGCTGGCATTGTTCTCGGTGCCGCTCGGCCTGCCGGCCATCGTGGCCGCAATGGGCGTGCTGGCGCTGCTCGGCCGGGCCGGCTACTTCGCCGACATCCTCACCATCCTCGGCGGCAGCGTCTGGCCTGGAATTTATGGCCTGTCTGGAATTCTTGTCGCCCACGTCTTCTTCAACCTGCCTTTGGCCACGCGCCTGTTCCTGCAGGCGCTCGAAACGGTGCCGGACGACCAGTGGCGGCTGGCGTCGCAGCTTGGCATGGGTCAGCCGGCGGCCTTCCGGTTGATCGAGTGGCCGGTGCTGCGTGCCGCCCTGCCCGGTGTCGCGGGGCTGGTCTTCATGCTGTGCGTCACCTCCTTCACGATCGTGCTGATGCTGGGGGGCGGACCGGGCGCGACAACGCTGGAGGTGGCGATCTACCAGGCGCTGCGCTTCGATTTCGACCCGGCCCGGGCCGTCGTGCTGACGGTGCTGCAGGTCAGCCTGACGGCGGTTGTCGCCGCGCTCCTCGTGCGCCTCGGCGCCGCGACGACCGGCGAGGCTTCGCTGGCCGTTGCCCGGCGCCGGCCGCGGGACCAAGGCCTCGCGGCCATTCTTGCCGATTACATTCCGGTGGCTCTCGCGACGCTCTTCGTCGCCGCACCGATCGCTGCGGTCGTGGCGGCTGGCATCCATGCCGACCTCGCGCGCGTGGCCGGCGAAGCGAGCGTCCAGCGAGCGACGGCGACCAGCTTGATCCTCGCCGGCGTCGCCGCCTCCCTCGCCGTAGCCGCGGCGCTGTCGATCGTCATGGCCCGCCGGGCACTGGAACTCGGACGTCGTGGCGGGCGGGTTTCGCTTCTCGAAAGCCTGGCTGACACGGGCGCCGGCTTCGTGCTCGTCGTGCCGCCCCTGGTGGTCGGCGCGGGATGGTTCATCCTGCTCCGTCACACCGGCGATGTCTTCGCCTTCGCGTTGGCCATGGTCGTACTGGTCAACGCGGCAATGGCGATGCCTTTCGCGATCCGCGCCATCCGGCCGTCACATGACGCGGCCAGCGCCAGGCACGAGCGGCTATGCGCGCAACTCGGCATCGTCGGCTGGAGCAGGTTGCGACTTGTCGACTGGCCGGTGCTGCGCCGGTCGTTGGGTACGGCTTTCGCCTTCGCGACGGCGCTGTCCCTCGGCGATCTGGGCGTGATCGCGCTATTCGGCTCGGACGCAGTGCAGACCCTGCCCTATCTGCTGTATCAGCGCATGGGCAGCTACCGGACGGCCGACGCGGCGGGCATCGCGTTGCTGCTCGCCGTGCTCTGCCTGGTCCTCGTTGCCGCAGCTGAAAGACTGGCAAGGAGCCGACCATGACCATCGAAGGCATGGATGTCATTCTCGACCAGGTCGCCTTCGGCTATGGCGCCACGAGCTTCCGTTTCGACTGCGACTTCCCGGCCGGCACGGTCACCGCCGTCATGGGGCCGAGCGGCTCGGGCAAGTCGACGCTGCTGTCATTGGTGGCCGGCTTCGAGGTGCCAGTATCGGGAAGGATTCTGGCGGACGGGCGCGACATCACCCGTCTGGCGCCGGCCGAGCGGCCGGTCTCCATGGTGTTCCAGGAAAACAACCTGTTCGGCCACCTGACAGTGGAACAGAATGTCGGCCTTGGCCTCTCGCCGGCGCTCAGGCTGACGCCAGCCGATCGTGATGCCGTGCGGACGGCTCTGGACCGGACCGGACTTTCCGCCATGGCCAGCCGTCGGCCGTCGGAACTCTCCGGCGGCGAGCGCCAGCGCGTCGCCCTGGCGCGCTCCGCGGTCCGCGACCGGCCTGTGCTGCTGTTGGACGAGCCTTTCGCCTCGCTCGGTCCTGCGCTGAGGGCGGAAATGAGCGCGCTCCTGTCGGAAGTCCAGTCGCGACGAAGCATGACGGTAATGTTCGTGACGCATCATCCCGAGGATGCACGGCAGGTCGCGGACCGTGTGGTATTCATCGAGGCGGGACAGGTGGCGGCCAGCGGTCCGGCGACGGAGTTCTTCGCCGGGGCTGGCCCGGCGGCATTCAGGCGCTATATAGGCGACAGGGGCGGCCGGATCACCTAGAATTGCCCGGAAGCGGACATATTTGCCGCCCAGTGTCCATGTGGTGCGGTCCCGCGTGGATCAAGATCGAGTGCAGTGATTGTACGGCCGTCGATACCGGCAACGGGTCGAAGGCCGCTTCGTTTGTCCGGATTTGGAAGGAAATCGCCCTGTCACCGCTGAGAAACAGCGCTGGAAGACCGGTCATCGCCCGCTCGGCCTTGAGGCTGGCGGCCGCTGTCGGCCTGTCCGCGATTCTCTCCGGCTGCCAGTTGATCTCCGGCGACACGATCAGCGAGAACGCCTTCCAGCCTTCCGACAACCCGGTCACCGTCGATACGGTGAGCCGCAACGACAGGCTCGCCGAGCTGGCGCGCGGGCAGCACCCGCGCATCCTTGCCACTTATGGCGGCGAGTATTCTGATGCCAAGCTGGAGCGCATGGTCGCCAAGGTGGTCGGTGGCCTGACGGCGGAGTCCGACAAGCCCGACCAGACTTACCGCATCACCATCCTCAACTCACCGAACGTCAACGCCTTCGCGCTGCCGGGCGGCTATCTGTATGTGACGCGCGGCCTGCTGGCTCTCGCCAACGATTCGTCGGAACTCGCTGCCGTCATCGCCCACGAGATGGCGCACGTCACGGCCAACCATGGCCTGGCGCGCCAGCAGAAGGAAGCCGACGAGGGTCTGGCGACGCGCGTTGTCGACGTTCTCGGCGACACGCCGCAGACCCGCGCCGCGCTGGTGCGCGGCAAGCTGCGGCTGGCGCAGTTCTCGCGAAACCAGGAACTCGAGGCGGACGCAATCGGCATTCGCCACAGCGCACGGTCGGGCTTCGACGCCTTCGCCGCCGGCCGTTTCCTGCAGTCCATGGCCGCGTACAGCGACTTCCGCAACGTGACCGGCGCACTAGACGCCAGCCTCGATTTCCTCGCCAGCCACCCGAACGCGCCGCAGCGCATAGAACTGGCGCAGCGACATGCCCGTCAGTACGGAGCAGCAGGCGTGGGCTCCCGAGACCGCGATTCCTTCCTGAAAGGCATTGATGGGCTCGTCTTCGGCGACACGCCGGAAGAAGGCTATGTCCGGGGCAACACGTTCATGCATCCCCGGCTCGGCGTCACCTTCACGGTGCCTGCCGGCTTCACTATCGACAACGCCGCCGCCGCCGTCACCGCCAGCGGGCCCGGAGAATTCGCGATCCGTTTCGACGGCGTGGCCCTTAAGGAAGGCGTGGCGCTGACCGATTATCTGCGTTCAGGCTGGGTTTCCGGTCTCGACGAATCCAGCGTCCGCACGGAGACGATCAACGGCAACCCCGCCGCCATCGCCACGGCACGCGCTGAAGGCTGGCAGTTCGACGTCACGGTCATCCGCGCCGGAAACCAGGTCTACCGCCTTCTGTCGGCCGCGCCGGCCTCGGCGACCGGCCTTGACGCCGTTGCCCGCCAGGTGAGCATGAGCTTCCGCCTTCTCAGCGCCCAGGAAAAGGCATCGCTGAAGCCGCTGAAGGTGCGTGTGGTGACCGTCAAGGCCGGCGAGACGGTCGGCTCCATCGCCGCCTCGATGAGCGGCGTGGATCGAAAGCTCGACCTGTTCAGGCTGATCAACGCCTTGCCGCCCGGTGCCTCGGTCTCCACCGGCGATCGTGTGAAAGTGATTACCGACCGCTAGGTCGTTTCAAGGCTAGGGTCGGCAATCAGGCGAAATCGGCCGCCATCGACGGGTTTCGGTGGATGAGCGCGGCCTTCAGCTTCTCGATCGCACGGCTTTCGATCTGCCTGACGCGCTCTTTTGAGATGCCGAGGCGCTCGCCCAGCGATTCCAGCGTTGCGCCGTCCTCGGCGAGCCGTCGCTGCCTGATGATGTCGAGTTCGCGGGGCGAGAGCACCTGCAACGCCCCGTCCAGCCACGCTGACCGGCGCTGCGTGTCGACGGACTGGGTGACGACTTCGTCCGGCAGCGGTGCGTCGCTCACGAGGAAATCCTGACGCCCGGCTGCGTCCGGGTCATCGCCGACGGGTGCGTTGAGGGATGCGTCAGGGCCGGAAAGGCGCGAGTCCATCATGGCGACCTCGGCTTCGGAGACGCCGAGCGCAACGGATATTTCGCGGTAGATCGACGTGTTGGAGAGGGGCTCATGACGCTGGCCGAGCTTCGCCCTGAGCCTGCGCAGGTTGAAGAAGAGGGCTTTCTGGGCAGAACTGGTGCCGCCGCGCACAATCGACCAGTTGCGCAGGACGTAGTCCTGCATCGACGCCCTGATCCACCACGTCGCATAGGTCGAGAAGCGGACCTCGCGGTCGGGCTCGAAGCGGGCTGCCGCTTCGAGCAGACCGATATGACCTTCCTGGATAAGGTCGGACGCGGGCAATCCGAAATGCCGGAACTTGCCGGCCATGGCGATCACCAGACGCATGTGCGCCACCGTGATGCTGTGCAGGGCCTGCTGGTCGCCTGACTTCTTCCATCGCTCCGCGAGTGATCGCTCCTCGGAACGCTCGAGATAGGGTGCCTTCATCGCTGCGCGGATGAAACGCCTGCCGGCCGGATCGTGCATCCTATCGCCCTCCGGACTAGTCCTGGAACAGACCAAAAAGACCTGCGACGTGGGCAAAGCACCGGGTTGAACAAGCGGCACAGTGCCCGATAATGCTGAAGAACGATACGGAGGGGGAGAAAGTTCCATGCTGACCGTGGACAGGCGCGATCTTTCTTTCCAGCTGTTCGATGTCGCCGCAGCCGAGACCCTCACAGCCCACTCGCGCTACGCGGACTACGATCGCGCCGCGATCGAAACCACGCTGGATACCGCCGAGCGCATCGCAATCGGCGATTTCCTGCCGCACGCCGCCGACCTCGATGCCAACGAACCACGCTTTGTCGACGGCAAGGTCGAGATGGACGCCCGCGTCGGCCAGGCGCTCGCCGCCTACCGCGACGCCGGCTTCTTCGGCGCGGGCTTCGATGCCGAGTGGGGCGGCGCCCACATGCCGGAGACCGTGCGCAGCGCCGTAGGGTTCGTCTTCTCGATGGCCAATATCGGCACGGCCGGCTACCCGTTCCTGACCGTCGGCGCGGCCAATCTCATCGCCGCCTTCGGGTCGGCCGAGCAGAAGGCCCGGTTCCTGCGGCCGATGGTCGAAGGGCGATGGTTCGGCACAATGTGCCTATCCGAACCGGAGGCCGGTTCATCGCTGTCCGACATCGCAACCCGCGCCGAAAAGAACGAGGACGGATCGTACCGGATTACTGGGCGCAAGATGTGGATCTCGGGCGGCGACCAGCCGATTTCGGAAAACATCGTCCACATGGTGCTGGCCAAGATTCCGGGCGGTCCAGCGGGCGTAAAGGGCATCTCGCTCTTCATCGTGCCGAAATACCTGGTGGCGGAAGACGGCTCGCCCGGCGGACGCAACGGCGTGGCGCTCGCGGGCCTCAACCACAAGATGGGCTACCGCGGTACGACCAACACGCTGCTCAACTTCGGCGAGGCGACCCCTTGCGTCGGTTATCTGGTAGGCGAAGAACACAAGGGCCTCGCCTACATGTTCCACATGATGAACGAGGCGCGGATCGGCGTCGGGCTAGGCGCGACGGCGCTGGCCGCGGCCGGCTACCGGGTCTCGCTCGCCTACGCCCGCGAACGGCCGCAGGGCCGCCATCCCGATGGCAAGGACGCGGCGTCCGCACAACTGCCGATCGTCCAGCACGCGGACATCAAGCGCCTGCTGTTGGCCCAGAAGGCGGCAGTCGAAGGCGCGCTGGCGCTACTCCTCTACTGCGCCAAACTGGTCGATCTTGGCCGTGTCACCGAGGACGCCGCTTCCAACCGGGAGAACGACCTGCTGCTTGACCTCCTGACGCCGATCGCCAAGTCGTGGCCGTCGGAATTCTGTCTTGAAGCCAACAAACACGCTATCCAGGTGCTGGGCGGATACGGCTACACCCGCGATTATCCCGTCGAACGGCTCTACCGGGACAACCGCCTGAACCCCATCCACGAGGGAACGCACGGCATCCAGGGCATGGACCTGCTCGGCCGCAAGGTCATGCAGGCAGGGGGCGCGGGCATGAAGATTCTGGCCAGGCGCATCATGGCCGACATCGCCGCCGCGCACGCCCACGGGGCGTTGGCGGGCCATGCGGCGGACCTCGCCGCCCATCTTGGCGAAACCATCGCGACGACCGGCAAGCTTGCCGCGGCGTTCGCCGAAAATCCGAGGCTGGCGCTGGCCAATGCGACGGCCTATCTCGACATGGTGGGGCACGTGGTCATCGCATGGATGTGGTTGCGGCAGGCAACTATTGCATCGGCGAAGCGCGCTGTGCCTGAAGCAGACGGCGACTTCCTCGAAGGAAAGATCGCCGCCTGCCGGTATTTCTTCGCCCACGAATTGCCGAAGACCCGTCCGCAGCGTGACCTGCTCGAATCGCTCGACGACACCACCCTCACGATGAACCCGGCATGGTTCTGACTTCCGGGCCGGGGAGAAGCGAAGTTCGACGAACGCTCTATTGAGACGCGGGCACGAACGGCATAACTACCGGGTATGCGAACCGCAGGCGATGTCAGCAGCTTGACGGCGCGCGGCGAGGATCTCACAGGTCCCGCGCGCGACAGCGTCGCGTCTGTCGCATTCCTGCTCTTTGCGATCTTCACCTTCATCGCCGTACCGCTTGGCCCATCGCAAGCCTACGCCGCGGCGGGGTTGGTGAGCGAGGATCGCCAGCGCAAGTTCATTCCGGGCAATTTGCCCGCCAGGCTGTCGACGCCGGCCGAGGAACGGGCCCAGGTCACGCAGTCTGCGTGGGAAGCGCAACTCCTTACGGCCGCGGGTGACGATGTCGTCCCCAACCGGCTCCAGGCGTTGGCCGTCGACCAGCCGACTGCAGCGCCGCAGCTCGCAGCCGACGGCGCCGCGTTCGTTCTTGAATTCGTCGCCTCTACCCACGCGCCGCGCGGACCCCCACGCACCTAGACTCGCCGCAGCGAGGCGGCAACCGGTCTTCCTCTCTGGAAGGTCCGGCAGCGGGCCGGTAATGCCGGCCTCCTCCCAGGTCCAGGTCGTTTCCGTCCGTCGCACATGACGGCGGCACCCAATCATCGAGATTCCCATGTCAAAGACCCATCCGCTTGGATTCCGCATCGAACGCGAACTCAAGGAAGCCCTTACCCGTGCTGCGCGGGACGACCGCCGGTCCGTTTCTTCGCTGGTCGAGATCGTCCTCGAGAAGTGGCTGACCGAGCACGGCTATCTTCGCGACAATCAACGCGACGCTGCCTGACGGCACAACAGCAACATTGTATGAAACTGTATTGTCTTTGTCATACAACGTTGCTTGATAATACTAAGGTCATAGTACAAAGGAATCGGTGGCTTCCGCTGCAGACCCGATTATGACTTGCCTGCCTGCTGACCGTCGCCGGATTCCGGCGGCGGCAGTCTCAATGGGGAGGACAGGCCATGGCAATGGCAGCTACCGCCGGCGGCGCAAGCCGCGGCATGACCCGCGAGGAGAAGAAGGTCATCTTCGCTTCGTCGCTGGGCACCGTTTTCGAATGGTACGATTTCTACCTCTACGGTTCGCTGGCCGCCTTCATCGGCGCGACCTTCTTCAGCTCGTATCCTGAAGCGACGCGCAACATCTTCGCGCTGCTCGCCTTCGCCGCCGGCTTCCTCGTGCGCCCGTTCGGCGCGCTGGTCTTCGGCCGCATCGGCGACCTCGTCGGTCGCAAATACACCTTCCTCGTGACGATCCTCATCATGGGCATGTCGACCTTCCTGGTCGGCCTGCTGCCCGGCTCTGCCACCTGGGGCATCGCCGCGCCGATCATCCTGATCGCGCTGCGCATGCTGCAGGGCCTTGCGCTGGGCGGCGAATACGGCGGCGCCGCAACCTACGTCGCGGAACATGCGCCCGACGACCGCCGTGGCTTCTACACGTCGTGGATCCAGACCACCGCGACGCTCGGCCTGTTCCTGTCGCTGGTCGTCATCCTCGTCATCCAGACCTCGATGACCAAGGAAGACTTTGCGGCCTACGGCTGGCGCATCCCGTTCCTGCTTTCCTTCATCCTGCTTGGCATTTCCGTCTGGATCCGGCTGAGCCTGAACGAATCGCCGACGTTCCTGCGCATGAAGGAAGAGGGCAAGGGCTCCAAGGCGCCGCTGTCCGAAGCCTTCGGCCAGTGGAAGAACGCCAAGATCGCGCTGCTGGCGCTGCTCGGCCTCACCGCCGGCCAGGCCGTCGTGTGGTACTCGGGCCAGTTCTACGCGCTGTTCTTCCTGCAGAACGTGCTGAAGGTCGACGGCGTGTCGGTCAACATCATGATCGCCATCGCGCTCGCGCTCGGCACGATCTTCTTCGTCGTGTTCGGCTGGCTGTCCGACAAGGTCGGCCGCAAGCCGATCATCATGGCCGGCCTGGCCCTCGCCATCGTCACCTACTTCCCGCTGTTCAAGGCGCTGACCTGGGCCGCCAACCCGGCTCTGGCTACCGCCCAGCAGAACACGCGGGCGACGGTTACTGCTGCTCCGGGCGACTGCAAGTTCCAGTTCAACCCTGTCGGCACGGCGAAGTTCACCACCTCCTGCGACATCGCGACGTCGTTCCTCACCCGCAACTCCGTGCCCTATGACGTCGTCGAAGGCCCGGCGGGCTCGGCTGCGACCGTCAAGATCGGCGCGGCGACGATCGAGTCGTTCGACGCCGTTGCGGCTGGCGACCAGGCGGCCGGCAAGACCGCGGCCTTCAACAAGGCGATCAACATCGCGCTTCACGACGGCGGCTACCCGCTGGTTCGTGCCGCGTCGAAGGTTGCCGACCAGAAGCTCGACGCCTTCGCTGCGGCCAATCCGGAACTGAAGCTCGACGTCGCGGCCATCCGCGCCAGCGAAAAGGTGACCATGCCGGTCGCCGACGCGATCGCCGCCAAGCTGGTAACCGCCGAAGAAGCCGGCACCGCGACCGAGATCACGGTCTACACGATCCCCGGTTCCGGCGCCTTCTCGATGGTGGCGGCGGCCGATCAGGTGAGCTGGCCGAAGGTCATCGCCATCCTGTTCGTCCTCGTCATCTACGTGACGATGGTCTACGGCCCGATCGCGGCAATCCTGGTCGAGATGTTCCCGACCCGCATCCGCTACACTGGCATGTCGCTGCCATACCACATCGGCAATGGCTGGTTCGGCGGCCTGCTTCCGGCGACGGTATTCGCCATGAGCGCGGCGGCCGGCGACATCTACTACGGCCTCTGGTACCCGATCGCGATCGCGGCGATGTCGCTGGTGATCGGCACGATCTTCGTGAAGGATACCCTCGGCACCGACCTGCACGCCAAGGACTGATCCCGGCATAGCTAGATCTATTGAAGCCGGCGGGCCTCGTCCGCCGGCTTCTGCTTTTCCGGGGCGGCACAATTGGCGGCGCGGCCGAACAGGAACTCTCTCTCGCGCCGGTTGGCGGTCTGGCGGGCAGCCGCCTCGAAGGCCGCCTTCGCCTCCTCCCTGCGCCCGAGTTTCAGCAACAGGTCGCCGCGAACCGCCGGAAGCAGGTGGTACGACTTCAACGTCCCGTCGGACTGCAGCGCCTCGACGAGCGCCAGGCCGGCCGCGGCCCCGAACGCCATGCCGTGCGCGACCGCGCGGTTGAGCTCGACCACCGGGGACGGCGTCATGCGCGCCAGAAGATCGTAGAGTGCCGAGATCGCCTTCCAGTCTGTCGCTTCCGCCGTCGCCGCTCGCGCATGGCAGCCCGCGATCGCGGCCTGGAGCTGATAGGGACCAATGTCGCCGCCGGTCGCATCCGCTCGCGTCAGCGCCGCCATGCCGCGCCGGATCAGCACGCGGTCCCAGCGAGTCCGGTCCTGATCCGGCAGGAGAATAGGTTCGCCCGTCGGGCCGGTACGGGCGCGCAGCCGCGACGCCTGGAATTCCATCAGCGCGACGAGCCCATGGACTTCGGGCTCGTCCGGCATCAGCTCGGCGATGATCCTGCCAAGCCGCAGCGCTTCGTCGCAGAGCGAAGGTCGCACCAGATCGTCGCCTGAAGTAGCGGAATAGCCCTCGTTGAAAACCAGGTAGACGACTTCGAGGACGGACGGCAGCCGTTCGGCCTGATCGGTTCCGCGCGGCATATCGTAGGGAACGGCTGCTTCAGACAGGGTCTTCTTTGCCCGGACGATCCGTTGCGCAAGCGTCGCTTCTGGAACGAGGAAGGCGCGTGCGATCTCGTCCGTGGACAGACCGCCCACAAGCCTGAGCGTCAACGCGACCCGCGCGTCAGCAGTCAGCACCGGGTGGCAGGCAACGAAGATCAGCCCCAGCAGGTCGTCGCCGACGGGATCGTCGAGCGCAGCATCCGGATCGACGCTGCCGAACGCCTGCTCGGTCTCCATGTCACGCCCGATCTCGGCGTGCTTGCGCATAGCCATCTTCTGCCTGCGAAGACGGTCAAGCGCCCGGTTCTTCGCCGTCGCCATCAGCCATGCTCCCGGGCGGTCAGGGACGCCGGTCGACGGCCAGCGCTCCAGCGCAGCCACCAGGGCATCCTGTGCGAGTTCCTCGGCGAGCCCGACGTCGCGGACCAGCCGCGTCAGCCCGCCGACGAGCTTCGCCCGTTCAATCCTCCAGACCGTTTCGATCTCGCGTCTGACGTCGGTGGCCTGCATGGCCACCGATTAAGGCATTGCAGGCTATGGCCGCAACGGCTCGCTTGCGATGGACCGGTCAGCTGCGCCTGGTCTGCATGGTCTCGAAGCCCGAGATGGCGTCCTGCATCTCGTCCGGCCAGTCGTCCATTTCCTGGATCTGCCTCACCTCGACGATTTCGTTGGGCGAACCCGGACAACGCACCGCCCAGTCGATGGCGGCCTGACGCGATGGCACGTCGATAATCCAGTAGCCGCCGAGCACCTCCTTGGCCTCGGCGAACGGACCGTCGGTCACGCGCGGCTTCCCGGTCTCGAAGGACACCCTCGCGCCCATCGAGGGCGGATGCAGACCGTCGCAGGAGACCAGCACGCCGGCCTCCTGGAGCGAACGGTTGTAGGCCATCATGGCCTCCAGCGCCGCCATGTCTTCCGGCATCGTGCCGGGCGCGGCCGCCTCGTATCCCTTCGGGATCATCAGCATCATGAAACGCATGGTTTTCTTCCTTATGGGACTTTTCGACGGGCAGGCCGTCAGTTCTTTTTCGCGACGGTAGCCCGCAGCCGGTCTTCCTGCTCCCGCAGCTCGGGCGTCAACGCCTCGCCGAAATCTTCTGAATCGAACACCTGCCGGATCTCGATCTCGGACGGGCCGCTCATCGGGTTCGGGCAACGCTTTACCCATTCGACCGCCTCTTCCATCGAGCGGACTTGGAAAATCCAGAAGCCGGCGACCAGTTCCTTGGTCTCGGCGAACGGTCCGTCGACCACAGTGCGCCTGGGTCCGTCGAAGCGGATACGCTTGCCACGCGAGCTCGGATGCAGGCCTTCGCCGGCGAGCAGAATGCCGGCCTTCACCAGCTCCTCATTGTACTTGCCCATCGCCTCCAGCATCTCAGTCGAGGGCATCGATCCCGATTCCGACTCCCCGTTCGCCTTCACCATCACCATGAATTTCATCGTCTTTCTCCTGCTTCTCCCGGCGGCCGACCAGCCGCCTTCGACTACACGACGAACGGAACCCGGCTGAATCGACATGCCTGCCGGATTTTTCTTTCGATGCTGGACTTGCGGACCTGCCCCACGTTGGCAATGCCCGTTGCCCATATTGACTTCGATGGCCGCGTTCGCCACCTGAGGGGCGACTTTGCTCCTGACGCGAGGCGCCGGTGACGTCCGGATATTTCTCCTCCCCCTTCCCGCGCCGTCATTCGGTGGGCGTCGACGTCGGCGGCGTCATGGTCGGCGGCGGGGCGCCGGTTGTCGTCCAGTCGATGACCAACACCGACACGGCAGACATCGACCAGACCGTCGCGCAGGTCGCCGCGCTCTACAAGTCAGGCTCCGAGATCGTCCGCATCACCGTCGATCGCGACGAGAGCGCCGCCGCGGTGCCCGCCATCCGCGAGCGGCTGGACAGGCTCGGCCTGAACGTTCCGCTGGTCGGCGACTTCCACTATATCGGCCACAAGCTGCTGGCCGACCACCCGGCCTGCGCCGAGGCGCTGGCGAAGTACCGCATCAATCCGGGCAATGTCGGCTTCAAGGACAAGAGGGACCGTCAGTTCGCCGCGATCGTCGAGATGGCGATCCGCTACGGCAAGCCGGTGCGTATCGGCGTCAACTGGGGCTCGCTCGACCAGGAGCTTCTGACGCGGCTGATGGACGAGAACCAGAACAACGGCTCGCCGCTCACCGCCCAGCAGGTGACCCGCGAAGCGATCGTCCAGTCGGCGCTCCTGTCGGCCGAGATGGCCGAGGAAATCGGCCTGTCGCGCGACCGCATCATCCTCTCGGCCAAGGTCAGCCAGGTGCAGGACCTCGTCGCCGTCTACACCGAACTGGCGAAGCGCTCTGACCACGCGCTGCATCTGGGCCTGACCGAGGCGGGCATGGGCACCAAGGGCATCGTCGCCTCGTCGGCCGCCATGGGTATCCTGCTGCAGCAGGGAATCGGCGACACGATCCGCATCTCGCTTACGCCCGAGCCAGGCGGCGACCGCACCCGCGAGGTGCAGGTCTCGCAGGAACTGCTCCAGACCATGGGGTTCCGCCAATTCGTCCCGATCGTCGCGGCCTGCCCAGGTTGCGGCCGCACGACATCGACGGTTTTCCAGGAACTGGCTCAGTCCATCCAGGAAGACCTGCGCAAGAACATGCCGGTCTGGCGCGAGAAGTACCCAGGCGTCGAGGAACTGAAGGTCGCGGTGATGGGCTGCATCGTCAACGGCCCGGGCGAATCGAAACACGCGGACATCGGGATCTCGCTGCCCGGCACCGGCGAAATGCCGGCGGCGCCCGTCTTCATCGACGGCAAGAAGGCGATGACGCTGCGCGGCCCGTCGATCGCGGCGGAGTTCGAGAAGCTGGTCGCCGACTATATCGAGCGGCGGTTCGGGGGCGGCAGGGCTGCTGCCGAGTAGGCTTGGGGTCTGTACTCCCTAGGCCGTCTTGGCGAGCGTCGCCGGCCCGCCGTTCATCCACGAAGCGATCTTGGACGACAGCTTGTCGGGCGAGATCGGCTTCGGAAGATAGTCGTCCATGCCAGCCGCGATGCACTTGTCGCGGTCGCCCTTCAGTGCATGAGCCGTAACGCCGATGATCGGCGTATGGCGGCCTTCTGCGGCCTCGGCCTGGCGGATTGCCGCGCAGGCCTCGTAGCCGTTCATCTCCGGCATCGACACGTCCATCAGGACAAGCTTCGGCCTGAGCACGCGGTGCAGCTCGACCGCCGTGCGTCCATTGCCAGCGACGCGGTAGGAGAGACCCAGCCCGTTCAGGATCTGTCCGAACACCAGTTGGTTCACCTCGTTATCCTCGGCGATCAGGATGTCTATGGACTGCCCTGCCGACGGCGGCACGAAGTCGCGCATGTCGGTGACAGCTGCGGGGACGGCCGACGTGGCGCTGATCGACGTGTAGGCGGGCTTGACCGGCGCCGCTTCCGGCGCGGCGCGCACGAAGCGTGCGCGGGTGCCGTCGGTGCGCGCCTTCTGGATGACGGAGATGACGGTGGCCAGCAGTGCGGCCGAACGCGCCGGCTTGGTCAGGTGGGCGGCGATACCGAAATCCAGCACGAGCCGACCGAAATCAACCTGGTCGACCGAGGTCAGCAGGATCACCGGGATCGCCTGGGTGCGGGAATCCGACGACATGGCCTTGGCGACGTCGGCGCCGTTCATGCCCGGCATCTGGTAGTCGAGGATCACGGCATCGACTCGTGCGCCGAGTTGCGCCGCGCGATCGAGGAAGGCGAGGCCCATCGCGCCGCTCTCGGCCGCCGCGCAGTCGAAGCCCCAGTTCTTCAACTGTTCCAGCAGGATCTGCCGATTTACGGGGTTGTCGTCGATCACGAGCACGCGCGAGCCGGTGACGTCGACGGGCACAGGCGCGAGCGGCGCCTCTTCCTCGTGATGCAAAGGCAGCGGCGCGGTGAACCAGAAGACGGAACCGCGACCGACCTGGCTCTCGACGCCCATCCGTCCGCCCATCAGGTCGACGAGTCGCGCGGCGATGGCGAGGCCAAGGCCGGTGCCTTCGTGCCGGCGTGTCGAGCTCGAATCCACCTGTGCGAACTTTTCGAACACCGACTGGAGCTTGTCGGCGGGTATGCCAATGCCGGTATCCTCGACGCGGATCTGAAGGACGGCCTTGGCGTCGATCAGTTCACCGCTGACGTCGACCAGCACATGGCCTTTCTCTGTGAACTTGACGGCGTTGCCGACGAGGTTGGTCAGTATCTGCCGGAATCGACCGACATCGCCTACCAGCATCGGCGGCAGCCGCGGATCGACGCGCACGATCAGTTCGAGGTTCTTCTCGGCAACACGCGCCGAGATCAGCGTCGCGACGTCCTCGACAGCCTCGGCGAGCTTGAACGGCGCGGGATCGAGCGTCAGCTGGCCGGCGTTGATCTTCGAGAAGTCGAGGATGTCGTTGATGATGGTCAGGAGCGCGTTGCCCGACTTGACGATGACCTCGGTGAAGGTCTTCTGCCGCGAGGTCAGCTCCGTCTTGTTCAGCAGTTCCGCCATGCCCAGCACGCCATTCATCGGCGTGCGGATCTCGTGGCTCATGTTGGCGAGGAACTCGGACTTCGCCCGGTCCGCCGCCTCGGCCTTGAAGAGAGCGGCCTCGGATTCGTCGAAGGCGCGCTTTATCGCGGTCTCCATGGGGCGGAAGATCCACATGGCGACGACGCCCAGCACCAGCAGCATCAGCCCGCCAGACCAGACTAGGAAGCGACTTGCCTCGCGCTCGGCGCCGCGCCGCTCCTCTTCCATCGCAAGCCGCGCGCGAACAAGCATCGGCTGCGTGAACAGGTCGTTCTGGTTCTTGACGGCGCGGGCGCTCCACTCGTCCCACTTCTCGGCCGCGGCCAGCAGGCCAAGGTTCTTCACGATGTCGCGCGCCGTCCAGAAAAGATCGCCGTTGACCGACGCAGCCTCGATCTCGCTCGCGGTGTGCGTGGACAGGGATGGCCTGATCGCAACCAGTTCCTTGTCGAGGATGTCGATGCCGACGGTGATGCGCTCGACGTGGCCCCAGGCGGCGCTGGACAGTTCCGCGCGTCGTTCTGCCCGCCAGTTGTTCGTTGTCTGGTTGGCGAAGTTGGCTGCGTTCTGCAGGTCTCGCATCAGAACAACCAGGTGCGTGCCGAGCTCGTCGACCGCCCTCTGGTGGCCGTTCATGCCGATCAGCGAATAGAGGATAGCAGCGGAGGAGACGGCTATCGCCAGCAGACCCGACAGGTATCGGATCCGGACCGACCGGATGAAAGACGAAAACTTGGACACCGTACACGCCCCGCCGCAAACAAACACGCATTTGAGCGAAAGCGATTACGCCTCATTACCATTAACATTTGGTATGGCGGGTGTTCAGCTGCGGCGGTGGGCGATGAACCGTGCCGCGTCGGCCAGCATGGCCGCCTTCGCGCCATAGGGCAGAAGCAGTTCCCCGGCCTGCGCAACCAGGCCGTCGAGCTGCCGCCGGGCCCAGTCCGCGCCGTGCAGCGCCACCAGGGTCGCCTTGCCCGCGGCGGCGTCCTTGCCCGTGGCCTTTCCCATGACGGCAGCGTCGGCCGTGACGTCGAGAAGATCGTCGGCGAGTTGGAAAGCAAGCCCGATCGCCTCGCCGAACGCCGCCAGCCTTTCTCGGTCGGCCGGCCTTGCGCCCGCGACGATCGCACCCGCCTCGCAACCATAGCGGATCAGCGCGCCGGTCTTCATGGCCTGCAGCGTGACGATGCCTGCCTCGTCGGGTTTGGTCAGTTCGGCGGCGAGGTCGAGCGCCTGGCCTCCCGCCATACCCCCGAGACCGGCCGCGCGGGCAAGCCCAAGCACCAGCGTCGCCTTTCGATCGTCGGCCAGTTCGGTCTCCGGCGCCGCCAGTATGTCGAAGGCGTAGGTAAGCAGGCTGTCGCCGGCGAGGATGGCGGTCGCCTCGTCGAAGGCCTTGTGGACCGTCGGCTGGCCGCGCCGCAGATCGTCGTCATCCATCGCCGGCAGATCATCGTGGATCAGCGAATAGCAGTGGATGCATTCCAGCGCCGCCGCGACCCTCAGTGCCGGCTCGCCGTCCGCCGAAAACAGCGCAGCCGTCTCCATGACCAGGAAGGGTCTCAGGCGCTTGCCACCGTTCAGGACCCCATGGCGCATCGCAGCCAGAAGCGTCTGCGGCCTCGCCACCTCGCCGGAGCGCGGGCGTTCGTCGAGCAGCCTGTCGAGCAGGCTTTCGACTGCGCGCGCGCGGCGCGACAGCGCGTCCTCGAAGCTCTGGGAGGGCTTGGCGTCCATCGGTCGGGACGCGTATCCGAGCCCCCGACATTGCGCAAGCCGGCGCGTCCCACTATGCCAAAAGCGGCGAACGAGGACTTCACGGGGTGGGTGAACCCGAAACAGGAACCAGCGAGGAAGAGCAGCCGATGGCGGGCAGGCGAACGACCCGCGGTCGCGTCGGCCTGTGGCTGAAGCGCATCTTCCTGGCGACCATTGTCGCGGGACTGGTGCCGCTGGTGCTGACCTTCGTCTACCGCGTGCCGCTGGTCCGCCCCGTCTCGACGCTGATGCTTCTCGATGTGGTCACGCTGCAGGGCTACGATCGCCGCTGGGTGGCGCTCGACGACATCGCCCCGGTGCTGATCCGCTCGGTCGTCGTGTCGGAGGACGGCCAGTTCTGCTGGCACCGTGGCGTCGACTGGGCCGAACTGAACATCGTCATCGACGACATCATGTCGGGCGAAGGCGCGCGCGGCGCATCGACCATCCCCATGCAGACCGTGAAGAACCTCTATCTTTGGCACCGTCCGCTGGGCACTGTCCGCAAGGTGATCGAGCTGCCGCTCGCGGTGTGGTTCGACTACTTCGTGACCAAGCGCCGGATCATGGAGATTTACCTCAACATCGCCGAATGGGGGCCAGGCATCTACGGCATCGAGGCCGCAGCGCAGCATCATTTCGGCCGCTCGGCCGCCAAGTTGAACGCCCGCCAGGCTGCGTTGCTCGCCGTAACGCTGCCGAATCCCATCGCCCGCAACCCCGCGAAACCCTCCGACAGCCTGCTGAGGCTCGCCGCCACGATCGAGCGCCGGGCATCGCAGGCCGGCGGACAGGTCGCCTGCGTGCAGTAGCCGCCGGGCCTGCGGCAAAAAACTTGGGCGTCGCGGCTGGTCAAACAGGCCTCGCGCGTGTATAGGCACCCGACTTTTCATTCCCGCGGCTCCGGCTTGCCGCCCTTCGAGGGCCATCCGGATCGTTGACCGAGAGCGAGACCATGGCTGTTCCTAAACGAAAGACCTCCCCGTCGAAGCGCGGCATGCGCCGCTCGGCCGACGCCCTGAAGGCCCCGACCTATGTCGAGGACAAGAACTCGGGCGAAATGCGCCGTCCGCACCACATCGACCTGAAGACCGGCATGTATCGCGGCCGCCAGGTGCTGGAGCCGAAGGAGAGCTGAGCTCTTTCCTTTGCCAGCGACACACGGGGCCGGCTTGTCCGGCCCTTTTCTTTTGGCGCCTCGTTTGCCCATTGGCCGCTTGACGTAAGCATGCCGTGGGACGATCAGATAGGGCAAACGGGAGGCGCACTATGCTCGGTCACGTACCCCTGCTCATCATCCCCTTCATCCTGTTCAACCTTGGATTGACGGGCATGCTCGGCGGCGAGGCAGGCGACCCGTGGAGCATGGTGGTCTTCTCGCTCACCATGATGTCGGGTGGCCTCTGGGAACTGACGCTGGGCGACACGCTGGTCATCCTCGCGCTGGTGCTGCTGTTCGTCGAGATGGTGAAGGCGACGCGTACTTCCAACGCTTCCGTTGTCGACCACCTGCTCTCGACCTTCGTCTTCGTCGCCTTCCTGGTCGAGTTCCTGCTGGTGAACGGCGCCGCGCACTCGGTCTTCTTTACGCTGATGGTGATCGCGCTGTTCGACGTGCTCGCCGGTTTCTCGATCTCGATCCGGTCGGCGGGCCGTGACATCAACATGAGTTGACCCGAAGGGTCGGCACTGCTTTCGGCGTTCAGCCTCGCAGCTTCCCGGTCTGCTCCAGAGCCAGGTGCTGCAGCAGCATCACCGTCTTTGCATCCACGACGCGACCGTCCCGGATCGCCGCCAGTGCGTCGCCCAGCGTCATCTCCACCACCTCGATGTCTTCCCCCTCGGCTGCGTGGCCACCGCCAGCCGAAATGCGGTCGGCAGGACTGTATTCCGCAGTAAAGAAATAAAGGCGTTCGGTCAGGCTGCCGGGGCTCATGAAGCAGGTAAAGAGGCGGTTTACCCGCTCGAGCCGGTAACCCAGCTCTTCCTCGGTCTCCCGCCGGATCGCCTCTTCGGGCCTGTCCTCGTCCAGCAGTCCGGCGCAGGCCTCCAGCAGGGGCTCGGGATGCCCGACGGCATAGGCCGGGAAGCGGAACTGGCGCACGAGCAGGACCGTGCCGCGCGCAGGATCGTGCGGCAGGATCACCGCGCCATCGCCACGGTCGAACGTTTCGCGCGTCTGGGTCTCCCAGACGCCGTCGCGACGCCGGTAGTCGAACACGGCCTTCCTGAGAGTCGCCCATCCCTTGTGCAGGATCTCGACCGAACGCACCCGGATGCGGTCTTCCATGGTCACGGTCTCCTGCGGCTGGCGGGGCGGGGCGAATTGCTCTACAGGGCTCGTACGATCACATCCGCGCCCGCGTGGCAACCAAACCCCCATGACACCAGACGCCACCAGCGCCGACCGGCGCTTCGCCGCCTTCCGGCACGGTCCCTTCCTCCGCTACTGGCTGTCGCGCTTCCTCGCCACCTTCTCGACGCAGATCGTCTCGGTCGCCGTGGGTTGGCAGATCTACGACATCACCCGCGACCCGTTCGATCTCGGCCTCGTCGGCATCATCCAGTTCCTGCCGTCGCTGCTGCTGGTGCTGGTTACCGGCGTCGTCGCGGACCGCTTCGGCCGCCGCCTGATCATGGGGCTGGCGGCTCTGACGGAAGCGCTTTGCGCGTTGGCGCTGGTGCTGCTGGCGTTCCACGGACTGGCGAGCCCGCTGCCGATCTTCGCCGTGCTGGCTGTGTTCGGCGTGGCGCGCGCCTTTTTCGGCCCCGCCGCCGCATCGCTGGTTGCCAATCTCGTGCCGACGGAGGACTTCGCCAACGCGATCGCCTGGAACTCGTCCGCCTGGCAGACCGCGACGATCGTCGGACCCGTGGCCGGCGGCCTGCTCTACGGCTTGTCGGCCGAGACCGCATACGGCGTGGCGACGGTGCTGATGGTCGCCAGCACATTGCTGATCTTCACGATCCCCAAGCCGCCGCAGAACTCCGGCGTCGACAGGCCCACCGTCGAGACGCTGTTCGCCGGCTTCCGCTACATCTGGGGAGAGAAGGTCGTGCTGGGCGCCATCTCGCTCGATCTTTTCGCTGTGCTGCTGTCGGGCGCAGTCGCCCTCCTGCCGGTCTACGCCCGCGACATCCTCGAGCTTGGCCCGTGGGGGCTTGGCCTGCTTCGCGCCGCGCCCGGCGTCGGCGCCATCATGGTGGCGGTCTGGTTGGCAGGCCATCCGTTCCGTGACCATGCCGGCGCTCTGATGCTGTTCTTCGTCGGCCTGTTCGGCGCGGTCACCGTCGTGTTCGGCGTGTCCACCATCCCGTGGCTGTCCATCCTGGCACTGGCGCTGCTGGGCGCCACCGACATGGTCAGCGTCTACGTGCGCGAGACGCTGATCCAGCTGTGGACGCCGGATGCGGTGCGCGGCCGGGTCAATGCCGTCAACATGGTGTTCGTCGGCGCGTCAAACGAACTCGGCGAGTTCAGGGCCGGCATGATGGCGGCGCTGATCGGCACGGTGCCGGCCGTTGTCTTCGGTGGCGTCGGCGCGGTGGCGGTGGCCGGGCTGTGGGCGGTGCTCTTCCCGGAGCTGCGTCGCATCAGGCATCTCGACGGCCGGCACTGAGCTGCGGCTCGCAGCCCAGAAGCGGACATCGGATCAGGTTCGAGCCGGCGCCCGATCGTCGCGGGCTTCCCAGTCGCCGCGCGCCAGCGTCGTCACGCGTTCGATCGTCTGCCTGCCGTCGGCCATGCAACGGACAGGCACCTCGCCGGCCGGCCGATATCCCAGCCTCCGCTGCATCGACCAAGAAGCTTCGTTGCCGTCGAAATAACCATTGACCAGCTTCTTCAGGCCGAGGTCGCGGAAAGCGAAGCGGATCTTCGACTCGAAGGCCTCGCGACCGTAGCCGCGTCCCTGGTGACCCCGGGCGAGCCAGATGCCGCCACCAGCCGTGCCGGCCTGCCGGTCGACCTTGTTGAGGCTGATCCCGCCGATCAGCCGCCGTTCCGAGTTTAGCTCGATCGCGAACTCATACGCGGTCGGCTGCCCGTTGGCCGCCGGTATCTCCCGGCATCGCGAAATCCACCTTGCGGCGTCCTGCGTCGAATACGGATGCGGCACGAAGGCGAGCCACCGCGCGACGTCGAGGTCGTTCAGGCCCCGCGCGAGCTGGTCAACGTCTTCGTCATCCCATGGTCTGAGGGTGAGGCGCGGTGTTTCGATCCGGACGTCCATGAGATCGTTGCGAGAGGTCCGACCGGCCGACGAGCAGGCCGGCGACTACCTGGCGCGGGATGCGTCGAAGATGCTGTCGATGGCCGAACCCAACGCGGCGTTGAACTCCGCATCGCTCTGTTTGGCAGACAGGCCCTCGGTGAGCGCGCGCGAGAAGGAGGCGATCATTCCGGCATTCTGCTTCAGCTTCGCGTTGGCGTCGTCGCGGGAGTAACCGCCTGAAAGCGCCACCACGCGCATCACTCGGTTGTCGTCGATCAGCGGCCTGTAGAGGTTAGCCTTGGTCGGCAGCGTCAGCTTCAGCATGATCTGCTTGCCGGCCGGCACGCCATCGAGATGCTTCCTGATTTCAGCGAGCAGGATGTCCTCGGCCTCGGCTTTGTCGGCGATCGAGATCGTCACTTCCGGCTCGATGATCGGCACGAGGCCGTGCGCCAGGATCTGCCTGCCGACCTCGAACTGCTGGTCGACGACCGCGGCGATGCCCTTCGGGTTAGCCGCGTCGATCACCGAACGCATCTTGGTGCCGAAGACACCGTTCTTCACGGCGCGCTTCAGGAGACTGTCGAGTTCGGGCATGGGCTTCATCAGCTTCACGCCGTCGCTGGCGTCGGCGAGGCCCTGATCGACCTTCAGGAACGGCACGACATGCCGCTTCTGCCAGAGGTACTCGGCGGTCGGCGTACCGTCGATGTCGCGGTCCATGGTCTGCTCGAACAGGATCGCACCCATCACCTTGTCGCCGGTAAAGGCGGGAGACTTGATGATCCGCGCCCGCATCTTGTGAACGAGATCGAACATCTCGGCTTCGCTGGACCAGGCGCTTTCGTCGACACCGTAGAGCTTGAGAGCCTTCGGGGTCGAGCCGCCCGACTGGTCGAGCGCGGCGATGAAGCCGTCCTTGTTCGCTGCCTGCGCGGCCATCTTCTCGTTCATATCATCCTCCGACAGTCGATCTGTTTCGGTCCGTTGGCGCGCTTAGCAGGAAGTCCGCAAAGACGAAATGGCGCGCAGAACCTCAATCGATTGAAAGGATCGCGCGTCTGAATGCGCTAGGCCTTGAGTGCCTCGACGCCGGGCAGCGCCTTGCCCTCCATCCACTCCAGGAACGCGCCGCCAGCCGTCGAGACATAGGTGAAATCGTCGGCAACGCCGGCGTGGTTCAGCGCCGCCACCGTGTCGCCTCCGCCCGCGACAGAGACGAGCTTGCCGGCCCTGGTGCGGGCGGCGGCATGTTTCGCGGCTGCGACCGTGGCGCGGTCGAAGGGCGCGATCTCGAAGGCACCGAGCGGACCGTTCCAGACGAGCGTGGCGGCGCGGTCGATCCAGTCGATCACCGCCTGGATCGTCTTCGGGCCCACGTCGAGGATCATGCCGTCTGCCGGTATCGTGGCGACCGGCATGGTTTCGCTCGCCGCGCCAGCCTTGAACTCCTTGGCGACCACGCCGTCTGTCGGCAGGATGATGGCACAGCCGGCGCCGGCGGCCTCGATCATGATCTGCTTGGCCGTCTCGGCCAGGTCGTGCTCGCAGAGCGACTTGCCGACATCGGTGCCGCGCGCGGCCAGGAACGTGTTGGCCATGCCGCCGCCGATCACCAGCGCGTCGACGCGCTTCACTAGGTTCATCAGCAGGTCGATCTTTGTCGACACCTTCGCGCCGCCAACGATGGCGACGACAGGCCGCGTCGGGTTGCCGAGACCCTTCTCCAGCGCCTCAAGTTCAGCCTGCATGGTGCGGCCGGCAAAGGCCGGGAGCTTGCGGGCCAGCCCCTCGGTCGAGGCGTGGGCGCGGTGCGCGGCGGAGAAGGCATCGTTGACGTAGATGTCGCCGTCGCGGGCGAGAGCCTCGACGAAGGCGGGATCGTTCTTCTCCTCGCCCTTGTGAAAGCGGGTGTTTTCCAGCAGCAGGATGTCGCCGGGTTTCATCGAAAAAATTGCGCCTTCGGCGATCTCGCCGACGCAGTCGGGTGCGAACGCGACCTGCCGACCGATGATGTCCGACGTGGCGCGCGCGACCGGTTCAAGAGAGAACTCGGCTTCCGGAGCGCCCTTCGGCCGGCCGAAATGGGCGAGCAGGACAACCTTGGCCTCCTTGTCGGACAGTTCCTTGATGGTCGGCGCGACGCGCTCGATGCGGGTCGCGTCGGTCACCTTGCCGTCGGCCATCGGCACGTTCAGGTCGACGCGGACAAGCACGCGCCTCCCCTTCACGTCGCCGATCTCGTCGAGGGTCCTGAAGGCGGCCATGGCATGGTCTCCGAACGCGGGAAGGCCGATCTATTAGCCACTGCGCCGGCCGATGCAAGTCACGCGGGCGGCGGCGAGCCGGGATGGTTGCGCGGGGTCAACATGCGGCGGATAAGGGCCACGGCGCGGTCGCGCATCTCGCCGGCGCTGAGGAAGACCGGCGTGGTCGGCGGCGGCTTGGTCTGTTCGAACGACATGCCGAGCGACACGATGCGTCCCTTCTCGTCCACGTCGCGAACAATCAGCTCGATCGGCCCGACCGCGACACGGTCCGCATATTCGGGCCGGCCGCCCAGCCTGCCGGCGACGAGGGCTGCCATGGTTAGCTTCTGTTCCCCGGCATCGAGCCCGATCCCGTAGGCGGCCTCGAGTTCCGAAGCCGGACGCTGCGGGTCCAGCGCAAAGGCGCCGAAGAAGTCCTCGTCCTCCGGATCGACAGCCGCGCGGCTGGCAAACAGTCGATCAAGCAGGCGGGGGTAGCGGTCGGGCACGAAGATATAGACGTGGTCGCCGGCAACGAGACGGCCCATGTCCTGGAAACGCATCGATCGGCCGTCCCGGACGACCAGCGAGGGTCGTGCCCAGCGCGGGATGCGTTCACCCCGCGCCACGGGGCTGCCCGGCACGACCGTATAGGCGAGCAGTTCGTGATGGGCCGAACCTGGCAGTTCCAGTTCGACTTTCTCCAGAGGCCCGATGCGCGGCGGGATGATGAGACCAAGGCGGCGGGCCAGCGGCCCGATCGTCCAGCCCTGCACGGACAGCGACACCAGCACGATGATGAAGGCGTAGTTAAAGATGGTGCGGCCGTTGTCGAGGCCTGCGATCAGCGGCGTGATCGCCAGCAGGATCGATACCGCCCCGCGCAGGCCGACCCAGGACAGGAACGCGGTCTCCTGCCGGCTGAAATTGTAGGGGATCAGGCAGAGCCAGACTGCCACCGGACGAGCCACGAAGATCAGGAACAGACCGAGGATCACGGCCGGCACGATGATGGCCGGAAATTGCGACGGCGTCGCCAGGAGGCCCAGCACGAGGAACATGATGATCTGCGCCAGCCACGAGACGCCGTCCTGGAACCGGCGGATAATGGTGATGGCGCGGATGTGCGAGTTGCCGGCGACGAGACCCGCGACATAGGCCGCGAGAAAACCCGAGCCCCCGATTGCGCCAGCGAAGGCGAAGACCAGCAGTGAGAGGGTCAGGACGAAGATCGGCAGCAAACCGTGATCGAGTTGCAGCCGGTCGACCAGGCGGACGATCGCCCATCCGCCTGCGAGGCCGACCGCGGCGCCGAGGATCATGTGGCCGACGAAACCGAGCGCGATGTCGACGAGGAGGACCTCGGCGGCCGGGTCGGCGCCGGCGGCGATCACCTCGACCAGCGTGATGGTCAGGAAGATGGCGATCGGGTCGTTTGATCCCGACTCGATCTCCAGCGTGGAACGTATGCGGTCGCGGATGTTGATGTTGCCGGCGCGAAGCAGGAAGAACACCGCCGCGGCGTCGGTTGAGGCCACCGCGGCGCCCAGCGCGAAGCTCTCCAGCCACGTCAAGTCGGTGAGATTGTACGCAGCCGCGCCGAAGATGCCGGTTGTTAGCAGGACGCCGAGCGTCGCCAGCGTTCCGGCCGGCATGGCGGCCTGCCGAAGCATGCTGACCGGCGTGCCGAAACCGGAATCGAAAAGAATGACTGCAAGTCCGAGTGAACCAATGACGTAGGCGAGCGATGCGTTGTCGAAGCGGACGCCGAGCCCGTCTTCGCCGGCCGCCAGTCCGATCGCCAGGAAGAGCAGCAGCAACGGCGCGCCGAAGCGAAAGGCGATCAGGCTCGAAAACGCCGCGGCGACGACGAGCGCCGTCCCGACCAGCGTCACGAGATAGATCGATTGCTCCATGCAGCGTCCCCTCTGCCCGCGTCCGGATCAGGCGCGTCCCCCTGCGTCGGGAAAGAGTGAGGCGAAGGAATGGCATGCACAAGAGAAGGGCGCGGAATTTCCGCGCCCTTTGCGATACTTATCCGGTTTCGAGGTCTCGTCAGTCGCCCTGCGGGCGAGCGTCTCAGGCGATCGTCCGGGCGAAGACGACTGCGGTATCCGCCATGCGGTTCGAGAAGCCCCACTCGTTGTCATACCACGACAGAACCGAGACGAAGTTGCCGTCCATGACCTTGGTCTGGTCCAGCGCGAGCGTCGAGGAATGCGGGTCGTGGTTGAAGTCGATCGACACGTTCGGATGCGCCGTTACGGCCAGCACGCCCTTGAGTTTGCCCTTCGATGCCGCGATGACCGCGTCGTTGATTTCCTGGACCGTGGTGTTCTTCTTGGCGATAAACTTGAAGTCGACGACGGAAACGTTGGGCGTTGGCACGCGGATCGAGATGCCGTCGAGCTTGCCCTTCAGTTCCGGGATGACCAGGCCGATCGCCTTGGCGGCGCCAGTCGAGGTCGGGATCTGCGACAGCGCCGCGGCGCGGGCGCGGTAGAGATCCTTGTGCATGGTGTCGAGCGTCGGCTGGTCGCCGGTATAGGAATGGATGGTGGTCATCATTCCCTTTTCGATGCCCACGGCGTCGTGCAGGACGGCCGCGAGCGGCGCCAGACAGTTGGTGGTGCAGGACGCATTGGAGATGACGACGTGGTCCTTGGTCAGCTTGTCGTGGTTCACGCCGTAGACCACGGTCAGGTCGGCGCCGTCCGCGGGTGCGGAGACGATGACGCGCTTGGCGCCAGCGGTCAGGTGCGCCGCCGCCTTGTCGCGCGCGGTGAAGATGCCGGTGCACTCCATCGCGATATCGATGCCCAGGTCCTTCCAGGGTAGCTTGGACGGATCGCGCTCGGCCAGCACCTTGAAACTCTCCGAGCCGACCTTGATGACGTCGCCGTCGACCTTGACCTCGCCGGGGAACTTGCCGTGGACGCTGTCGAAGCGAAGCAGGTGCGCATTGGTTTCGACCGGGCCGAGATCATTGACCGCGACGACGTCGATGTCCTTGCGGCCGGATTCGTAGATGGCGCGAACGATATTGCGACCGATGCGGCCGAAACCGTTGATGGCGACTCTGACGGGCATGGGTTCCCTCCTGGAGGCGAGATGTCGAGCTTGGAAGACGCGCCGCTTCTTAGAGCGGTCGCGGGCAGGAATCCAGAGCGGCGCTTGTTGTCTGGAACTGCCGGTCAAGTGCGGAGTTGTGTTGTCTGCAAGGCAACAGAGGTTCAGTCATGCCAGCAAGCACCAGGACTGACGAGCAGACCGACAACCCTCACATCGAGTCAGCGGACCGGGATGCCGTTTCCGCCGGTGAGACGGACGCCGAGCAGGTCTTCGAGAACGGCGACTTCCGCTACGAGGAAGGCGCAGAAGCGCCCGAGGAAGACGACGACAATCCTTTCGGGGAAAGCGATGAGGCGCTACCCGACGATCGTGAGGAGCGCGCAATCAGCCGCGACAATGCGAGGTCCGGCGAACGTATCGACAGGAGCTGACGATGGGTCGCCCGCTGCTCTTTGCCGCCGCGCTGTTCATATTCGCAACGACCGACGTCAACGCACAGGACGCGGCTGAGATGCCTCCGGCAGACGGTCAGAAGCTCTCGGCCATCATCGCCAAGGTCGAGACGCGACCTGACTTCCGGTACGTCTCGGAAATAAGCTGGGATGCGACCGACGGTTATCGCGTCGTGTATCACACGACCGACAAGGCCCGTGTCGAGATCAACTACGATCCGGTCACCGCCGAGCCCAAATAGGCCGCTTCAAGTCCAACTGCTGCTACGGCTTCTGCAACGACGAATGATCGGCCGGCCCATGGCGGCAGTTCGTCAACAGCTACGTCTACTTCAGACGCCAGTCCATACTTTGGGAAGGCGCGTCTTGAACCGCCGCCAGAACGACGGAGCGGGGCTAGCCATGACGTCGGTCTTGTATGCGGATACCCAGGGGCCCTGGGGGTGATCTCTGACAACGGGCAATGGGTCTTCGGCAATGGCGCCGATGAGCGAAAGCCGCCGATGAAAAGCTTCGAGTTGTGCGACCGAGAGCTCGGGCTTGCGGACGATAGCCGCGCTGTCACGCCACGATCCGCCTGCCGTCCGCACGGACAGTTCGTCGGTCTCGAAATATGTCTCGACGAGTTCCATGTGGGTCAGCGAAGCCAGCGATGCCCAGGAGTCGGGATAGAAGCGCCAGCAATCGACAGGATAGCGGTGAACATGTCCGGCACCCGGCGCGACGATGAATGCCATGCCGCCTGGACGCAATACGCGCGCGATCTCGGCAAATGTGATCCAGAAATACGGGTTATGCTCGAAAGTCTGGCCGGATACACAGATGTCGAAGCTGCAATCCTCGATCTCGCGCCATAGGAAGGGATTTGCAGGAACGATGTCGACGTTCCGGCCCGCCTCGAGGTCCAGCCCCCGGTAGTCGAACCTGTCCGCCGGGAACAGGTCACGGTAGGTATCCTGCTCGTGATACGACTTGGATCCCACTTCCAGCACCCGGATCTTTTCGGAACGACCTCCCAGCGCACTGCCATAGATGCTGACGAACAATCGGGCTTTCAGATGCGATGAATGATGCAAGCGAATTCTCCGGACCACGATGAGGGTAGCCTGCGCGCCATCGGCGCTCAGTCTTGAACCCTGACGTGTCCGCCTAACACGCAGGCGTTGTATCGCTCAACATGCAGGTGCAGCGTTCGTCCACGGCTCTCTCGGGCCTTCGCTGCCCTGAAAGGGCAGGCCATGTCGAATGTTCAGGAAGGCCGGATGGTGGAGCTGAGGGGGATCGAACCCCTGACCTCGTCATTGCGAACGACGCGCTCTCCCAGCTGAGCTACAGCCCCGTTCCGGCGAGCGGCATTTAGGGTTTCGATCCTTTGGCTGTCAAGCGAAGCCTGACCTCCGCGGGACTTGTCCGCGGCAACGCCGATGGCTACATGTCGCGGACCCTTGGAGGCCTCGATGACCGCTCTTTTCGTGACGCTTCACCTGGCGATCAGCATCGTCTGGTGGATCATCATCCTTTCGGCGATCTTCTCCTGGCTCTATGCCTTCAACGTCGTCAATCCGCGCAACCAGTTCGTCAATTCGGTGGGCACCGCGCTCTACCGCCTGACAGAACCGGTCTTCCGGCCCATCCGCCGCATCCTGCCCGATCTCGGCGGCGTCGACATCTCGCCGATCATCGTGCTCCTGCTGCTGACTTTCTTCGAGATATTCATGCATACCTCGATCGAGCCGCTCTTCGGGGTCGTGCACTGACGCGGAACGGCGCAGCCTGCTTCCGCAGCTGTGCCGATGGCATCGACGTCTTCGTCCGCGTCACGCCCAAGGCGTCGCGTGATGCAGTCGACGGCATACGCAAGGACGACACTGGCAGTGAACGACTGGTCGTCAAGGTCAGGGCGGCCCCGGAAGACGGCGCCGCCAACCGCGCGGCTACCGACGCGGTGGCGCGATGGCTGGGGCTGCCACGGTCGGCGGTGACGCTGGCGGCCGGCACGACATCGCGATTGAAGACCATAAGGGTCCAATGCGCCCTTGACCAGGTGACTGCCGCCGTCGACGCACTGCCCCACAGGCGCTAGCATGTGGCGATTTCGTCGAGGAGAACCGCCATGCGCCCAGCAGCCGCGCTCTTAGCCCTTGTCATGCTCGGCGCCCCGGCATCCGCCGCCGAGATGGTCAGCGTCTACACCGATATCGACTTCGAGAAGAATTGCTCGATCTTCGCGGCCAACGAGGAAGGCGGCGAGTTCGCCAACTTCGCCTGCGCCGGCTACAAAGGCTATCCGATCCTGATCTACACGGGCGACCTCCGGGAATCGCTGTTCTACGGCTTCCCTCCGCAGGGCGATCTCGCACCCGCCTGGGAGAGTTTCTCCGCCTTCAATCGCACGGGCCCCAAGGTGGAATGGCGGATTGAAAAGGATGGCCAGCGCGAGACCCCGGTCGCCACGATCCATCGCTGGTTCGTCGCCGCCGATCCCGAGGACTCGTCCAGGGAGGTCCAGGTCCTGGTGGTGGAGAAGGTCGGTCTGGTCCATGAACGCATGGGCTGTGCCATCGGACTCGTCATGGCGAGCGGCAATCCGAAGGCCAACGAGACCGCCCGCAAGATCGCCGACGAGCAGGCCGCCGGCTTCGTCTGCGGCGCGGACGAACCGGTTATCGTCCAGGGCGATGTGGAGATGCCCGACTTCCAGCGGCAGGAGTAACGGCGATAACTACTTCTTCGCCCGCTCGATGCCCTCGACGATCATGCGTTTGGCGTGTGCCGCATCCTGCCAGCCGCGCACCTTGACCCACTTGCCGGGCTCAAGATCCTTGTAGTGCTCGAAGAAATGCTGGACCTGCTGCCGGGTGATCTCGGGCAGGTCGGTGTGTTCCTTGATGTGCGCATAGCGCAGCGTCAGGTGCGGCGACGGCACGGCGATGATCTTCTCGTCCTCGCCGGCCTGGTCTTCCATGATCAGCACGCCGATCGGACGCACGTTGATGTAGCAGCCGGGAACGAGCGCGCGCGTGTTGCAGACCAGCACGTCAACCGGATCGCCGTCGCCCGACAACGTGTGAGGAACGAAGCCGTAATTCCCGGGATAGCGCATCGGCGTGTAGAGGAAGCGGTCGACGAACAGGGTGCCCGCCTCCTTGTCCATCTCGTACTTGATGGGCTCGCCGCCGACCGGCACCTCGATGACGACGTTGACGTCTTCCGGCGGGTTCTTGCCGGTGCTGATGGCGTCGATGCGCATGGCTTGGGTCCCTGGGGCTATGGCTGGCACGGCGGAACGTCACCGCCCCGCGCCGCACAGATACGCCAAAATGAATTGGTGGACCATGCCCCGTCGGGCGCGGCCTTTCCTGGAGCCAGTTTCAGCCTATTCCCAGACGAAGGCGACCTTGCGCAGCGCCCGCTGGTCGAACACCTCGACGCCCTCGGCCACGTCACGGCCGCCGGCGCCCGCATAGAAGGCGAGCGCGTTGTCGTTGTCCTCGAGCGCCCAGACGACCAGGCCCCTCAGCCCGTGCGTGGAGAGCCGCCGACGAGCCTCTGCGAACAGGCGCGTGCCAAGCCCGATGCCCTGGCATTCCGGTCGAAGGTAAAGTTCGTAGATTTCGCCCTGCTGCTTCAGCCCCCGCGCCCGGTTGCGGCCGAGCGTCGCATAGCCGCAGACCTTGCCGCCAACCTCGATGACGATGATCGTTGCGGCGCGGCGAATGGCATTGGCCCACCAGTCCCGGCCACGGCGATTGATCATCGCGTTCAGCGCCTTGTGCGGGATGATACCGGCGTAGGCACCTGCCCATGCATCATGATGCACGTCGGCGATCGCCGCGGCGTCGCGAGGCTCGGCGTTGCGGATGTCGATGGCGAGCGTGGTCATAATTCGTTAACCATAACCGTGGCCCGACGCCCGGCGCAAGCACCGGCGGCGCGTCATCCCCCTCCGACCTTCGGTCAACCACGGGGGCATGGTTGTCCCTCGCGCGTTTGGGTGCTCGGGCTCTCGCGGTGTAGGATTGGAGAACCGAGGAGGACGCCATGGCATCGGACCGCGACAACAGGGACGAATCCCGCCGCATCCTCGATCGTGTCGAGCGGGAGAGCATGCGTGGCGGCTGGCAGAAGGCGTCGCACGCGGCGCGACGGGTCGGCAGCCATCTTGCAGCCGACGATGCCGATCAGGACGACCGCATCGAGCAGATCGGCACGCGGATCGGTCGCGCGCTGGGTTTAGCGATCACCGTGGGCTTGTTCGTCCTGCTTGCGTGGCTGGTGTTCGGCGGCGCATAGAGCCTCCATGTCGCACGAAACGAACGACCCGCCCAGGGCGGTCATCGTCATTTCCAGTCATGTGGCGCGGGGCTCCGTGGGCAACCGCGCGGCGGTTTTTGCGCTGGAGACGCTCGGCCATCCGGTCTGGGCCGTGCCCACGGTGATCCTGCCCTGGCATCCCGGTCACGGCCGCGCCACGCGCATCGTGCCCGACCCGGCCCAGTTCGCGTCGCTGTTGAAGGATCTGGAACGCGCCCCCTGGCTCGGCGAGGTCACGGCGGTCCTGTCAGGATACCTGGGCGATGCCGCGCAGGCCGAGGCCGTGGCCTCGCTCGTGCAATCGGTCAAGGCGCGCAATCCAGGCGCGACCTACGTATGCGATCCGGTGATGGGCGATTCCGGCGGCCTCTACGTGCCTGAAGCGACCGCCGCCGCCATCCGCGACCGGCTTGTGGCGATTGCCGATATTGCCACGCCCAACCGCTTCGAGCTTGAATGGCTGGTCGGCGCGAAGCTCGGGGACCTGAGTTCGACGATTTCAGCCGCATTCGACTTCGGGCCACCCAACATGCTGGTCACCTCGGCGCCGGCGACGCTGGCCGGCGGCACCGGCAACCTGCTGGTCACGCAACGCGAGGCGCTGCTTGCGGAGCATCGCATGATCGACCGACCCCCCAACGGCCTCGGCGATCTGACAGGCGCGGTCTTTCTCGCGCGGCTCCTTGCCGGCATGCCATCGGAAAAGGCACTGCAGTCGACGACCGCCTCGGTTTTCGAGATCCTCGCACGCACCGCCAAGCGCGGCGCCGACGAACTCACACTGGAGACCGACGCCGCTAGCCTTTCTAGCCCGATGGCGATGGTCCACCTGCGCCGGCTGACACATCCCGGGCGTCCGCGCAGGGCATGACGCGAGAAGGCGCGCGCCGGACCGTTGCCGGCGTCGACGGATGCCCAGCCGGCTGGATCGCGGTGATCGTCGCCGAAGCACCACCGCCGATTGTCGCCGTGTTCCCGGATTTCGGCTCCTTGCTGGCGGGTCTTCCCGGCGACACCATCGTTACGGTCGACATGCCGATCGGCCTGCCGGACACCACGACACGTGGCGGTCGCGGCCCGGAAGCGCTGGTGCGGCCCCTCCTGGGCCAACGGCAGTCGAGCGTCTTTTCGATCCCGTCCCGCGCCGCCGTCTACGCCGCTGACGCCGTCTTCTCGGGCCTGGAGCGGTGGTATGCCGAACACAGGCTGGCGAGCGCGGTCGCGCGCGCCACCTCCGATCCGCCGCGCGGCGTCTCCATCCAGGCTTTCGGCATCTTCGCCAGGATCCGCGAACTCGACACGCTGCTGCGCGCCAGGCCGGGTATCCGTCATCGTATCTTCGAATCGCATCCGGAGCTGGCGTTCTGGCGGCTCAACGGCGGCAAGGCGATGGATACGCCGAAAAAGATCAGGGGGCGCATCAACGCCGATGGCATGGAGGAGCGGCGCCTGCTGCTCGCACATGCAGGCCTGGACCGCGCGTTTCTCGACCGCCGGCCACCACGAGGCGCGGGCGATGACGACTTCCTCGACGCCTGCGCGATGGCACTGGTCGCAGCACGCATCGCCAGTGGCCAGGCGACGAGCTTCCCGTCGCCGCCGGGTGCCGACGCGCACGGAATTCCGATCGCCATCTGGTGCTGATACGGCGGGGTTGATTGCGCTGCAGCATGGGTCTAGCAACTGGGCATGGCTCATCTCCCCGACGCCCTCCTCGACGGCTACCGCAAATTCATGTCCGGGCGCTATTCGACCGAGGCAGGCCGATACCGGTCGCTGGCCCGCGAAGGGCAGGCGCCCGACACGATGATCATCGCCTGCTGCGATTCCCGAGCGGCGCCCGAGGCTATTTTCGACGCGGGGCCGGGCGAACTGTTCGTCGTCCGCAACGTGGCCAATCTCGTGCCGCCCTACGCGCCTGACGGCGAGTTCCATTCGACCTCCGCGGCCCTCGAATTCGCGGTGCAGAGCCTGAAGGTGAAGCACATCGTCGTCATGGGCCATGGCCGCTGCGGTGGCATCCGCGCGGCGCTTTCGCCGGCTGCGGCGCCGCTGTCGCCCGGCGATTTCATCGGCAAGTGGATGAGCCTGGTCGCCCCGGCGGCCGAGGCAGTGGCCGGCAACACGATGATGACCGCCAGCGAGCGCCAGACGGCGCTGGAGCGCATCTCGATCCGCTACTCGCTCGCCAACCTGCGCAGCTTTCCCTGCGTGAACATTTTGGAAGGCAAGGGCCGCCTGACGCTCCACGGCGCCTGGTTCGACATCTCGACAGGCGAACTGTGGGTTATGAACAAGGATACCGGCGATTTCGAAAGGCCCGACGTCGACTGACCGTGGACCGGCTCAGGGCTAGACCGTTTCATGGTCAGATGGAATCGCTCTGCCGGAGGGAATTCGGGACAAGGTCGAGGGCTTCGGCGAAGGTCGATGTGGTGCATCGGCCGAGCCGGAGACCGAAGGATTTGGCCCGAATTGACCCGGCTCGTAGGGTTTCCCGCTAGGCGGACGCCCGCTGCGTCGGGCGGACTTGGCCGATGCACCACATCGACCTTCGCCGTGCTCCTGGCGGATCGCCTAGCCAGCAGAGAAACAGAGCTGTTTCCATCTGACCATGAAACGGTCTAGACCGCTGCGGTCTTCGGCCCGATCCGCCACAGGAACCATGCCAGGATGGCGACGGCACCCATTGCCGGTATGACCGTCGCCAGGGCCAGCACGGGATCGCCCATGAGCGCGGCGACGGTGCCTCCGGCGAGCCCTCCCCCCATCTGGAAGAACCCGCCAAGCGCAGCGGCAGCGCCGGCGATGCGCGGAAAGGGCGCGAGGGCTGCGGTCGAGATGGCCGGCAGAACGAACGCGACGCCGCAGGTGAAGATCGCACAAGGGATCATCACCACGATATAGGACGTGTCGAAAACGCGAAGACCGACGGCCAGCCCGACGCTCCCGACGGCCAGCATCAGGACTCCCGGCAGCACGAGGTCGAAGGCGCTGAAGCGGCGCATCAGGGCCCGGAACAGGAAGGAGCCGCCTATATAGGCGCCCGACTGCGCCAGCATGCCGATGCCAAACTGGCTTGGGGTGAGGCCGACCGGGCCCATCAGCACGAAAGGCACGACCGTCGAAAAGGCGTAGATGCCACCGACCGAACCGCCCATGACCAGGCTGTTCAGCATGAACTCCCTGTGGCGGGCGAGCGTACCGTAGCTCGAAAGGAGGGCGCGGGGCTTGATCCGCGACGTATCGCGAACGACCGTCTCCACCATCCAGACATGGACACAGACGAGAATGGCCGCGCCGGCCACGATCATCATGACGAAAGCCGCGTGCCACCCTGCGAACTCGAAGGCGAGACCTCCGAGCGTCGGTGCAACGGCCGGGGCGATGCCGAGGATGAGGCCGATCAGGTTCATGATGCGGGCCGAGCGCTCGCTGGTGAAGAGATCGCGCACCATGGCGCGCGACACCGACACGCCGACCGCGGCGCCGACTCCTTGCACGAAGCGCGCGGCGAGCAGGACCTCGATGGTCGGCGCGAAGAGTGCGACCAGCGAGCCGGCAAGGTAGATGCCGATGAAGGCAAAGGTGACGGGCTTGCGTCCGTAGCCATCGGACAGCGGACCGCAGACGAGTTGCGCGATCGCGAAGCCGGCGAAATAGAGTGACAGCGTCAGCTTGATCGCCGACTCGCTCGTGCCGAAGATCGTGACGAGTTCCGGCATCGACGGCGTGAAGAGCCCGAGCGAGAGTGGGCCCAGCGCCACGAGTGCCGCGCCGAGCAACGAAACCCGCCGTTCCGTCATCACCGGTGCAACCGGCGTTTCGGGATGCGCGTTCATGCGGCGCTTGCCTTGCCGGCGGTGGCCTGCGCCCGCATCGACGCCAGATTGTCCCGCACCCTGGAAAGTATCGCGAGCGTCCGCTCCCATTCCGCCGGATCGATCCCAGCAATCGCCTCGGCGACCAATTCGCCGCTGATGGGCTGCAGATAGGCGATCACGGCATGCCCGTCCTCGGTCACGCGCACCAGCTTGGCGCGGCGGTCTCCGGGGTGCGGCATGCGTTCGACAAGGCCCTTGGCCTGCAACCTGTCGAGGGAACCGGAGAGCGTCATCGCCTCGACACCCATGCGCTCGGCCAGCAGGCTCTGGACGATGTCGCCCGCCCGGCGCGCATGGAACAGAGTACGCCCGTCCCCGGGCGTGAGGCCGAGGCGCGCCTCGGCAACGCGACGATCGAGTTCCGCGCGGAACATGCGCGTCACGTCTGCGACGATGAATCCAAATCCGTCGGGCTGGCCTATCATAGGTAAGGATGCCTTATAATAAGGAACCCTTACGAAATTCCCCGGTCGCCGTCAACGCTTCAGCCGGTCGCGCCGGGCTCCTGCTCGCGCCGCTCGACGCGGCGGTAGAAGTCGGCCAGCTGCTTGCCACGCTCGGGGCGGAAAACATGCCCCGCCTGCACGACGGAAGCGATGCGATCGATTCGGAAGGTTCGGAAATCGTCGCGCAGTTCACACCAGGCGACGAGCGTCCAGACCTTGCCCCAGAACCACAGGCCAAGCGGTCGCACGGCCCTGCCCGCCGTCGCACGGCCGGCCTCGTCCCTGTACTCGAGCGTCAGGACGGCGCGTTTCTCGATCGACCGCTCGATCAGGTCGATCGCGGCGCGGTCGGCATCACTGACCACCCACATGGGCGTATGGATCTCGGTCCGCGCGATGCGCGCCTTCTCGGCCTCAGGCAGCACGGCGCCGATCTTGACCAGCGCTTCTTCAGCCGCGCGCGCCATTGTCGCGCCGCCGAAGGCGCGGACCATGCGGGCGCCCGCGACCAGCGCCACGATCTCGTCACGCGTGAACATCAGCGGCGGAAGGTCGAAGCCTTCCCTCATCATGTAGCCCACGCCCGCCTCCCCATCGATGGGGACGCCCGTCGACTGCAGGTCGGCGATGTCGCGATAGATGGTGCGTTCGGAGACTTCGAGCCAGGTGCCGAGCTTCTGCGCAGTGACGAGCCGGCCGCCACGGAGATGCTGGACGATCTGGAAAAGACGGTCGGCGCGCCGCATGCCGGCCCTCCTCGATAGCCGCATTTCGTAGCGTCACCATAGCCGAGACCGACCCCGGCCGCATACGCACCACGCGGCCGTCCTCCTGACAGCATTCTGTCAGGAGGTGGCGGTTTCTCTCAGCCACGCGGATGCACCTTGCCGGCCCATGTGTCCGGCCAGCCGATGTCCTTCTGGATATGCCTCGGCAGTTCGGAGACGAGGCGGCGCGTGCGCGATGCATCCCGGAAGGCGCGATAGCGCTCGAGCAGGTGCGAAACGTAGGCTACGGGGATCTGGGCAGACATGGCGAAGGCTCCTCTGGTGATCGGAGCCCACCATCGCACACCGCTGCTGACAGCCCCCCGTCAGCAGCCCCAGACCCGCCCGGACACTTCCCCGAAATAGCCCCGAGCCCAGCCTCGTCAGACGCCGATGCCGCGGCCTTTCAGAGCCGCGGTGATCTCGTCGAGGATGGCCGGGTCGTCGATGGTCGCGGGCATCTTCCATTCTTCCTTGTCGGCGATCTTCTGCATGGTGCCGCGCAGGATCTTGCCGGAACGCGTCTTGGGCAGCCGCTTGATCGTCACAACGGTGCGCAACGCCGCGACGGGGCCTATCCTGTCGCGCACCATGCCGACGACTTCCTTCTCGATCTCCGCGCCGTCGCGATTAACGCCGGCGTTCAGCACGACGAAGCCGAGAGGAACCTGGCCCTTCATCGGATCGGCGATACCGATGACGGCGCATTCGGCGACGTCCCTGTGCTCGGCCAGCACCTCTTCCATCGCACCCGTCGAAAGCCGGTGGCCGGCGACGTTGATGATGTCGTCGGTGCGCGCCATGATGAAGAGGTAGCCATCGCCGTCGACCAGCCCGGCATCCGCCGTCTTGTAGTATCCGGGAAACTCCGTGAGGTAGGCGTCGCTAAACCGCTGGTCTGCGTTCCAGAGCGTCGGCAGGCACCCGGGAGGCAGTGGCAGCTTCACCACCACGTTGCCCAGCGTGCCCCGCTTCACCTCATGGCCGGAATCGTCGAGCACGCGCACGTCGTAGCCGGGCATCGGCACGCCGGGCGACCCGTGCTTGACCGGCAGCATGCCGAGCCCGACGGGATTCTGGCTGATCGGCGACCCGGTCTCCGTCTGCCACCAGTGGTCGATTACCGGGCGCTTCAGTCTGTGCTCCGCCCACTCGATGGTCGGCGGGTCGGCGCGCTCTCCCGCGAGGAACAGGGTACGGAATTTCGACAGGTCGTACTTGGCGACGAAGGAGCCAGTCGGATCCTGCCCCTTGATCGCCCGGAACGCTGTCGGCGCGGTGAACAGAGCGACGACGCCGTGGTCGGCGATCACCCGCCAGTAGGTCCCGGCATCAGGCGTGCCGATCGGCTTGCCCTCGAACAGGATCGTCGTGCAGCCGTGCAGCAGCGGCGCGTAGACGATGTAGGAATGGCCGACGACCCAGCCGACGTCAGAGGCCGCCCAGAAGACTTCGCCCGGCTTCACGCCGAACTCGTTCTCCATGGACCATTTCAGGGCGACCATGTGGCCGCCATTGTCGCGCACCACGCCTTTCGGCTGGCCGGTCGTGCCGGACGTGTAAAGCACATAGAGCGGGTCGGTCGCCGCGACGGCAACGCAGGGCACGTCGCGCTTGCCTTCCTTGGCCGCGGCGACGGAACCGGCGTAGTCGACGTCCCTGCCCTCGACCAGCGCGAACTCCGCCTGTGGCCGGGCCAGCACCACGCAGTGGTCCGGCTTGTGGCTGGCGATGTCGATCGCACCTTCGAGCAGCGGCTTGTAGGCGACGACACGGCCGGGCTCGAGGCCGCAGGATGCCGTGACGATCGCCTTCGGCTTGGCGTCGTCAAGCCGTGTCGCCAGTTCCCGCGCCGCGAAGCCGCCGAACACTACCGAATGTACTGCGCCGAGCCTTGCGCAGGCGAGCATGGCGAAGGCCGCTTCGGGCACCATGGGCATGTAGATGATGACCCGGTCGCCCTTCCCGACGCCGAGGTCCTGCAGGACGGCCGCCAGCGCCACGACCTCCCGCTTCAGTTCGTCATAGGTGAACTTGGTCACGGTGCCGGTCATCGGGCTGTCGTGGATCAGCGCCAGTTGTCCGGCCCGGCCGCCCTCGACGTGACGGTCGACGGCATTGAAGCAGGTGTTGCATTCCGCGCCGACGAACCAGCGGCCGTATACGCCGGCTGCACCGTCGAACACACTGTCCCAGGACTTCACCCAATCGATATCGGCGGCCGCCTTGGCCCAGAACGCCACAGGATCGGCCTTCCAGTTGGCATAGACATCGTGATAGCGCGACGGCATGCGTTTCCTCCCAGGCTCCCTCTTGATCTATCTACGCGCCGCTGCCGACCCGCGTCCATGTGACCAAGGGCGAGTGCGGCAGGCCGTCGCGTCCGCGCCGGTGGCCGCATGACGAAGGTCCTGCCGCTTCTGCTCCTCGCCGTCATGGCGCTGCACCTGTTCAGGCCCATCGGCCTGCCGGGACTGAGGAAGCGAAGCGACGTGTGGAAGATCGCGCTGTTCGCGCTTGGGATGATGGGCCTGACGGTGCTTCTGACGCACTCAGCCGGGTGACGTGTCGGTGAGCAGATAGCCCGCGACGTGCTCTGCCCAGGCGCGGTAGCCCAGCGCCGACGCGTGGAATCCATCCGTGGAGAAGCCGGCTGCCGGATCGAGGATCGGCAGCCGCGGCAAGGGCACCGCGCCCCGCTCCCTGCAGAGCCGCTCGCCCATCTCGTTGATCAGACCTGCGCGGACTTCAAGGATACGGCCGAGCTGGGCCGGCAGCGCCGGCACGCGGGTGAACTCGACGACCGGCGACCAGATGATCCGGGCTTCCGGCCACTTGGCCCTCAGCGCGTAAAGCAGTCCGCCGAACTCTCTCTTGAACCGCGACAGGGTGTGAAAGTTCTTGGCGTCGTTGGTGCCGATCGACAGCACGATGTGCGTCCACGGCTCCGGCGCCATGTTCGGCACGACATGGTCTCGGATCTGGCCCGACGTCGCCGAACTGAAGCCCGCGGCCCGCCAGCGGACCGCCTTTCCGGTCATGCCGGCCATGATCGGCGCGAGTTGGGCCGCAAGCCCGTCCTCGGTGCGCCCTACGCCGACCGAAGCCGCTGACGAATCGCCCAGCACCAGCAGCGACAGGCCGGGCTCCGCGCCGTCGACGCGATGCATGGTCGGTCCCTCGGCCGGCACCATGCGTTCGGTGCGCAGCCTGACGCCAACGCCCTGCCAGACATAGACAGGCAGAGCGAGCCAGGTCAGCAGGCCGGCAATGCGTGACGCCATGTCAGGCCCTGCCTTTCAGTTTCTTTCGTGGCTCGCCGAAAACCACCTCCAGGAATTCGACCAGCCAGCGCTTCAGGTGCATGTCCCAGATCATCCGCCCGCCCAGATGGTCGCGGCCCGGCTGCGCGCCGGGCAGTTCGAAGCGATGCGCGCCACGCACCACCCAGCGGTGCATCATCATGGCGGTGAGCTCGGCGTGAAACTGGATGCCCCAGGCGTTGCGCCCGTATCGGAAGGCCTGGTTCGGATAGGCGTCGGCGGTCGCCAGCAATGTCGCGCCGTCGGGCAGCGAGAAGCCCTCGCGGTGGAACTGGTAGACCATTTCCGGCCAGTGCATCAGTTCCTTGCCTTGCTCCGTCGCCTGGAGCGGATACCAGCCGATCTCGACATGCCCGTCGCGATGGCCCTCGACCTTGCCGCCCAGATGGTTCACCAGCATCTGCGCGCCGAGGCAGATGCCGAGGAACGGCTTCTCCTCCCTCAGCGGTACGGAAAGCCAGTCCGTCTCGCGCTTCACGAACTCGTCGGCGTCGTTGGCGCTCATCGGCCCCCCGAACACCACCGCGCCCGCGTGGCGGTCGAGCGTCTCGGGCAAATGGTCACCAAGCGGCGGCCTGCGCACGTCAAGGTCGAAACCTGCCTCGACCAGCAGGTGCCCGACCCGGCCGGGGCTCGACGTCTCCTGGTGAAGCACCACGAGAACCTGCGGTCGCGAGCGCTGGCCCACGGTGGCTATTCCCTGGCCGCGGCCCGGGCGCGGTTGCGGGCCGCGATGCGCTCGCGGCCGTCGACGCCGATCAGTTCGGCGACCCGCCAGACGACATTCTCCTCGAGTTCGTGCAGTTCGCCGTCGGCGTAGACGACATCCCACATCAGCTCGATGAAGTAAGCACGTTCGCCCTCGTCCAGATGCCGCTTCAGCACGCTGGTGAAGGCGTAGAGGTCGATAGCCTCGCGATCCGCCTTCTCGCCGGCCGAAAACACCCTCTCCAGTTCCGAGCCCTCGACGTCGTAGCCCTCGGACAGGGCCTGCAGCAGCCGTTGCTTCTCGCCCGCCTTGCGTTCTCCATCGGCGTCCATGACGTGAACCATCAGCGCCGCGGCGGCGACACGCGCATCGTCCTTGGGATCGGTCGTTCCGCCGCGGGTGCCGCGCGGCAGGGCGCGCAGGAATGTGACGAGGCGGTCGATCATCGGCGTGAGCTCAGAACAGGCGGAAGCGGCGTGTTTCGGCGGTCGGTTCGTCTTCGGGGTCGACGCCGGGATCGTCGGGCGGACGGACCGGACGGCCTTCGGCGGGACTGATCGAGGCCGCGCGCGGCGGCTCGTTCGCGGCCTTCGGAGGGACTGGCGGCACGGGCGCGGGAACCGGGGCAGGCGCCGGCGCGACGACAGGCGGCTTCACCGGTTCGACAGCGACGATCTCGGCCGGCTCCTCGTTTGCCGGCGGAGGCGCGGGCAGGACCGGCTGCGAAGCTTTGTCCTCGGGTTCATCCTTCTCGATGGCAAGCGTCAGCCGCTCGACCGGAACACGCCACTCGAATGCATCGAGATGACCGGTAACCGGTGATACCGGCGCCCAGCTTTCGGACACCATGCCGTCCGCCACCCAGGCTGGATCGCGCGGCGCGCGCACGGCACGACCGAGCAGCTGGCGGACCTTGCCCTGGTCGCCGGTCTCCGCCTCCTCGATGTCGGCCAGCAGCAGATAAGCTCCCTCGCGCGGCTGCATGCGGATTGCGGCCTCGGCCGCCGCGCGTGCCTCGGCGAACTCGCCGGCGTCGAGCGCCGCGCGGGCCACCGCCAGCGACGATTCGGGATGGTTGTTGTGAAGCGACTGCAGCCGCTTGGCCCGCGACAGACGGTCGAGCGATGCGTCACCCGGCCGCGCATGCACGTAGGCTTCGGCCACCTCGGGATGGGGATCGATCTTCCAGGCGGCCTCGAGGATCTTCGCGGCCTTCTTCACGTCGTTCTGGCGGATCAGCGCCTTGCCCGCGACGACAGCGGCGGGAACGAGGTCGGGCGCTAGCCGGTTGGCTTCCACCGCGGCATTCTTCGCCGCGAGCGAGTCACGGTCTAGCAGGTCGCGGGCCTTGGCAGTCAAGAGCACCGCGCGGCGACGATTGGCCAGCGCCTTGTCCGGCCCCTTCTGGGCGTCGAGAACGGCAAGCGCGCCGTCCCAGTCGCCGCGATCCGTATAGCCTTCCAGGGTCGCGTCGGCCGCCCAGCCGAGCTGCGGCGCGATCTCGGCAGCGCGGGCCGCATAGTGGCGAGCGGCATGTCGCTCGCCCAGCCGCGACGCCTCCAGATAGAGTCCGCGCAGGCCGAGCACCCGCATCTCGGGATCCTCGACCATCGCCTCGAACTTCTTGCGCGCGCCCTCGTGGTCGCCCTCCAGCAGCAGCGTCTGCGCGTCGAGCAGGTGGATCAGCGGTTCCTGGTCGGAACTGATAAACTTGGCCGCCTGTTTGTTGAGGCGCCTGGCAGCCGCCGCATCGCCCGCTCCCGCCGCGATCATGCCTGTCGAGAGCGCCTGGTATCCGCGGTCGCGGCGGCGAACGCGGAAATAGCGCGAGATCGTGTAGGGGCTGTTCCAGATGGCTTTCACCAGCCACCAGCTGATCATCACCGCCGCCACGAGCGCGGTCACCGCGACCGCCGCGATCATCAGGCTCACCTGGTACTGGTAGCCGGCGAAGGTGATCACGAGTTCGCCAGGCCGGTCGGCGAGCCAGGCAAAGCCCAGCCCCAGCGCGAAGACGACGGCGATGAAGAACAGGATGCGGATCATCGCGGCTGAACCTAGGACGCCTTGAGCGCTTCGGACAGCGCCTTCTCGACCAGTTGCTCGGCTGAGAGCCGGGTGCGAAGCTTGTCGGCGAGTTCCGCACCGGCCGCCTTGGCCGCGTCGGGCATGGCGTCGTATTCGGCGAGCGCCGCAACGAGGTCGCCGCGCTTCAGCGCCGCTTCCATGCGCGCGCTGCGCTCAGGCACACCTTCGCCGGGCACCTCGCCGATCGGCCTGACGGTCACCAGCCCGGTCACGCTGTCGACCAGCCGGTCCCAGAAGCCGGCATTGGGATCGACGACCTTGCTGGCTGCGATCATCGCGTCGGCCGCGGCCGGCATCGCGGCGACCAGGTCCGCGCGCGTCGCGACACCCTTCGCGGCGATCTCCCGCAGGGCGGCGAGGTCGGGCGAATTGGGGGCCACCGCGGCGAAGGTCTCAACCTCGGCGACGAATGTGCCGCCACGGTCCAGCGCGGCCCGCAGCGCGGCGGCGGCGATGGCCAGCGCCACCTTCGGCTGGTCGGCCTGGGCATCGACCCTCGCGGCGAGTTCGGCGACGGTCGCCGTGAGCGCCGCGACCTTGGCGCCCGCGTCCGCCGCAGCACTATTGGCCGCGTTCGCAGCAGCCTCGACGGCTGCCAGCTTGCCGGCGAGTTCCTGAAGCTGCGCCGGCGTAACGTCATTGCCGCCGCCCTGACCGAGCGATGCCACGGTCGCCTCGAGTTCGGCCAGCCGGGCGGCCAGCGCCTGCACGGCCGCGCCGTCGCCGGCACCGCCGCCCTCGACGGCGGTCTTCAGCGTGGCAAGATCTGTCTTCACCTGCTCCAGCACCCCGGCCAGCCCGTCGATGCGCGACACGGCGTCCGTCACCACCGCGCGGACCTCGTCGACGCCCGCACCGCCCGGAGCTGCCTTGAGCGCTTCGACATCGGCCTTCAGCGCCGCAACTTCAGTCTTGAGCGCAGTGAGATCCGGCGCATCCGCAACCGGAGCGGAGCCGCCGGGCAGCAGTCCTGCGTAATTCAGGCCGAAGGCTGCGGCGAGCGCCAGCGCGCCTCCAACCACGCCGCCGACCAGTCCCGAACCGCGCCGTGCGGGCGGTGGAGGCGGGACATCGGCCGGACGGCTCGGTGCTTCGGAGCCGCGCCCGAACGCGTGGGATGACGCAGGCGCTTCGCCTTCCTGACGGGGCTCTTCAGCCGGGATGTCGCGTTCGGCCGGCGACGCAGGCGTGTCCCTGGCCCCTTCGCCGGCAGACGCCTCGAGGCTTTCGGGTGGAGGCTCGGCCGTCGGCTCGCCGGCCACCGCCGCCGCCGCTTCCTCCCCGACGCCGGCGGGCGGCTCGTCGAGCCGCGACACCGCGCCGGGATCGAGGTCGATGGTCACCGGCTCGCGCTGCGTCTTTGAATGCCTGACCCGTGGCGGCTTCGACATGGACTGGACTCCGCTGATGCTGGATGGGACCGGCGACGGCCTGCGGCAGGCAAACCGTCTAGCAAGGATAAGGCTCCGGTGAAAAGGGGCGGCCTTATGGCGCAGGCGGAAAGGCCGACGCCAGGAGGTCCATCAGCGCCGAATCGCTGGCGCTCTCTGCGGCAAGCGCCGCCCTGCCGTCGGCGGCGGCAAGGCCGGCGATTTCCTCCGACAGGCAGAGGAATACCGTGCGCGTCAGCCGCCGGTCGGAGCCGAGCGCCCCGAGCAATGCTCGGGCGCCCTCCGACGAGTAGACCAGCGCGACATCGACAGCCTCGCTGCCGAGCACAAAGTCGATTGCCGACCGGTCCGGGTTCACCATCACGGTGTCATATGTCTCGACGACAACGAGGTTCCGGCCGGCAGCCGTCATCGCAGCCTCGAAAATAGGCTTTCGCAGCCGCCCGCACAGATACGCGATGGTCGCGCCTGCGTTGGTTTCCTGCTTCACCAGCGCAGCGAGCGACGTTGCGTCCCCCTGCGCCGAAACCACGTTGTCGAAACCCGCCTCGCGCATGGCCTGCGCCGTCTGGTCCCCGACGGCGAAGGCGACCGTGTCGGACAGGGTTGCAACGAGGCCCGGCGCAGCGTTCCGGACGGCGTTGGCGCTGGTGGCCGCGACCGCCGTCACTTCCGGAATGGATTGAGGCACCGCCAAAGCGTCGATGCGCGTCAACGGCAGGACCAGCGGCTCATATCCCGCCAGAGACAGGCGCGCAGCCGAGGCGTGGGCGCGCGGCTCCGGTCGCGTGACGAGAACGCGCGGCTTCATCCCCAGCTCTCGAAGAAGCGAGTTCCGGCTTTTTCACGCAGCTTCAACCCTGCGTCGCGGCCGATCGCATGTGCTTGGGCCGCCGCCCCTGAGGCCGTGATTTCGTGCGTTTCCGAGCCGTCCGGGGTGAGCACAAGCCCGGAGAAGTCGATGCGACCGCCGTCGATCCGCGCATTGCCGGCGATTGGCGTGCGGCAGGAGCCGTCGAGGACGCCGAGAAAGGCCCGCTCGCAGGCGAGTGCCGCGCCGGTCGCGGCATCGGCGATCGCCGCCACCATCTGCCGGGTGCGCTGGTCGGCCTCCCGGCACTCGATGCAGATCGCACCCTGTCCGGGCGCGGGCGGAAAGACGTCCAACGGCAGGAGGTCGGTGACGATATGCGCCATGTCGAGCCGCTTGAGACCCGCCAGCGCCAGAATCGTGCCATCCGCCTGGCCGTCCTCCAGCTTGCGCAGCCGCGTCTGCACGTTACCCCGGAAGCCGACGACCTTCAGGTCAGGCCGCATACGCAGGATCAGCGCCTGGCGCCTGAGCGAGGAGGAGCCGACAGTGGCGCCCTTCGGAAGGCCGGCGATGGTCGGGGCCGCCTTGCCGATGAAGGCGTCGCGTGGATCCTCGCGCGGCAGGAAGGCTGCGAGCAGCAGGCCGCCCGGCAATACCGTCGGCATGTCCTTTGACGAATGCACGGCGAGATCGATGCGGCCTTCGAGCAGCGCCTCCTCAATCTCCTTGGTGAAGAGGCCTTTGCCGCCTGCCTCGGAGAGCGGCCGGTCCTGGATCCGGTCACCGCTGGTCGAGATCACCTCGATTGCCAGAGCCTCTTCCGGCAGGCCATGCGCCGCCATCAGCCGCCGGCGCGTCTCATGGGCTTGGGCAAGCGCCAGCGGGCTGCCGCGTGTACCGATCCTCAAGACGGTTGTTTGCATGTCCGCGTCCGTGCTACCGGCCCCAGGTTCGCCCCTCCTAACGGGGATCAAAGCACCCGGCAATGATGGCAGGCCCCCTCCGCGTCCTCGGTATCGAGACAAGCTGCGACGAGACCGCCGCATCAGTCGTGCTGCGCGACGCGTCCGGGCGCGGTGAGATCCTGTCCAACGTCGTATTGTCGCAGGTCGAGGAACATGCGGCCTTCGGCGGCGTGGTTCCCGAAATCGCCGCCCGCGCCCATGTCGAGGCGCTGGACGGCATATTAGCCGCCGCGCTTTCCGACGCAGGCGTCAAGCTGGACGAAGTCGACGCGGTAGCCGCGACGGCGGGGCCAGGATTGGTCGGCGGGTTGATCGTCGGGCTGATGACCGCCAAGGCAGTCGCCGCCGCCGCAGGCAAGCCGCTGGTCGCGATCAACCACCTGGAAGGTCATGCGCTGACCGGCCGGCTGACCGACGGGCTCACCTTTCCGTACCTGCTGCTCCTCGTATCGGGTGGGCACACGCAGATCGTGCGGGTTCGAGGCGTCGGCGACTATGAGCGCTGGGCGACGACCATCGACGATGCGCTGGGCGAGGCCTTCGACAAGACGGCGAAGCTAATCGGCCTGCCCTATCCCGGCGGGCCGAACCTGGAAGCCGCCGCGCGCCACGGCGACCCGGCCCGCTTTGCGTTCCCGCGCCCTCTGAAGGGCGATCCACGCCCCGACTTCTCCTTCTCCGGGCTGAAGACTGCCGTGCGGCAGGCAGCGACGGCCATCGCGCCCCTTTCCGGCCAAGACGTCGCCGACATAGCCGCCTCATTCCAGGCGGCGGTCGCCGAATCGCTTGAGGACCGTGTCTGGCGCGCGATGCAGCGGTTTCGGGAAGCTCACCCCGACGTCGCGGAGCCTGCGATCGTCGTGGCGGGCGGCGTGGCGGCCAATGCGACGATCCGCGCGATGCTGGACCGCCTTGCCGCAAAGACTGGTTTCCATTTGGTCGCACCGCCCCTGAAGCTCTGCACCGACAACGCGGCGATGATCGCCTGGGCGGCGATCGAGCGGATCTCGGCCGGTCTCGAAAACGACGACGCGATGACGCTTGCGCCGCGCTCGCGTTGGCCGCTCGACGCGCACTCGACCGCCATTTACGGCGGCGGGCGCCGGGGCGCCAAGGCATGAGCAGCGGTGTGGTCACGGTTCTGGGCGGCGGCGCCTGGGGCACCGCGCTCGCCGCGGTGGCCCGTCGCGCCGGTCACGATGTACGCCTCTGGGCCCGCGATCCCGACCTGGTCGCCAGCCTTGACGCCGGGCGCGGCAATCCGCGCTACCTGCCCGGCGCGTCGATCGATGCCTCGATCCGAGCAACCACCGATGCCTGCGATGCCTTGGCCGGTTCGACCGTCATCCTGTCCGCGATACCCGCCCAGTCCCTCCGCACGGCGCTGACCAGCCTCGCCCCGGCGATCCCGAAGAAGGCAACGCTGGTCCTCTGCGCCAAGGGGATCGAGGTCGCCACCGGCGAGCTGTTGTCGGCCGTCGTCGAGCAGACCCTGCCGGGTCGCCGCATCGCCACCCTGTCTGGTCCGAGCTTCGCCGCCGACACCGTGCGCGGCCTGCCGACCGCCGTGGTGGTCGCAGCGCGCGAGAAAGGCGCGGCCGCACGCCTGGCGCGACTCCTCACGGCGCCCCGCTTCCGCTGCTACTCGACCGACGACCTGACGGGCGTGGAGGTCGGCGGCGCACTGAAGAACGTGTTCGCAGTGGCGGCGGGTGCGGTAGCCGGCGCCGGGCTCGGCGCCAGCGCGCAGGCGGCGCTCGTGACGCGCGGCTTCGTCGAGCTTCGCCGCTTCGCCGCCCGTTTCGGCGCGCGGCCGGAAACCGTGATGGGCCTGTCAGGCCTCGGCGACCTTATGCTGACCTGTTCGTCGGCGCAGTCGCGAAACTTCGCCTATGGCTTGGCGCTCGGTCGTGGCGCGTCGCGCGACGGGCTGCCGCTTGCCGAGGGCGTCGCCACGGCGGCCATAGCCGCGCGCATCGCCCGGTCGCGGAAGATCGAGGCGCCGATCGTCCTCGCGACGCACCAGCTCATCACCGGCGCGCTGACCGTGCCCGAAGCCATCGAAACGTTGATGTCCCGGCCGTTGAAGGCCGAAGACGCGCACTGACGGAGGACAAGATGCTGTTTGCCCTGATCTGCAACGACAAGCCCGGCGCGCTTCAGGTGCGGGTCGACACACGTCCTGCCCACGTCGCCTTCCTCGAAGGGCTGAACGCCGGAAGGAAGCTCGCCTTCGCCGGACCTTTCCTCGGCGACGACGGCAAGCCGACGGGCAGCCTCGTCGTCCTCGATGTCGCTGACAGGGCCGAGGCCGAAACGCTCGCCAAGGCCGATCCCTACGCCCAGGCAGGCCTGTTCGCATCGGTCGAGATCCGGGCCTGGAATTGGGTTTTCAACAAGCCGGCGGCCTGAGGGAGGGAACGATGAACTACTGGCTCTTCAAGTCGGAACCGGATGTCTTTTCCTTCGACACGATGAAGAAGAAGGGCAAGGCCGGCGCCGAATGGGACGGTGTCCGAAATTATGCGGCCCGCAACAACATGAAGGCGATGGCGATCGGCGACCTCGGCTTCTTCTACCATTCCAACGAGGGCCTGAACGTCGTCGGCATTGTCGAGGTCTGCAAGCTCGCCCACCCGGATTCCACCACGGACGATCCACGCTGGGAGTGCGTCGACATTCGCGCCGTGCGCGACGTGCCGAATCCGCCGACGCTGGCCGACATCAAGGCCAATCCGAAGCTGTCCGAGATGGCGCTGGTCAGGCTCGGCAGGCTGTCGGTGCAGCCTGTGACGCCGGCCGAATGGAAGGAAGTCTGCCGCATGGGCGGCGTCGTTCCGGCCCCGTGACGAGCGCACTTCTGTCCCCCGAACGGGCTGAGGCCTTCATCCTCGAGAACACGGCGTCGATGGCGCCGCCGCATGTGCCCGAGATCGTGCTGAGGCTCGCCGACGAGGCGCACGCGCTCTGGGAGAAGACCGAGGAGGAACTGGCCGAAATCGGGCTGCCGCCGCCCTTCTGGGCCTTCGCATGGGCCGGAGGCCAGGGCCTCGCGCGTTATGTCCTCGACAATCCTTCTCTGGTCGAAGGCAGGACCGTCCTCGATTTCGCCTGCGGCTCCGGCCTGGTGGGCATCGCCGCCGCGTTGCGCGGCGCGGCGGCCGTCACGGCAGCCGACATCGATCCGTTCTGCGCGGACGCGGTCCGGCTGAATGCCGCGGCGAACGACGTGACGGTCGAACCGCGCATTGCCGATCTCGTCGGCACGGACGGGGGCTGGGACGTGGTGCTGGCTGGCGACGTCTTCTACCAGGCCGACATGGCGGCCAGCATCGTCGGCTGGTTCGGGACTCTGCGAGAGCGCGGTGCGGAGATCGTCGTCGGCGATCCGGGACGCACCTACCTGCCGCGCAACCGCCTGAGCCCGCTCGCCGCCTATCAGGTGCCGGTGACGCGCGCGCTCGAAGACTCCGAGGTCAAGAAGACGACCGTTTGGCGCTTCGCTTGACGCCACACGCGACCGGGAATTGAATCCCGGTTCGGCCCGCGAGTCGGCCGGTTGGGGAGGGATACATGGATTTCGTGAATGTGAACTGGCTGGCGATCCTCGTCGCCGCCATCGCCGCTTTCGCCTTCGGCGCGGCATGGTACATGGGGCTCTCCAAGCCATGGATGGCGGCAGCCAGGATCGACCCTTCCAAGGGCAACCGCTCGATCGCACCCTTCGTGGTCAGCTTCATCAGCCTCCTGATCATGGCCTATGTTCTCCACGTCATCATCGGTGCCATCGCCTTCGGGGGCATGTCGGTATCGATCGGTGTTGTGACCGGCTTCGTCTGCTGGCTGGGCTTCGTGGCGACGACCATTGCCACCAATCATCGCTACGAGGGTTTCGGCTGGAACCTCACCCTCATCGACGCCGGCCATTGGCTGGGCGTGGCGCTGATCCTCGGGGCAGTTATCGGCTGGTTCGGCGGCATGGACGTGCCGGCCGAGTAGCGCCTCAGGGTTCGCTGCCCCGCGCCTCGGCGATCATCCAGTCCCGGAAGGAGGCGATGCGTGGATCGTCCGCCGTCGCCTCCGGACAGACCAGGAAATAGGCGAACTCCCGCGCCATGCGGATGCCGAGTTCGAACGGCCGCACAAGGCGGCCTTCCGACAGGTCGTTTGCGACCATCGCGAAATCGACCAGCGCGACCGCCGTGCCCTCGATTGCCGTCTGCACCAGTTCGGACGAGTTTCCGAACACCACCGTGCGGCTGTCGTCATAGTCGTCGACGCCTGCCGCTGCCATCCACATGCGCCAGTTCGGCCATGTCACGCCCTGCTGGGACCACTCGATGTGGACCAGCGTGTGTCGCAGCAGGTCGCGCGGTTCGACCAGCGGAGGCTCCTGTCTGAGCAGCTTCGGACTGCAGACCGGGATGATCACGTTGTCGAACAGCCGGTCCGCCCGGAGACCCGGATATTTGCCGAGCCCGAAACGGATCCCGACATCGACATCGTCTCGGTCGAAATCGCGCAGCTCGTAGGTGATGTCGAAGCGGAGGTCGACGTCGGGTCGGATTTTCCGATAGCGGTCGATCCTCGGCATCAGCCACTTGGCCGCGAAGGTGGCGTCGGCGGTGACCCGAAGCTGGCTCGATCCGCGTGACAGCCTGCGGGCTCGGTTCGCAGCGCGGTGCAGCACCTCCAGCGCCTCCGCCGACGCCTCGAACATCAGTGTTCCGGCCTCGGTGAGACGTATGGTGCGGCTTGTCCGATGGAACAGCACGACCCCAAGCTGCTCCTCCATCTCTTTGATCTGGTGGCTGACGGCCGCCGGCGTCAGTCCCACCTCGTGGGCGGCGCGCGTGAAGTTCAGATGCCGCGCCGCCGCCTCGAAAGTCCGCAGCGCGCGGGTACCGGGCACGGGACGGTTCACGAAATCATCAAATCCAGTTTGAAAATCGGCTGAAAACTACTCGTTTCCTCAAACAGATTCAACGGCGCTACAACACCTTCAACGTCTATCGTGAAAACCAGTTTTAATTTCAGAGGTAACGGCCATGCCGGTCGACACAGTAAACCCCGCCCACGGATTCGGCTTCTGGCACGCGCTGTTTGGCCGGCCGCGTCATGAGCCGGGGGCGAAGGCGCCGCCCGCACCCGAACCGCGGACCAGCAATCCGCTTTCCGCCGGTTACGATGCCGTGGAGCGGTTGAGCCTGCTCGACCTCGGCTGGCAGCCTCCCTACCGGCCGCGCCGACGCTAACGCACGACCTTCAGCACGGTCTTCGCCGAAAGGCGCGGCAGCAGCCGCTTCATCACCGGCAAAGTCACAGCCACGCAGCCCTGCGTGGGCGTGAAACCAGGTCGCGCCAGATGAAAGAAGATCGCGCTGCCGCGCCCGCGGCGGCGCGGCTGGATGTTCCAGTCGAGCACGATGCAGACGTCGTAGAGCCGGTCGTCGCGGCGCATCCGCTCGTGGCTGGCGCCGTAGGGAATGCGCACCGGCCGGTTGTAATTGCGGTCATCGGGCACCTCGCACCAGCCCAGATCGCCCGGGATGGGCGTCATCGGCAACCTTGTCGCCCGCGCCGCCACATGGTCGGCCCGGAAGTAGCCGGACAGTATCCGCATCTCCCCCAGCGGCGTCGCGCCGTCACCTTCCCGCTTGTTGGACGAGATACCGCCGCGACCGAGCGCGCAGGGGAACACCGCGCCGCCGGCCGCCAGCAGCCCCTGGCTGCGGTGCCCGGGCCTCGTACGCACCGTCACCAGCCTGATCGGCCCGCCCTTCCTTGAAGCCGGGCCTGTGTCGCCCTTAATTGTGCGCAATGACGCGGACATCCTACAATTCGCCGTGATGGGCTGGCTTGTCGACTAACATATTCCTAGAGCGTAACCGTGCGATTCGCAGCGTCCGTGCCGGCCCAGCCCATATTGCCTTTTCAGACAATGGATTGAACCATGACCTCCCGCACCCTGCTGATCGTTGACGACGACGACGACCTCCGCGCCACGCTTGTCGAGCAGCTCTCGCTCTACGAGGAGTTCACCGTCCTTCAGGAGACGACCGCGAGCAAGGGCATCGCCGCCGCGCGAGCCGGAACGGTCGATCTCCTGATCATGGACGTAGGCCTGCCCGACATGGACGGCCGCGAGGCAGTGAAGCTGTTGCGCAAGGGCGGTTTCAAGGCGCCGATCATCATGCTGACCGGCCACGACACCGATTCAGACACCATCCTTGGGCTGGAAGCCGGCGCAAATGACTATGTCACGAAGCCTTTCCGCTTCGCGGTCCTGCTCGCCCGCATCCGGGCGCAATTGAGGCAGCACGAGCAGAGCGAAGACGCGACCTTCACCGTCGGGCCTTACACCTTCAAGCCCAGCCAGAAGCTCTTGATCGACCAGAAGGGATCCAAGGTCCGGCTGACCGAGAAGGAAGCGGCGATCATCAAGTACCTCTACCGCGCCGACCAGAAGCTGGTGACGCGCGACGTGCTGCTGGAAGAGGTCTGGGGCTACAATTCGGGCGTGACGACCCATACGCTCGAGACGCACGTCTACCGGCTGCGCCAGAAGATCGAGCGCGATCCTTCCAACGCGGAAATTCTTGTGACAGAAAGCGGCGGGTACAAGCTGGTTCCCTGACCGATTCGCGGGAGAGTGGGCCGCGCCTAGGGGGCAGGAACCCCGGGGACTGAATGGCGCTGGATGACGACGTCCGCATCCTGACGGGCGTGGGGCTTTTTGAAAGCTTCACGCAGGAACAGATACGTCTGCTGGCATTTGGCGCCGAGAGCGCCTTTCTCCCTTCGGGACAGGAGCTGTTTCGCGAAGGCGAAGAAGCGGACTGCGCCTATGTCGTGGTCAGCGGCAGGATAGGCCTTTTCCGCGAGCGCGACGGCGAACGCGCCGCCGTCGGCAAGGTCGGATCGGGTGCCCTGATCGGCGAGTTCGCACTGATCGCCGAGACGCGGCGGCTGACCGGTGCGGTGGCGCTGGCCGACACCGATCTGATCCGCCTCAACCGCAAGCCCTTTCGCCGCATCCTCGAGGAATATCCCGAGATCGCGGTCGCGCTCTACAACCGCGTCGCGGACGACTTTGCGGCCATGGTCAGCCGCATCGAGCGGATGGCGCCGCGTTTCGCGAGTTGATCGCGGCGATGGGCGCCGGCTTCAGCCTGCGGCGGGCCAAGCCCGATGATATCGCCTGGATTATGCTCACCGAGCGCCTCGACGGCTACGACAGCGTCGTCGGCCGCTGGGACGAAGACCGTCATGGCCGGGAGATGACCGGTTCCGACTGCAGCTATTTCGTCTGCGAGCAGGACGGCGCGCCGGCCGGCTTCGCGATCCTGCGCGGCTGGGATTCGCCGGAGCGCGTGACGCTGCTTAAGCGCATTGCAGTCTCCCGGCCGGGCGAGGGCATGGGCAGCCGCTTGCTGGCGGCCGTCACAGACGCCGTTTTCGGCAAGACCGACGCCCATCGCCTCTGGCTCGGCGTGTTTCCCGACAATATCCGCGCCCGCCGCGCCTATGAGAAGGCGGGCTTCGTTGCCGAAGGCATCACCCGCGGCAGCGCCTGGTTCGGCGGTGCCCACCGCGATGAACTCACCATGGCGATCCTGCGCCCCGAATGGGAAGCCAGAACGGCAAGGTGAGGTCGTCAGAGATCGAAGCGGGCGATGACAGGCACGTGGTCCGACGGGCGATCCCAGCCGCGCGCGTCGCGCAGCACGTCCATGCCCAGGAAGGAGGCGGAAAGGCCTTGCGACGACCAGACATGGTCGAGCCGCCTGCCGCGGTCGGACGCCTGCCAGTCGGCGGCGCGGTAGCTCCACCATGTGTAGAGCTTCTGGTCGGGAGGCACCGCCGTTCGCATCAGGTCGACCCAGCCGCAATGCCGGCGCATCGCCTCGAAGTTCGTCGTCTCGACCGGCGTATGGCTGACGACGTTGAGCAGTTGCTTGTGCGACCAGACGTCGTGCTCCAATGGCGCGATGTTGAGGTCGCCGACCAGCACCGATCCGTCGAAGCCGTCGAGGTCCGCGCCCACTGCGCGCATCTCCGCCACGAAATCGAGCTTGTGCCGGAACTTGGGGTTGATTGCGGGGTCGGGTTCGTCGCCGCCCGCCGGCACGTAGAAATTATGCAGGAGGATCGTCTTGCCGCCGGCCTCGAGGCGGGTCGCAAGGTGCCGGCTGTCCGGTATGCCGCAGAACTGCCGCTTCTCGACGATCGCGAGCGGCCGGCGCGCGACCGTGGCGACGCCGTGATAGCCCTTCTGGCCGTTGATCGCGACGTGTTCGTAGCCGAGGTCTGCGAACGCCTGTACCGGAAAGAGGTCGTCCGGGCACTTCGTCTCCTGCAGGCACAGAACGTCCGGCGCCTGCTCCTTCAGGAGCCGCTCGACGATGGGCATGCGCAGGCGAACGGAATTGATGTTCCAGGTGGCGATCGTGAGCATGGGAAGGTCTGCGGGAATCGGGCCGCGACCCTGCCAGCATGAAAAAGGCGGCGCAAGCGCCGCCCTTTCGCGTTTCAGGCGACGCCGCCGTCAGCGGGCGTTCGGGTTGTTGCCGCTTTCGGAAACGGCGCGGTAGTCGATCTTGAACAGGCCCTTGTCGATGTTCACGCCCTGCTGGACGTTGAAGATCATCACGGTCGTGTCCTTGCCCTGCGCGTCGGTGATGGTCCATTGCCGCAATTCGTAGGACTTGGGATCGAACATCATCGCGATGCGCGAGTTGCCGAACACCGACTTGTCGGCAAGCTGGATCGTCGTCAGGTCCGGCTCTTCCTTCACGCCCTTCACCTTGTCGGACGACAGGTCGATCCGGTCGTCGAGAAGAAGCTTGAGCGGCGTCTTGGAGAGCGGGTAGAGGTCCCAGGTGCGCAGTTTCTGGTTGTTGATGACCACCGACTTGCCGTCCGAGATCACCCGGAAACCCGATTTGCCGTCATAGTTGAAGCGGATCTTGCCCGGGCGCTCGATGAAGAACTTGCCGCCCGTCTGCTCGCCTTTGGGGCCGAACTGCACGAACTCTCCGGTCATGGTGCGCACGCCGGAGAAATGGTCGGCGATCTTCTGCACGCTGGCCGGAACGGCGGCCTGCGCATGTGCCACGGCGGCGAGGCCGGGCACCATGCGGCCGACGACCGCCGTCGTGACGGCCAGTCCGGCAAGCGTCAGGAAATTGCGGCGGGTGCCGTCGAAGTCGAAGAACTTGTCCATCGTAATCCCGGTGGTTCGAACGTCGTGCGAAACGCTGTCTGAGCGGTTACGTTCCCAGTTGGGCCAATTCAGGGCACCCGATCCCCGCGTTACATCTTGTCGTCTTCGGTCGGCACGAGGATCTCGCGCTTTCCGGCATGGTTGGCCGGCCCGACGATGCCTTCCTTCTCCATCTTCTCGATGATCGAGGCGGCGCGGTTGTAGCCGATCCCGAGCCGGCGCTGGATGTAGCTGGTCGAGGCCTTGCCGTCGCGCAGCACGACCGAGACCGCCTGGTCGTAGGGATCATCGGAATCCTCGAACGACTCACCGCCGCCGGACCCGCCACGGCGCGGGGCGTCGTCGTCGTCATCGTCGTCCCCGTCGTCCTCGGTGATGGCGTCGAGATATTCCGGCACGCCCTGGCGCTTGAGGTGCGCGACGATCTTTTCCACCTCGTCGTCCGAGACGAACGGGCCGTGAACGCGCTGGATGCGCCCGCCGCCGGCCATGTAAAGCATGTCGCCCATGCCGAGCAGCTGCTCGGCGCCCTGCTCGCCCAGGATGGTGCGGCTGTCGATCTTGGACGTGACCTGGAAGGAAATGCGGGTCGGGAAGTTGGCCTTGATGGTGCCGGTGATGACGTCGACCGACGGGCGCTGCGTCGCCATGATGACATGGATGCCGGCGGCGCGCGCCATCTGGGCGAGGCGCTGGACCGCGCCTTCGATGTCCTTGCCGGCAACCATCATCAGGTCGGCCATCTCGTCGATGATGACGACGATGAACGGCATCGGCTCCAGATCGAGATCCTCGGTCTCGTAGATCGCCTCGCCGGTCTGGCGGTCGAAGCCGGTCTGCACGGTGCGGGTGATGCGCTCGCCCTTCTCGACGGACGACGCAACGCGGGCGTTGAAGCCCTCGATGTTGCGCACGCCGAGCTTCGACATCTTGCGATAGCGCTCTTCCATCTCGCGCACTGTCCACTTCAGCGCCACCACGGCCTTCTTCGGGTCGGTGACGACGGGGGTGAGCAGATGCGGGATGCCGTCATAGACGGAGAGTTCCAGCATCTTCGGATCGATCATGATCAGCCGGCATTCCTTCGGCGTCATGCGATAGACAAGCGACAGGATCATCGTGTTGATCGCCACCGACTTGCCCGAGCCCGTGGTGCCGGCGACGAGCACATGCGGCATCTTGGCGATATCGACGATAACCGCCTCGCCATTGATGGTCTTGCCGAGCGCCAGCGCCAGCTTCGCCTTCGTCGTCTCGAAATCGCGGCTGGCGAGGATTTCGCGCAGGTAGACCGTTTCGCGCTTGGGATTGGGCAGTTCGATGCCGATCGCATTCCGGCCAGGCACGACCGCGACACGCGCGGCGATCGCGCTCATCGAGCGCGCGATGTCGTCGGCGAGTCCGATGACGCGCGACGACTTGATGCCCGGCGCCGGCTCCAGTTCGTAGAGCGTGACGACCGGCCCCGGCCGCACGGCGATGATCTCGCCCTTGACGCCGAAGTCCTCGAGCACGCCTTCCAGCATGCGCGCGTTCTGCTCCAGCGCATCCTTGGAGAGCCCGGGATCGCGTACGACGTTCTTCGGCTCGGCAAGCAGGTGCAGCGACGGCATCTCGAACCGGCCGGACGAGATCAGCGACGTCTGCGCCTCGCGCTGCAGGCGATTGCCCTGTTGCGGCCTTGGCGCGGGGGCCTCGACCCTGGCGGGGGCAGTGGTGGCCTGGGACCGGGCCGGCGGAGCCGTTATCGGCTCGTCATCTATGTCGAACGGCGCATCGTCGTCGAAGTCGTCTTCGTCCATCTCGAGCGACGACGCCACGACCCGCGGCGTGGCGAGCGCGGCGAATTCCGGCTCAATGCGGTCGGCCGCGTCCACCGCGGCGAGCGCGGCGCGCAGCGGGGCCCGGTTCGAGGCCCTTGCCTTCTCGGCGGCGGCACGGCGGCTGGTCGTCATGCGGCGCACGAATGCACGTGCCGAAAGCCACCAGTGGGTGATCGCGCCGAGCGCCAGCATGCCGCTGGAATCGTCGTCCTCTTCGTCCTCGTCGGCCGCCGAGGCGCCGGGCGCCGGCATCTTGCGATCGGCGAGCACAACGTCCTCGCGTTCCGCCCGCCAGAGCAGGCCCGACGCGTGCGCGAACAGCAGGGCGGCCGGCATCGACAGCACGATGCCGACGGCAACTGCGTAGAAGCCGGCCGGATAGTCGCCGCCGGAAAGCAGCGCCGGCACCTTGAGGACCATGTCGCCAAGCGCACCGCCGAGACCGGACGGCAGCGGCCAGGTGGCGCTTGCCGGGAAGCAGCCGGCGACGGCCGCGCCGACAAGGGCGGCGCCCAGCCAAGACGCCGCTCGGCGCGGCATCGAATCGACGCCGCGCGCGGTGGCGAGCAGGATGCCCCAGAGAACCGCGGGGACGAGGGCTGCGACAGAGGCAAGGCCGAAGAACTGCATGGCGAGGTCCGCGAAGACCGCGCCCGGATAACCCATGGCGTTGGTGACTGGATTGTCGGAGGCGTGGCTGAAAGACGGATCGGCGACGTTCCAGGTACCGAGCGCTGCGAGGGCGAAGGCGACGAACACGATCGATCCCACGCCCGCTGCCCGCGACAACTGGCGCCGGGCGAAGGCGCTAGCGCCGCGGCCCGCATCCGAGAGCGTCAATGGCCGCTCCATCAGTCCTGAACGCATCCTTCCGACCCCGTCGCGCCTTCAGCATCTCATGCGGCGCGGCGGCAGCACCGCGCGTCGCACAAATGCGACCAACCCAAACCGCCTCCCGCGGGCATGGACCGCGCGGAATCGAGGTCGAGACTAGGCAGGGGAAGTTAAGGCGACATTAACCATGGCCGCCCCGTCGCTCGGCTCGGCGCGTTCGACCGAACCGAAAAAAAGAACCCGGCCGGAGCCGGGTTCAGGTCGGGAGACTTGAGGGTCGCCCGGACGGGATGGGAGGATCCGTCAGTTGTAGGCGCGTTCGCCATGCGAGGAGATGTCCAAGCCTTCGCGCTCCGCGGTTTCCGGCAGACGCAGCCCCATCACCGCCTTGACGACGTAGAGCGCAATTGCCGAAACCACCGCCGACCACACGACGGCGATAGCCACCGCGGTCAGCTGCGTGCCGAACTGGCCGCCGATCGAGTAGTCCGCGCCGGCGGCTGCAAAGCCTCCGAGCGACGGAGCCGCGACAATGGCGGTGCCGAGCGCGCCGACGATGCCGCCGACGCCATGGACGCCGAACACATCGAGAGAGTCGTCGTACTTCAGCATCGGCTTCAGCGAAACGACGGCCCACAGGCAGACGATACCGGCGACGGCGCCGAGAACGATCGCGCCGACGGTGCCGGCGAGGCCGGCAGCCGGCGTGATCGCCACGAGGCCGGCGACAGCACCTGAAGCGGCGCCGAGCAGGCTGGCATGGCCGCGCATGATGCGCTCACCGGCCGACCAGGCAAGCACGGCGGCAGAGGTCGCGGTGATCGTGTTCAGCACTGCCTGGGCGGTCAGGCCATTGGCTTCCAGGTTGGAGCCGGCGTTGAAGCCGAACCAGCCGACCCAGAGCAGGCATGCGCCGATGAAGGCGAAGGTCAGGTTGTGCGGCGCCATGTTCTCCTTCATGAAGCCGACGCGCGGGCCGACGATGATCGCCGCCACCAGGCCGGCAACACCGGCGTTGATATGCACGACCGTGCCACCGGCGAAGTCGAGTGCGCCCATGTCGAACAGCAGGCCGCCACCCGCCCACACCATGTGGGCGATCGGCAGGTACGAGAAGGTGAACCACAGCGCGATGAAGACCATCACCGAGCCGAAGCGCATGCGCTCGGCAACCGCGCCGATGATCAGCGCGGGCGTGATCGCGGCGAAGGTCAGCTGAAACACGACGAAGACGAGTTCCGGAATGACCACGCCTGCCGAGAAAGTGGCTGCGGTCGATTCCGGCGTGACGCCGGCCAGGAAGAGCTTGTCGAAGCCGCCGATATAGGCGGAGCTTCCGTCGCCGCCGAAGGCGACCGAATAGCCGTACACCACCCAGAGCAGCGCCAGCATCGAGAAGCCGGCCAGTACCTGCATGAGGACCGACAGCATGTTCTTGGCGCGCACCAGGCCGCCGTAGAAGAGCGCGAGGCCCGGCAGCGTCATGGCGATCACGAGGATGGTGGAAACCAGCATCCAGGTCGTGTCGCCCTTGTTCGGCACGGGCGCCGGGTCCTGAGCGAAGGCGGCGGTGGCGAGAACCGCGGTGCCCAAACCGCCCAGCAGGACGGAGCGCGCCAGTGGCGCAAGATGATTGTGAATTTTCATTGGTCTCTCCATGCCTGAAAGGGTGAGCGCCTAGAGCGCGTCCGTGTCTGTCTCGCCGGTGCGGATGCGCACCGCCTGGTCGATGCCGTAGACGAAGATCTTGCCGTCGCCGATCTGGCCGGTCTTGGCGGCGCTGGTGATCGCCTCCACAGCCTTCTCGACGAGATCGCCCGCGACGGCGACTTCGATCTTGATCTTGGGCAGGAAGCTCACCGCATACTCGGCGCCCCGGTAGATCTCGGTATGCCCCTTCTGGCGGCCGTAGCCCTTCACCTCGGTCACCGTCAGCCCCTGGATGCCTACGGCGGTCAGCGCCTCTCGCACCTCATCGAGTTTGAACGGCTTGATGATAGCCATCACGATTTTCATCAGTTCACCCTTCGCTCGTGCGGGGTCCCCCCGCGTTTGCACGTAATCGCCGGCTTGCCGGTGACTGCACAAAAAGGATTCAAGCTCCGTGCCAACTGGCCGAAGCTGCCCTTAACGCATTGGAAACTAATGATGTCCGGATGCGATGCCGCGACCGCCTTCGCAGGTGCAGCAATCAAGATGCCTGCAAAATAGGCAAAATCGAAAAAATGCCTACTTTCCGGGCTTGCGCTGCCGGATGAGGCCTTCCTGTGCCACCGAGGCGATCAGCACGCCCGATCTGGAATAGATCTCGCCGCGCGTGAACCCCCTTGCGCCGGAGGCGGACGGACTGTCCTGCGCATAGAGGAGCCAGTCGTCGAGGGGGTGTTCGCGGTGGAACCACATGGCGTGGTCGAGGCTGGCCGCCTGCACGGTCGGGTCGAACACCGCGCGTCCATGCGGGAAGGTCGAGGTGTCGAGCACCGTCATGTCGGAGAGATAGGCGAGCACCGCGCTTCGCGTCGCCCGGTCGGCGGGTACCGCGCCCGTCGCGCGCAACCACACGTTCTGGAACGGCGGCAGCTTCACCCGGCCGACGTAGTGCTCCGGGCTCGCGGGCTTGACGTCCAGCGGCCGCTCCCGCGCCCAGTAGCGGCGGATCGGGTCCGGAACGTCCTCGACCTGCGCCAGGAGCTGGCTCTGGGTCAGCAGCGCCTCGGGCAACGGGACATCGGTCGGCATCGGGAACTGGTGTTCGAAACCGTCCTCGTCGACCTGGAAGGACGCTTCCAGCGAGAAGATTGCGTGGCCGTGCTGTATGCCGATCACGCGCCGGGTGGTGAAGGAACCGCCGTCGCGGATCCGGTCGACTTCGTAGACGATCGGCACTTCGGGATCGCCCGGCCGCATGAAGTAGCCGTGGAGCGAATGCACGTGGCGATCCGGATCGACGGTGCGCTGCGCCGCAACCAGCGCCTGCGCGATCACCTGGCCGCCGAAGACGCGCTGCCAGCGCACCTTCGGGCTGCGACCACGGAACAGGTTGTGCTCCAGTCTCTCGAGGTCGAGAATGGCGAGCAGTTCCTGCATGGCCTCGGACATGCACAGTCTCCCGGCGAAATGAATGCCGGCCCGTTTCGGACGCCTGTGGCGTCCAAGTCAAGGCGGAAGGAAGCGACATGGCTCCAGGCAAGGCGAAACCGACGCTCGACGTGCTGGTCGCCGGCGCTGGCTACGTCGGCCTGGCGACGGCGGTGTCCATCAGGAAGTCGAGCCCGCATCTAGGCGTCACTGTCGTCGACGCCGCGCCCGAAGGCGCATGGCAACGCGACGGTCGCGCGTCGGCGATCGCCGCCGCCGCATGCCGCATGCTGGCTCAGCTCGGGTGCTGGGACGAGATCGCGCCGGAGGCTCAGCCGATCACCGAGATGATCGTTACGGACTCGCGCGTTTCGGACCCGATACGCCCGGTATTCCTCACCTTCGACGGCGAAGTCGCGCCGGGCGAGCCGTTCGCGCATATGGTCGCCAACCGAGACCTGAACGGCGCGCTGCGCCGCCAGGCGGCATCGCTGGGCATCGACATCGTCGAGGGCGTCGGCGTCACCGGCTTCGACGTCGGCCCGGCCGCGACGACCGTGCATCTCGCCGACGGGGTGACGCTGTCGACGCGACTGCTGGTGGCGGCTGACGGTGTGAAGTCGCGGCTGCGCGACATGGCCGGGATCAAGACGGTTCATTGGGACTACGGCCAGTCCGGCATCGTCTGCACCGTCGCTCACGAGAGGCCGCATGGCGGGCGCGCGGAGGAGCATTTCCTGCCCGCCGGTCCGTTCGCAACGCTGCCGCTGAAGGGCAACCGATCCTCGATCGTCTGGACCGAACGCACCGCGGACGCGGAGCGTATCGTCGCCGCCGACCCGCTGCTGTTCGAATCCGAGCTGGAGCAGCGCTTCGGCCTGAGGCTTGGGGAGATCCGCGCCGAGACGAAACCCCGCGCCTGGCCGCTCGGGCTGACGCTGGCGCGGGACTTCGTGCGGCCGCGCTTTGCACTCGCCGGCGATGCTGCGCACGGCATCCACCCGATCGCCGGGCAGGGCCTCAATCTCGGCTTCAAGGATGCGGCGGCGCTGGCAGAGGTCATCATTGAGGCCGACAGGGTAGGCGAAGACATCGGTAGTCTCGGCGTGCTCCAGCGCTACGAGCGCTGGCGCCGCTTCGACACGGTCCAGATGGGCGTGACCACCGACGTGCTGAACCGGCTGTTCTCGAACGATCTCGGCCCGGTCCGCGCGCTTCGCGACCTCGGCCTCGGGCTGGTGGAGCGCATGCCGCGCATGAAGGAGTTCTTCATCCGCCAGGCATCGGGACTGACCGGCGAGACGCCCCGGCTACTCAAAGGCGAAGCGATCTAGAAAGCAAACGGCCGGCGCAAGGCCGGCCGTCCAGGCGTTCTGCCAGCCAGCTACTTGCAGTTCTGGATCGACTGCAGCGCCGCCGAGATGCCCTTGAGGGAGAATGCGTATTTCGTCGGGTTGCCGCGGCCCGAGGTCGCCGTCACCTGCATGTCGGCGCCGTTGCGCATCGCGGCGATCAGCGCGGGCTCTTCCGCCGCGTTCTCCATCCAGGCCGACTTGCCGCGCGTGAACATCGAGAAGGTCTTGTCGCCGACCTTCACCTGCACCTTGGAATTCTCCTTGAACGTGTAGCCGGCGATGAACTGCGGCTCGAAGGAGACGTTCTGGCCAGGTTTCTGGCTGACGAAGAAGAACATGTCGCCATGGTCGAGGGTCGGTGGCTGCTTGTCCGTGGGCACGGTCAGCACGTAGCAGACCTTGCCGTTGTTCTGGGCGTAGCTGTAGGTGCCCCAGGCATTGTGCTGGCCCAGCTTGGTCGCGGACTGCGCCAGCGCGGGCGCGGCGACCACGGTCAGCGACAGTGCGGCGAAGGTGGAGATCAATCCTCGCATCGTTGTTCCTGTTTCCTGTGTCCCAATGGCAAGAGGCCGCTCGCGAGCGGCCGGCGATCCGATCGCTTCATTTTGATTTAATCTGGGTTACCAAAGGGTGAACCATTCCCGGATTCCCGCCGTCGCGACGTGCCGATGCGTCAGAAAGACGGTCGGCGATGCCGTGCAACCCCTGCTCCGGTTGAAAAGCAGGAAAGCGGCAAGAGTTGGGCTTGGCGTTACGGCCGGTTACAGTCCGTCAGGACGGTCAGTCGTGATCGAGGGCGTGGCGGGCCGCCTGCCGGTGCGCCGGCGTCACATGCGCGCGGATTGCGGTGATCGCCGCCGTCAGAACCGCTATGTCGTCGGTAAAGCCGATGCCGAAGATGAAGTCGGGAATCGTGTCGGCCGGCAGGATGAAATAGCCGAGCGCCGCGAAGATTACGCCCTTCGCCCTGAGCGGCGTCTCCTTGTCCATCGCGCAGTAATAGGCGGCGACCACCTCGTCCATGAAGGGGATCTGCCGGGCAGCCACGCGCACGGTCGGCCAGAAGCCCTTGCGGACCGTCTCCTGCTCGGTTGCCTTCGTTTTCCTGGCCATGACCCGCATCCCCCCGGCTTCGATCCGGTGAATCTGGTGGGAGACGACCCGCGCTGCAAGGGCGCTACTTGCCGGCGAACCTGTTCATCCGCTGGGCGAGGTCGAAGTCGAGCTGGGTCAGGCCCCCGGCGTCATGTGTGTTCAGGGTTACGTCGACCGTCTTGTAGACGTTCGACCAGTCGGGATGATGGTCGGCCTTCTCGGCCGCCAGCGCCACCCGCGTCATGAAGGCGAAGGCCTCGCTGAAGTTGGCGAACTCGAAACGTCGGCGAATCGCGTTGCCGTCCTCGGCGAGCGTCCACCCGCCGATCTTGGCCATTGCCTCGGCGACCGCGCCCGCATGCATCTTTTCCCTGGCCATGTCGCGCTCCTGACTTCTTGATCGATGACAGGATAGCGCGGTCGACGCCTCGGGAAAGGCCTCAGCGCGGCATCAGCCGCTCGGCCGCGATGGTCGGCTGGCGCGAATCGGCGACTCCCAGCGGCCACGCCTCTTCCACGACATATGGCCCGCCTCCGACCGAATCGCGCGACGACATCAGCACGAAACGCCCGATCTTGAAGGGCATGGTCGAGAAATTGCCCCGCGCGGACAGGTAGTGCGCCACGTCGCCCGGGCTAGTGTTGCGCAATCGCGCCAGGGTCACGTGCGGGGTGAAGCGGCGCGGGTCCGACGGCAGGCCAAGGCGCTGGCAGATGCGCTCGAGTTCTGCCTGCAGGGCGTTCAGGTCCGGAGAAGGTGCGACACCCGCCCAGACCGAATGCGGCTTCTTCTGTCCGAATGCGCCCACGCCCGACAGCGTCAACGAGAACGATGGCCGGCGCACGCGATCCAGCGCATTGACGATCTCGTCGGCCACGTGGCCTTCGACGTCGCCGATGAAGCGCAGCGTCAGGTGATAATTCTCGACGTCGATCCAGCGGGCGTTTTGCAACCCGCCGCGTAGCAGCGAGAGCGACATCGCCGCTTCGCGCGGTATCTCGAGGGCGGTGAAAAGACGGGGCATAGCCTGGCTCCCTTCCTCGATTCGTACCCTCAGCGAATCATCGATGCCGTGGACCGGCAAGCGAAGATTCGCCTTTTGCACTCCTAGCAGGCGTTCCCTTGCGTAAACCTGTTCTCAGGAATCGCCGTCTTTTCCGGTAACGAACCCTTCGACCACAGGCAGGAGACCATCGGCGATTTTCTTCGTTCCTGCGGCGTTCGGATGCATCCCGTCTGCGAGGAGCAGGTCGGGCACGGCGGCAACACCGTCCATGAAGAATGGATACAGCGCGACGCCGTGCTTCTTCGCGAGGCTCGGGTAAATCTGGTTGAAACGTTCGCCATAGTCGGGACCGAGATTCGGCGCCGCCATCATGCCGGCAAGCAGCACGTCGACGCCGCGCTCCTTCAGCCGCGTGATCATCTGGTCGAGGTTCTTTTCCGTGATGTCGGGGGCGATGGCGCGCAGCATGTCGTTGGCGCCAAGTTCCAGGATCACGAGATCCGTCCCCTCTTCCACCGACCAGTCGAGACGCGACAGGCCGCCGCTCGTCGTATCCCCGGAAACACCGGCATTGACGATCACGACATCGTGACCACCCGCCTTAAGGAGCGATTCCAGGACTTCCGGCACCGCTTCCCCGGGGCCGAGGCCGTACCCGGCCATCAGGCTGTCGCCGAAACCGACGATCTTGTACGGTTCGGCCGCCGCATTCGCGACCGAGGCGGCAAAGGCCAGGATCGCTGCGGCGAGGATGCGTTTGAAAGACATGCGCTCCATCCCATATGTGACGGGCCGTCCCGCCTGCTTTGCCTTCATATAGGACCGATCCATCGTGACAGAAGCCGTCATCGAGCTTTCCGACGTGTCGCTGACGCTCGGCGAACGCGCCTCCCGCGTCGAGGTCCTGAAGGGCGTCAGCCTGACCGTCAACGCTGGAGAGGCGACCGGCATCGTCGGCCCGTCAGGTTCGGGAAAATCGACCCTGCTGATGGTGCTGGCCGGCCTTGAGCGGATCGACGCCGGCACGGTCAAGGTTGCAGGCAAGGTTCTGAACGGCCGAAGCGAGGACGAGGTCGCGGCGTTCCGCGGCAGGAACGTCGGTATCGTCTTCCAGTCGTTCCACCTGATCCCCAACATGACGGCGCTGGAGAACGTCGCCGTGCCGCTGGAACTCGCCGGTCACGCCGATCCGTTCGGGGTCGCGGCCCGCGAACTGGCGGCTGTCGGCCTCGCCGAACGCGTGACACACTATCCCGGCGAACTTTCCGGCGGCGAGCAGCAGCGCGTCGCGATCGCTCGCGCGCTGGCGCCGGAGCCGCGCATCCTCATCGCCGACGAGCCGACCGGCAATCTCGACCAGGCCACCGGCCGGCAGATTGCCGACCTTCTCTTCGCCAAGGCGCGTGAGCGCGGCATGACCTTGGTCCTTGTCACGCACGACCCTGCCCTTGCCGCCCGCTGCACGCGCCAGGTGGCGATGCGATCCGGCCGCATCGAGGCGACACCCGATCTGCGTGCGGTGCCGGCGTGAAGTCGGCGGCGCTCGCCCTTCGCTTCGCGCTGCGCGAGATGCGCGGCGGACTCTCCGGCTTTCTGATCTTTATCGCCTGCATCGCGCTCGGTGTCGGCGCCATCGGCGGGGTCAACTCCGTCGCGCGTTCGATCGCCGACGGCGTGGCCGACCAGGGGCAGGTGCTGCTGGGCGGCGACCTCCGCTTCGAGCTGAACCAGCGCGAGGCGACCGCCGCCGAACGCGCCTTCCTCGACGGCCTGGGCGACGTCGCGGTCAGCGCCGACATGCGCTCCATGGCGCGACTGGAGGACGGCTCCGACCAGGCCCTGGTCGAGTTGAAGGCAGTGGACGCCGCCTATCCGCTCTACGCCGCGCTCGAGACCGAGCCGGCGATGCCGCGGGCAGACCTCTTCGCCGCGCGCGGAGGCGTCTACGGCGCGGCCGCGCCGGACCTGCTGTTCGAGCGGCTCGGCCTCGCGCAGGGCGCCCGCATCAAGGTAGGCACGGCGACGTTCGAGCTGCGCGCCCGGATTACTATGGAGCCCGACGCCGCGTCGGACGGCTTCGCCTTCGCGCCGCGCCTGCTGGTTTCGCTGGAGGGACTCGCCGCCGCCGGCCTCGTCCAGCCGGGCAGCCTTGTCGAGCACATCTACAAGGTGCGCATGCCCGCGACCGCGACGGACGCCGATGTGCTCGCCGCCCGCGAGCGCGCCGGCAACGATTTCCCGCAGGCCGGCTGGAGTGTGCGGACGCGTACCAGCGCCTCGCCGGCGCTGTCGGCCAACATCGAACGCTTCGCGCAGTTCCTGACGCTGGTCGGCCTGACCGCGCTGGTCGTCGGCGGCGTCGGCGTCGCCAACGCAGTGCGCGCCTATCTCGACGCCAAGCGGGGCGTCATCGCCACGCTGAAGAGCCTCGGCGCGTCCGGACGCTTCGTCTTCACCGTCTATCTGATCCAGATGCTGATCATCGCCGGGATCGGCATCCTTGCCGGACTGGCGATCGGTGCCGCGATGCCGCTGGGGGCCCGGGCAGCACTTGAAGGGCTGGTCCCCGTGCCGGCTGAAGGCGGCTTCTATCCGGGTGCGCTGGCGTTGGCCGCCCTTTTCGGCCTCATGGTCACGCTTGCCTTTTCGCTCCTGCCGCTCGGCCGCGCCCGCGACGTGCCGGCGACCGCGCTGTTCCGCGAGATGGGTTTCGAGGGCAGCGGCCTGCCCCGACTGCCCTATGTCGGAGCGGCGCTCGCCATCGCCGTCGTCCTGGCGCTGGTGGCCGTTCTGGTGGCCGCCGACAGGCGCCTTGCGCTGATCTTCGTCGTCTCCACCGTCTTCGCCTTCGTGCTGCTTGCAGGCGTCGCCCGGCTGATCCAGTGGCTGGCAAGGCGCAGCCCGCGCGTCGGCTCGACGGCGCTCCGACTCGCGGTGGGCAACATTCACCGACCGGGCGCGCTGACACCGTCCGTCGTTCTGTCCCTCGGCCTCGGCCTGACGTTGCTGGTCGCGCTCGGCCTGATCGATGGCAATCTGCGCAACCAGATCGCCGGCAACCTGCCGGAGCGCGCGCCGAACTTCTTCTTCGTCGACATCCAGAGCACCGACGTCGACACTTTTTCCGGCCTGATTGCCAGCGAGGCGCCGGCCGGCGAACTGGTGAAGGTGCCGATGCTGCGCGGTCGCGTCATGGAGATCAACGGCGTCGACGTGCGCAAGATCACCGTGCCGCCGGAAGGCGCCTGGGTGCTGACGGGCGACCGTGGCCTCACCTATTCAACCGCCATGCCCGAGAACGCCACGCTCTCCGCCGGGGAGTGGTGGCCGGCCGACTATGCGGGCGAGCCGCTGGTCTCCTTCTCCGCCGACGAAGCCGGCGAGATCGGCCTCAAGATCGGCGATACGCTCACCATCAACGTCCTCGGCCGCAACATCACGGCACGCATCGCCAATCTGCGCACGGTCGAATGGGAATCGATGGCCATGAACTTCGTCATGGTCTTCTCGCCCAACACGTTTGCCGGCGCACCGCATTCGTGGCTTGCGACACTGACCGACCGGCAGGCCACGCCGGCAGACGAATCGCGCATCCTCAATGCCGTCACCCGCGCCTTCCCGGCGGTAACGACGGTGCGGGTCAAGGACGCGCTGGACACCGTGAACCGCATCGTCGGGCAACTGGCTACTGCGATCCGCGCGGCGGCCTCGGTGGCGCTCGTCGCGTCGGTTCTGGTACTCGCCGGTGCGCTGGCCGCCGGCAACCGGGCGCGTGTCCACGACGCCGTGGTGCTCAAGACGCTCGGCGCGACCCGTCGGACGCTCATCTCGGCCTTCTCGATGGAATACATGCTGATCGGGCTGGCCACCGCGCTGTTCGCTTTGTTCGCCGGCGGTGTCGCCGCCTGGTACGTGATCGCCCGGGTGATGACGCTGCCGTCGTCCTTCCTGCCGGAAGTGGCGATCGGAACCGTGGTTTTCGCCCTGGTTCTCACCGTCGGCATCGGCCTTGCCGGCACATGGCGAGTGCTGGGGCACAAGGCCGCACCGGTCCTTCGCAATCTCTAGAAAGCCTCAATCTCACGCGAATTTCATACCGCCGCTAACTTTGTTGGCGATCACGGACCGTTTCGGGCGGTTACGGGTCTTGTCGACGGGGCGGCGAATGATCATATTCCGCCGCAGGCATGCTGGAGTCCCGCCAGCGGCGCCTGGGCAATAGCCCGACACCGGACGGGACAGAAGCAACAGAGGAATTCAATGGCCGAACTTCGCAACTACCAGACGCGAGCCGTGCCCGCCGGTAGCCGCGCCGACGCGGCGATCGACGAGGGCCTGCGCGCCTATATGCTGCGCGTCTACAACCTCATGGGCGTGGCGATGGTCATCACCGGCGTCGCGGCGCTCGGCCTGGTGACGCTCGCCACCACCACCGACCCGGCGAACGCCGTAGCGACGCTCGCAAACGGCAAGATGCTGACCCAGCTCGGCGTCGTCGTCTTCGGCTCGCCGCTCCGCTGGGTGATCATGCTCGCCCCGCTCGCCGCCGTCTTCTTCCTGTCCTTCCGCGTGCAGAAGATGAGCGTCCCGGCCGCGCAGACCGCCTTCTGGGTCTTCGCCGGCCTGATGGGCCTGTCGCTGTCGTCGATCTTCCTGGTCTACACGGCCGGCTCCATCGTGCAGACGTTCTTCGTGACCGCCGCCGCCTTCGGTGCGCTGTCGCTCTACGGCTACACGACGAAGCGCGACCTGACCGGCATGGGCTCGTTCCTGATCATGGGCGTGTTCGGCATCATCATCGCGATGCTGGTGAACATCTTCCTGCAGTCGTCCGCGCTCCAGTTCGCCATCTCGGCGATCGGCGTGCTGGTGTTCTCGGGCCTCACCGCCTACGACACGCAGAAGATCAAGGAGATGTATTTCGAGGGCGACGATGTCCTGGTCGCCGGCCGCAAGGCCATCATGGGCGCGCTGACGCTCTACCTCGACTTCATCAACCTCTTCACCTTCCTGCTACAGTTCCTGGGCAACCGCGAGTAGGCAGCGCCGGAATGGCGAAACAGACCGGGGCGGCCTTCGGGCCGCCCTTTTTGTTTGCGCAGTGCAGGCGGTCTCCGAGCCGCCACTTTTCTTTGTGTCGTGCTTGCCGGCCTCCCGGTTCGACGGCATTGTCGCGCCATGCGCCCCCTTCGTTTCTCCATCAACGTCACCCTCGACGGCTGCTGCGATCACATGGCGGGCGTGCCGGACGACGAGACGCATCGCCACGCCGCGGACAGCATCGCGGCTGCCGATGCCCTGATCTTCGGCCGCGTCGTCTACGACATGATGGAAGGCGCCTGGCGGGGCGCTGCCGAGAGCGGACGGTCGGACGCAATGGCCGAATGGACGATGCCCTTCGCCCGCGCGATCCATGCTGCGAAGAAATACGTCGTCTCCGACAGTCTCGACCGCGTCGACTGGAACGCCGAAATCGTCCGGGGGAAGGACCTGGAGGCGACGGTCCGAAGGCTGAAGCAGCAGCCCGGCAACGGGCTGTTCACGGGCGGCGTCACATTGCCGCTCGCGCTGGCGAAGCTCGGCCTGATCGATGAGTACGAGTTCGTGGTGCATCCCAGGATCGCCGGGCATGGACCGACGCCCTTGGCGGGCCTTTCGAACTATGTCGACCTCACGCTTGTGAATCAGGTGCGATTCAAGTCCGGTGTCGTGGCGATGCAGTACAGGCTGAAGACCTGAACGTCCCGTCCCTTCGCCGCTTCTCCTGTTGAGACGCCCACCCTCCATCCGCCCAGCCGATCAGTTCCCGCATGACCAGCCTCACCATCCGCGTCGCTTCGGAAACGGATCTCGACCGTATCACGGAGATCTATGCCGACGCCGTCCGCCACGGCACGTCGTCCTACGAGCTCGAACCGCCGACGCGAGCCGAGATGGCGGCCCGCTTCTCCACTCTGGTCGCCGGTCAGTTTCCCTACGTCGTCGCCGAGGATGACGGCGCGCTGCTCGGCTATGCCTATGCGGGGCCGTTCCGTCCCCGACCGGCCTACCGCTTCATCGTCGAGGATTCGATCTACATCGCCCCCGAGGCGAAAGGCCGGGGCATCGGCCGCCTGCTGCTCCGTCGGCTGATCGACGACTGCACGACGCTCGGCTTCCGGCAGGTTCTCGCGGTCATCGGCGACGGCTCGCCGTCGAGCGCCTCGGTGAGGCTGCATGCGGCGCTCGGTTTCGTGACGACCGGGACGCTTGTCGGGACCGGCTACAAGCACGGTCGCTGGCTGGACACGACGATCATGCAGCTGGCGATCAACGGCGGCCGCGACATGCCGCCGGATCCGAACTCGATGCCGGAGACAAAGTTCAGGAGGGTGTGATCAGGCGCCGACCAGCTTCAGGTGCCGGTCGAAGACGCCGAGCACCCTGGCCAGTTCGTGGCCGCGCTTGAGCGTGATGCCCGCCGCGCTGACGACGCTGAAGGCGCCCTGCTTGCGGGCAAGCTTCGGGTCCTTGACGATCTGGAACAGAGGCGTCTCGCTGGTGCGGCGGAAAACGGAAAATACGGCGCGGTCGCGCAGGTGGTCGATGGCATAGTCGCGCCATTCGTTGGCGGCGACCATGCGGCCATAAAGCCTGAGTATCTGCTCGAGCTCGAGCCTGTCGAAGGTCACGGGCACATCGAGACGCGCCAGCCGCGCCTCGTGGAGTGGAATGGGTATTGCGGCGGAATCCTCCCCGCTTTCCGATCCTCCTCCGCGATCCGTCATCCATTCGTCCTTCGCGACAGTTCGATGACGCAAAGGTCGCGCTTTCGCTGCCGGAATGCAAGGGTGGCTTCCCTGCGAGGCATCGCCCGGGGTCAAGTCACAATGGCGGGTCGGGTGTTAGAATTGGTGATGCCGCGCCACATTATCGCCCCAGTTTATCCAAGCTGAAGCCACGATGTCCGACGACCATCCTCGTGTTGCCTGAGACGGTTCGATCCGGCACCGGCCCGTAACCCCAAGCCCCCCGCCCACGGGTCTGCGTCGGATCGAACCAACTCGGCCTGCCAGGGGTGGGCCCGCGCGACGTTCCCGAGACATGATCCATTAAGTCGCAGCCCCGGTCAGCGTTCCGCTGGTGCCTGCGCTTCGCTGGTGCCTATGCTTCGATAGGGACCTGAAGGATCAGTGGGCGGATTTCTTGCCGTCGACCAGCGCCGCGCCGACGATCGGTCCCGGCAGCCCGTCGCGCCCGACCGACTGCAGCAGCACGGCACAACCACCGCCCTTTCGGGCGATTTCCGACTTGGGCAGTTCGTAGCGTGCCTTCTCGCCGTGCCACATGCCGGCTGTATGCACGGAGCGCACCGCGTTCCAGTAGGTCACGGTGGTGCCCTTGTTCTCGCCCCTCTGGATCTCGATCTGCTGCGGCGCGTCGTAATAGACCACCTTCACATGCGCCTCGGTCGGGGCAGTTTCGCCGGGCTCGGGCTCGATGACGACACTGTCGCCCGAGTGGGTGACCTTGATGCCAACCTTCATGCCATCGCCGGACGTCGCCATCGTGCCGAGGGCGCCCTCGACCGCCCTGCGGTCGGAGCCGCTGACATGCGTGCGGCCGTTGATGATCGCCTGCGGGGTGTAGACCGACCGGCCGCCGAAGGAGCGCATGTAGTCGTATTGCCGCGAAGTATTATCCTTGCTGGCGAGCGTGTCCTTCCAGCCCAGATAGTCCCAGTAGCTGACGTGGTAAGCCAGCGCGACGACATCGCCCTTCTGCGCCAGTTCGCCGAGCAGGCGATCGGCTTCGGGACACGAATTGCAGCCCTGGCTGGTGAACAGTTCGACAACCCCGAAAGGCTTCTGGAGCTCGCCGCCGATGGCGAGCCCTCCAAGCGCTGTCAGGGCCAGCGCCGATGCCGCCAGCCGAACGATGCTTCGCACTTCCATGGCCGTTCCATTGTTGCCGGTGTGCCGGCGTCGTTGTGATTGCCGAGACAATAGGCAGAAGCCTCGGCCGGCGGAAAGTCACGTTGCGGTGACGACCGGCCGCAAAAGTGAAGGCCGCCGGGGTTTTTCCCGACGGCCTTCTCACAATGCCTTGAGGTAGCGCGTGATCGGCGTGTGAGTGCGCCCGTCAGGCGGCGAGGTCGCGCAGCACGTACTGCAGGATGCCGCCGTTCTTGAAGTAGTCGAGTTCGTCCAGCGTATCGATGCGGCACAGGATGGGGACGTTCTTCACCGTGCCGTCGGCAAAGGTGACCTTGGCCGTCATCTTCTGACGCGGCCGGATCGATTCCAGGCCGTCGATCTCGACCAGTTCGTCGCCCTTCAGCCCGAGCGAACGCCAGGAGTCGCCCTCCTCGAAGACGAAGGGGATGACGCCCATGCCGACCAGGTTGGAGCGGTGGATGCGCTCGAACGACTGGGCGACGACGGCGCGAACGCCGAGCAGGTTGGTGCCCTTGGCCGCCCAGTCGCGCGACGAGCCGTTGCCGTATTCGATGCCGGCGAAGATCACCAGCGGCACGTTCTCGCGCCGGTACTGCATGGCCGCGTCGTAAATCGACATCTCCTCCTTCGACGGATAGTGGATCGTGTATCCGCCCTCGCGCCCGTTCTCGCCCAGCATGTGGTTGCGGATGCGGATGTTGGCGAAGGTGCCGCGCATCATCACCTCATGGTTGCCGCGACGCGTGCCGTACTGGTTGAAGTCGGCCACGGCCACGCCATTGTCGGTCAGGTACTTGCCCGCCGGGGACGCGGCCTTGATCGAGCCGGCCGGCGAGATGTGGTCGGTGGTGATCTTGTCTCCGAACAGGCCGAGCACGCGCGCGCCCTTGATATCGGCGATCTTGCCGAACCCCTTGGTCATGCCGGCGAAGTAGGGCGGGTTCTGGACGTAAGTCGAACCGTTGTCCCACGCATAGGTCTGGCCTTCCGGCGCCTGCACTGCTCGCCAGTACTCGTCGCCCTTGAAGACATCGGCATACTTGCGGGCGAAAAGTTCGCGCGTGACGTTCTCGGCGACGAACTTGTCGATCTCCTGCGTGGTCGGCCAGATGTCCTTCAGGAACACCGGCTTGCCGTCGCGGTCCTCGCCGATCGGCTCGGCCGTGAGGTCCCTGGTCACCGTGCCGGCCAGCGCATAGGCGACGACCAGCGGCGGCGACGCGAGATAGTTCGCCTGCACGTCGGGCGACACGCGGCCCTCGAAATTGCGGTTGCCGGAAAGCACCGCGGCAGCGATCAGGCCCTTGTCGTTGATTGTCTTGGAGATCGGTCCCGGCAGCGGCCCGGAATTGCCGATGCAGGTCGTGCAGCCGAAACCGACGAGGTTGAAGCCGACCTGGTCGAGCTCCTTCTGCAGGCCCGACTTGTCGAGGTACTCGGCCACCACCTGGCTGCCGGGGGCGAGCGAGGTCTTGACCCACGGCTTCTGCTTCAAGCCGATGCGATTGGCGTTGCGCGCAAGCAGGCCGGCGCCGATCAGGACCGACGGGTTCGACGTGTTGGTGCAGGAAGTGATCGCCGCGATCACCACATCGCCATGGCCGAGGTCGTGGTCGGTGCCTTCGACCGCATAGCGCTTCGAGATTTCGGCGGCCTTCTTGTATTCGGTTTCCATCGCCTTGGCGAAGCCGCTGGCGATCTGCTCGAGCGGCTGACGGCCCTCGGGGCGCTTCGGTCCGGCCATCGACGGCACGACCTCGCCGAGGTCGAGTTCGAGAAGGTCGGTGAAGACCGGGTCGGCCGAGCCGTTGTCTCGCCACATGCCCTGCGCCTTGGAATAGGCTTCCACGAGGGCGATGCGGTTCTCGGCGCGCCCCGACATGGTCAGGTAGCGCACCGTCTCGGAATCGACCGGGAAGAAGCCGCAGGTCGCGCCGTATTCCGGCGCCATGTTGCCGATCGTCGCGCGGTCGGCCAGCGTCATGTTGGAGAGACCGGGCCCGAAGAACTCCACGAACTTGCCGACCACGCCCTTCTTGCGCAGCATCTGCGTGACGGTCAGCACGAGGTCGGTCGCCGTGACTCCTTCCTTGAGCTTGCCGGTCAGGCGGAAGCCAATGACCTCCGGGAGCAGCATGGAGACGGGCTGGCCGAGCATGGCCGCCTCGGCCTCGATGCCGCCGACGCCCCAGCCCAGCACGCCGAGGCCGTTGATCATCGTGGTGTGGCTGTCCGTGCCGACGCAGGTGTCCGGATAGGCGGTCGTCTCGCCGTCATCGGTGTTGGTCCAGACGACCTGGCCGAGATATTCGAGGTTGACCTGGTGGCAGATGCCGGTGCCGGGCGGGACGACGCGGAAGTTGCGGAACGCCTGCTGGCCCCACTTCAGGAACTTGTAGCGTTCCTCGTTGCGCTGGTACTCCAGCTCCACATTGCGGGCGAAGGCCATCGGCGAACCGAACTCGTCGACGATCACCGAATGGTCGATGACGAGATCGACCGGAACCAGCGGGTTGATCTTCTGGGGATCTCCGCCCAGCGCCGCGATGCCGTCGCGCATGGCGGCCAGGTCGACCACAGCCGGCACGCCGGTGAAGTCCTGCATCAGCACGCGGGCCGGGCGATAGGCGATCTCGACGCCCGCCGTGCCCTTGTCGGTCAGCCAGCCTGCCACGGCCTGGATGGCTTCCTTGGTGACCGTGCGGCCATCCTCGTTGCGAAGCAGGTTCTCGAGCAGCACCTTCATCGAATAGGGCAACTGCGACGCGCCCGTCAGGCCGTTCTTCTCGGCCTCGATCAGGCTGTAATAGACATATTCGGTCCCGCTCACCCGGAGCGTGCGACGGCAATTGAAACTATCGAGAGATTTGGCCACGTGCGATCCCATCAAGTGGTGCCTGGGAACGGACGCCTCGGCATGGGGTATCACGCGCAAAGGTGCGGGTACGGTCATTTCCGCAGTCCGCCCCCGCTACACTTCCGGCCGACGGATACGGCTTGAGCGCAGTACGGCAGAAATTGATTGCCACGCCGACCGCTGGCGTGGTTGACCCACTCATTAGAGACTTTCCAAACTGGATTCCAGTGCGACCAAGAGACAATTTTGCTGCGACGCACATCGGGCGCGAAGGCCGCGGCCCGATGCGGCTCGTGGCCGAAGGCCTGGCCGGCGAGCGCGGCGGCGAGCCGGTGTTTTCCGGCATCGGTTTCGTGCTGTCGGAAGGCGACGCGCTGGTCGTCACCGGCGCCAACGGTTCGGGCAAGTCGACGCTGCTGCGGGTCGTCTCCGGCCTGCTGCCGTCCGCGGCCGGGTCCGTCACGCTGGAGAACGGCGGCGAGGACTGGCCGACGGTCATGTCGGCCTGCCACTATCTCGGGCACCAGAACGCCATGAAGACGGCGCTGACCGTGACCGAGAACCTTGGTTTCTGGCGCGGCTTCCAGGGCGAACCCCATCTCCAACCCGTCGAGGCGCTGGAAATGGTCGGGCTCGGCGCGATTGGCCACCTGCCTTTCGGCTACCTCTCGACCGGCCAGAAACGCCGCGTCGCCATCGCGCGCCTGCTCGTGTCCTGGCGGCCGGTCTGGCTGCTCGACGAGCCGACGGCCGGTCTCGACGCAGCATCCGAACGGCAGTTCGGCGCGCTGATGCGGGCCCACCGCGAGGACAGCGGGATCGTCATCGCCGCGACCCACCTGCCGCTCGGGCTTGAGGGTGCAATGGAGATCAGGATGGGCGCGGCGTGATTCGGGAACCGGCCCCATGCTAGCGCTCTTCCTTCGGGACGTCCGGCTGGGATTCCGGGCCGGCGGCTGGGCGCTGACCGGCGTCCTGTTCTTCCTGGCCATCATCGCGACGATCCCTTTCGGCATCGGCCCCGACCTCGACCTGCTCGCCACGATCGGCCCGGCGGTGCTGTGGATCGGCGCGCTGCTCGCCTCGCTGCTCGGGCTCGACCGGCTGT
>VFQP010000355.1_pt1 | contig 99386 bp, 163 predicted proteins | sample 3512351 | NCBI WGS metagenome assembly VFQP01 (sample SAMN10412372, study PRJNA504923) | tailings metagenome | isolation source: Relicate 1 Philex TSF1 revegetated site | place: Philippines: Tuba, Benguet | collected 2017-08-29
TGCGGTGTTGACAGTCGGTGAGTCAAGGTCGACAACTTTGGCTTACCGTCAAGGAGTTGATGGCAGACTCGAAGAAGCTGGGCTGTGATGCTCTGGGAATGACGTGATGGCGTGATGCACGTGCATTGCGTTTGGGTAGGGTGGACAATGCAGCACGTTGGGGTGCAGAAAGTGTTGTATTGAGCATGGCTGGCATGGTAGTCACACGATCTGAAGAGCGATGCTAGGTTGAGACAGCTGCAGGTTATGTGTATGATGCGATGTCCACGTTTGCAAGAGCGTGGGGTGTTTGGAGACTGTAGTTTGTGTGGCCAAAACCAGGTTGTCAGGACTTGCGCAAACAACCCACAAAAATAAATCGTTGCAACTTGGCGCGCGACAGTTGTGTTAGAGCTTCTGTTTACACCAAGCACAAGAAAGCAGTTTGACAATGTGTAAAGTAATTTGCCTCCACCTCACTTGATCATCTTGCATCTTGCATCCAATCCCAACGCACCAGTTGCATTTTTGCAGTACACCTGCGCAACACATTCATACTATTCATAATAAAACCAGCACCGACACCCTAGCTATGACAGGAACACTTGATGCCTTGATGTGCACACCACCTGGGGATTTGGCAGGCTCCCCACAGCTGCCCCGTGCAACTACATCCTACACCAACAAGGTATCGTGTATGCTGATGGGTACACATACATGGTACCGTTGGCAGCATTCCAACATCCCTTTGCTCCCCACGAATTGATCAGGATGATCAGTTTCGCCTTGCCAACAAAGCCTTTGACAAGCAGTATGCACACACTTACTTCACCCGCCTGCTTGCACTGCACCCACTTGTACTGCGGGCTGCTCAGTCACGATGGCCAGGCATTGAAGGTATTGGTTTGTTGTTGTCGGGATGTGCAACCTATACACACACACCACAATCACATACCACAACCACATACTACATACATCATGCACAGTGAGCAAGGTCTTGCAATTGCAGGATGGCAAAGATTGTATACTTATAGGGACAATATTCAAAAATATGAAGCTGCGTTACAATGTTTTGGACGAATACATCAAGGTGTGAGAGGAGTGTATGCCCAGCATGCTCTAGTCAACACCACCGAGAACCTAATGGTCTTCCCATTGCATTGTCAACATACACCAACCTACTCACTACACACACACACACAGGATCGTGGGTTGGGTGAGTTGGTGGGGCGTACACGATTTGCTAGTGATGAGGACACATTGGTGTTGGAAGATGAAGCAGCACGAGTACAGCTTCAGGCAGATGTCACCCTCATGTCCCCTGGTGACCTGGTGACAGGTGTGATGATGATTTTGGTGTGGTGATGATGATGTGGTGATGATGACGATGATTTGCTGATGATTTGGGTATGGGTGTATGTTGTCATGTGTGGTGTAGGTTGTCATGTGTGGTGTAGGTTGTCATGTGTGGTGTAGGTTGTCATGTGTGGTGTAGGTTGTCATGTGTGGTGTAGGTTGTCATGTGTGGTGTAGGTTGTCATGTGTGGTGTAGGTTGTCATGTGTGTATGTGAAAAACGAATGCCAGGTGATTGTTTTGTACAGTGTATAGTGCATGTCCACACCTGTGCTTCCCATACACCACATATCAACACACTCTCACAAAACCACCACATACATTCACAACCCCACAAACATTTACAAAACCACCACATACAATCACAACCCACCACACATAGGGGTTGTATTGGCAGTGAGGGGCACAGCCAAGGGGGATGTCTTTCAAGTACAGGATGTCTGTTGTGCACACCTGGACCCACAACCACCCCTCCCAGCTGTGCAAGACGACAAGTATGTGCCATTGTGTGTGTATGCCGTATCATTACTTGTGTATGCTTTATCATTACTTGTGTTGTATGTCATGTGCAAGGGGTGTGCGTGAAACAACATCATCAAAGAAACAACACCAGCAATGTCATGTCAACACCAAAAAACAGCATCACAATGCCCACCCCCCACCACAGGTATATTGCTGTTGTATCAGGGTTGCATGTTGGTGATGATGCTGGCAACCCACTAGCCTTGTCCTTGTTGCTCGACACACTCGGTGGGTTGCAGGGGGCTCATGACACACAAGCACTGACAGCGAGAATAACACGAGTAGTGATTGCTGGTAATTTGGTGCACACAACAGCACCATTGGCGTCTATGGGTGTGGTGAGTGGAGCAAAGGCACAGGTATGGGTAGGTGGATGATGGATTGTTGTTGTGGTGGTGGATGGCTTGTTGTTGATGTACATCCCTATGTGGTTTTGTTGTACATGCCTGTGTGTCTGCAAACACTGTATGAACACATCCATACACACATCCATTCATACACACATCCATTCATACACACATTCATTCATAACTATACCCCCCACCATTTCCTCACACAGGGTGCAGCAGTGAGTGCAGTGAGGGAATGTGACATGCTCCTCACCCAACTCGCATCCCTCATCCCCATTGACATCATGCCAGGTCCCAACGACCCTGCCAATTGCTCTCTCCCCCAGCAGCCCCTCCATAGGTGTCTCCTGCCTGGTGCTTCTCGATTTGATACTGTGCAGCGTGTGACCAATCCCCATGCGTTTGATGTGGAGGGGGTGACGGTGTTGGGTACAAGTGGACAAAATATCGATGACATATACAAGTATGGGGGTGTTTGTTGAAGGGTGTATGTTGTGTCATGGGTCATCTTGATGATGCCCTGGGGTGATGATGTGCACGTTGCCAATGAGCATTCAAGAACACACTGTCATCAACAGGTATTCTATGCATGAGGATCGTCTCAAGATGATGCAGTTGAGCCTTGCGTGGGGTCACCTTGTACCCACAGCACCAGACACGCTCACCACATACCCCTTTGTGGACAAGGACCCCTTTGTGGTGACCCAACCCCCCCATGTGTATTTTGTGGGTAACCAGCCTGCCTTTGCATCGAGCATGGTTTCCATTGGTGGTATGTGTGCTGTGGTTGGGGTGTTGGCAAGTTGGCACAGTTACACAAAACACGTACACCACCATAGACACAGGCACTCAAACACTGCTGGTGGCTGTTCCCTCGTTTTCAGCTACGGGGTGCATTGCATTGATCAATTTGAAAACCATGCAAGCTACCCCCATGTATTTCAACACATAAAGAGTTGTGTAACAAGCAAAAAGAAGCAGAGCGTCTGTGTGATGCAATCAAGCATGCTGCGGTTCCAGTGTCCGAGTGGGCACGTGCGACACCCTAATACAACGCCCCCGACACATGCGCCACACATGGGCAGGTTGGCTGCTTTGGCGAGACTTGGTCAGTCCTGGACATGCCATGCTTCGAGATGGAACTCAGCAGCAGCGACTCCATCATCATCATCCACTGGTACGTGTGGCTAGGTCGATATCAGTCCCGAAACGAGAAGTGTCCTTGTCAAACAACCTTTTGTGCGTGTCTATCATCGCAGGCTGGGCACGAGGTGTTGCAGACTGTGGACAAGGCTGCTCAGATGTGCCAGACGACGCATTTGTGCTTGTGCGGTGCGACATCCCATCACCAACTACGAGCAACGATGTTATGCAAGCACTAGAAGCAGGCATCACCATCAGTGGCGACCGTCAGCTGTATGTGGGGCGCCAACCAGCAAAGGCCGTAAATTGCATCATTGACGTGCCTGGTGTTGACAGCCGTCATGCACGCATTGGTATGTGTGCTTGTGGGGCAGGGGGGGGACACGCTCGACAGTGATGCATGGTTTGTGTGACTGCATCTAATTGTTTAATGGCATGTCTAATTGCCCGTTGTTGCGCATTGCACCTTCACACATGACGCCACCACCGCCAGAGCTTGTTCCTGGTGCGTGGGATAGTCCACTGGATCCCGATACTGCACCGTGGTGGGGACTCGCACTGTTGCAGCAGCTGGGATTGGTGCCTCGTCCACATGCCAGTCGTGTGTATGTGACAGACCTCAATAGTACGCACGGCACCACCGTTAATGGGTATGTGTGCTGATGTTAATGTTTGTGACACCACCCAATATTCTTGACAACTCGCATCCTTTACCAACAGGGTTCCACTGGTGCCATGCTTACCGACAGAGTTATTCCCTGGTGATGTGGTGTGCTTTGGGGGCAACGCCTATCGTGTGATGCAGAAGAGTGCCTCGCGCATGGGGGGGTTGCCCTGGCAGCGTGCATAGGGTTTTTGGCACTTCACACATCTTGCTCTATACAAGTACTAGTTTGAATTGCATTTTTGAGCACCACGACAACGATGATGGGTTTACTATCAAGCGCAATAAGCACTGTGATAGCGGAGTTTTGATTGTGTCCGCCGTATTCGTGTAAGGAAGAGTGAACGACCTTGGTTTTACCATGCCATCACCACCATCAATTCCTATGCAAGCACGCTACGGGGGGTGGATTGAAGCTGAGCAACCGTTTGAGCAGCCCATTTTAACAGACGACATGGAATACGTTGCAAACATGGAAAACCACACGTACGCGATGTGATTGAACAGCATCCATTGAAGATATAGAACCTGTGATCGCGCGTTGCTACCATATTTATGGTACTCATGATGAATGCACACATGATGCGCGATACATGATTTCGTACCCTCACAGGACCGTTCACGGCACACCTGACCAAGGCCCACGAGCAGGCGGGGCACATACACCCCAAGAGTCGGCAACGCCCAAAAACAGCAGCAAGCGCACACGCTCCACCAGGCCACGCAAGATGTTTGACTATGAATCACCTGCACAGGCCAACAAGGAAAATACACCACCCAAATTTTTGCACATTGCACCCACAAGCGGCAACGGCCCCCTCCACAAACGCGCCAAGAGCATACTGTGCTAGCTTTTTTGTAGCACAGCTTTATTTTTCCAAATGATGTATTACATTGATGTAATTGTGTGCACTCTATAATGTATACACGCGTATAATCCTCATACAACGTTTCAATCAACAACAACACACTTGCAATGCAAACATCTACTTCAGCGCATCTGTCAATGCCATGGCTTCAAAGCGCATACGCATGGATGCAATGTACCGCAGCAGGTCCACCTTGCCATACCCAGTGGATGCAGATGTCACCAGGGCTGGGGGGAGGGTCTCCCATTTCTGTGCCAGTGCCTTCATAAAGGCGTCAATGTTGTCATCAGGGCTGGGGGCTCGCTTTTTCTTCTTGTCATACTGGGGTTGGTGATGGGATTGGGATGTGTTGATGAAGGGATGCACACCCAATTGGATGATGCACACCCAATCCCGCACCTTGGTAAACACCAGTGTATATGGCACCTCACTATCCCCCAGCCAATCAGCCGAGTTGAGATCAATATCCTGTGGTGGTATGCTACTGTCCACCAAGAGCAATACATTGGCAAGCGATTCCCGCTGTGTAAAGTAATCCCTGGTGAAATCAGACCACTCTGCTCGCTCTGTTTTTGATCGACGCGCATAGCTGTGGGGGTGGGGGTGATGTTGTGGGTGGCAAGGTATGCGTATGGAGTGTGCATGTGGATATTAGGGGGAGATGGAGCATGGAGCGTGCATGTGTACGTCCTGGAAGCACGACATTCAGGTCATGCACATGCACACGCACATGCACACGCACATGCACACGCACATGCACACGCACATGCACGCACCACATACCCATAGCCAGGCAAGTCAACCAAGTACCAGCTGTTATTGATGAGAAAATGATTGATGCACACTGTTTTTCCTGTGTGTGTATTGAAATGGTTGTACAACATCATCAGTGCGTCAACCAACATCAAAACCACCCCTTACCACCCACAAAAACCACTCCTTTTCCACCGCCCACCTCCCCACAAAAACACACCTGGTGTTTTGGATACAAGTGCCAAGTTCTTCTTCCCAGTCATCATATTGATCAAACTACTCTTCCCCACATTGGATCGACCAATGACAGCAAACTCGGGCAGCTTGGGTTGTGGGCACTGCGCTCGCGTTCGGCTCGACTTGATGAATTCCGCAGTCCGTACATACACATTGGTGGGTTTATCAAGCACCACAGCATCACCCATGGGCACTGCGGACGGCTGCCATGTGTCATCATCCTCATCATCATCCACAGCATCCATCGGCACAACAACTGTTTCCTTGACCTCAACAGGGTTGCTCCAATCATCATCGTCATCATAAAATTGCTGGGTGCTGCGTTTGAGGCGGGTGGATGTGCTGCCCTTGGTGGCGTGAGGAGTGGTGTGTGGGGTGCGAGGGCGGAGGATGATGCCTGGTGGAAATGTGGTGCCAGAGGTTGTGGAGGCGTGTCTGTGGCTTTTCGTGCGTTCTAAAAGCGACGAGAGGGAAATGAGGGGTGGTGTTTGAGGGGTCTGCAGCGTGGTGGCGAGCGCTATTGCCGCTGCTGCTGATGGACATGCGGTGGTGGCATGGTGGCAAGTGGAAATATTGTGCGGCAGCAGCAGCCTATGCATTTTGTGTATGTGTAATTTTGTATGTGTATGGCGTTGGGAGTTTGTGGTGTCCTGCAAGAGTCGTTGAGTTTATGTGGAGGTTTAGTGGCAGCAATAACGTTTTGTAACAAGTGTTTTCAGTGTTCAACTACCAAAGTCGGCATTGCCATACACACTATATGCTCAGTGCTACATAAAAACGATCAGTGTTGCACCATCACCATCTACAATTAACCGATGCAGCACATCTACACGCACTTCTTCACCGTGTAAACCCACCAAATGCATTGCTATTCACAACCACAGCGCTGCCATGCTACCTGCCATGCTACTCCACCACAAACACCAGCGGTGCCCACCACCACCCCACAACCTGAGACACACTTTCTCAAAGCACAAAAACTACGCAGCCGCAGTCGCAAGGGTGCTGCCCGACGCCAGTCCAAGCTGTCCAAGAAACTGCTAAAGAGTGGCCAGACGCTACCACCAGATGCTAAAGCCTTGACGTCAGCATCTCCTGTTGTCATCGTCGACACACTTGCACAGCTGCGGCAACTGCATGACGAGTTGCTTGGTGTTGTAGCCCCCTTGGATAGCACACACACTGATGATGAAACCATTGCCAGTACCACTTGCCATGCAGCAGCACCTTGCGATGTGGTGGTCAGCACTGATGGCAACCCCACCATCAACCATTCTTCTTCATCATCATCATCCCATCCTTCTCGGGATGGGATAACACGACCATGGCGTCTGGCGGTGGCAATTGACTGCGAGTGGCAACCCTACGATGCACGGGACACAAAAACACCAGTTTCCTTGCTGCAGCTTGCCACAGATGATGGTCGGGTATGGCTCGTGGATCTGTTGGCATTGCTGTGTCCATTGCCCAGTTTGTTGAACACCCCTGGGGCAATTGAGGGGGGTGATGGGTTGTGTTGGACGAGAGATGCAACAGAAGAAGAAATGGTGCTGGGGGCACTGTTGCATAGGTTGTTTGTGAGTGAGGATATAATGAAGGTGCGTCTTGTTTGTGTGTGTGGGGGGGGGGGGGGGGGGGAAAAAATCTACTTGGCATCTGGATGCAGAACATGAGCATGCGAAACAATATGCAAGCACAGCAAATTCAATAACACCAATGCATGTACCACACATGCACACATAAACATACACCACATGCACCACATACACACGCAGGTTGGTTTTCGTTTTGAGCATGATTTATTACGATTGATGGAGAGCTACCCAAATGTACCATACTGTTGGGGGGTGTTTGGTGCTGCAGTGCCATACACCACCACCATTAGTACAACAACAGAAATGACAACAACAGTGAAAACAGCAACAACAGCAATGGAAACAGAAATGAAAACAGCAACAGAAGCAACAACAACATTGATGCCAACACCACTTGATACACCACCCCACCCCAACCCGTGTTGGGTGGTGGGACTTGCTGTACAAGGCGGTGCACATGGTGGGCATATACATGAAGCATATCACGAAGCATTTGTAATACGAGATATGGGGGGGGGGGAACGGATGCAGCCCTGGGATAGTCAACTCCCCATGCGGTATGGTCAATGTTTTTATGAACTGGCATCTGTATCGTGATTGATGGTCAATGTCATGTTGGTCAATGTCATGTTGGTCAATGTCATGTTGGTCAATATCATGCTGAATAGTCATTATAATGTGCCATGTGTGACTGTTTGACCATCATGACATGCACTGTTGACCATCATCAACCATCACCACCACCTCCCTCTCCTCACAGGTGTGTTGTGGACATTGCACATGTGGCAAGCAGCATACTGGGACGACCAGGGTTGTTGCACAGGCGTACAAGTCTCAGGGGGTTGTGTAGACAGCTGCTGCATGTGGAGTTGGATAAGAGCATGCAGGTGTCTGACTGGGGACAACGTCCGTTGAGTGATGCACAGGTGAGTGGGGGAGGGAGGGGATGGGGTGGGGGGGTTGTGCGTGTGTGTGAGCGGGGGAGGGAGAGGGGTGATGGGGAGGGAGGGAGGGGGGTTTGCTGGTGCGTGTGTACATGAAGTTGCTCGTACTCGTGTATGGCCATTGTGCGTTGTCCATGGTGCACATGTGTGTGCTTTATGTGATATGAACAGGTCCTCCTACAACACCATATATCACCAATTCCCCTTGTATTTCTGCAGCACCCACTCCACCCACCACCCACACACAACACAGGTGCAATACGCAGCCATGGATGTTGTGTCCACCATCACCTGCTTCACAGCCCTCATGCACACCCACACACAAAAACATGGGCGTGCTAGCCTCTCACACTTGCATCAAGCATGGTGTGCTCGAGGTGAGGGTGCTCGAGTGGTGTCGAGGGGGTCTCGTTGGTCCCCTGATGCTCACCCAGCTATGCAGGCCCCTGTACCTCGACCAAAACCTGATTGGATGCTTGCTGCTGCTGGTGGTTGTGGTGGGGAAGAGGGTGGTGTTGGTGGTGGTTAGAGAATGGTGATGAGCAGAGGAGATTGTACATGCATGACCTGCTTTTATTCATGTTTGTATTGAGTATTGCTTATTATCATTGTGATTGAATCTTGCACCATTTATTACCTGTCCAAATTTTTACAGCATCTCATTGTTATACTGTTCTCTGTTGGTATACTACTTGCCTGTTTTAACAACTTGCAGCGTAACCTACAATGCATCATAGTGCATAGTCAAACACATGCAGAACAACATCATCATGCAGAGACAAACGAAATCTCAGTAGCAGTGAAAAAAAACAACGGCCACTTTCTTTTCTCTTGTATATCAGTCACGTCGTTTCATTTCTGTGTCATCCTTGCATACTACTACAATCACAATCACACAAACCGCACTGCATCGCTTTCCATCGCCTCCTCCCCTCTCCTTTCAACCTTAACCTTTTCCCACACAAAACCCTTGCTCTCACCCCCCCCCCACACACAGTCACACACCCACACAATACAGCCACACCCCACACCGCCCCACCCCAAATATACAACACAATCACGCGCCAATAGCACGCTCCAATGCCTGCTGTTGCATGGTGCTCAAGTGCTGCCCTGCTGCAATCAACACCCCCCGCTGCTGGGCCGCCAGCTGCTGCATTGCGCCTGTAATACACTGTCGTATGGTCTTCCCCGGTGCTACATCAGGTATGCCAATGGAAAAGATGTCTTCTCCCCCTTGTGCTGCTGCGGCACCCCTTGTGTGGGTGTCTGTTTCATAACCCGTGATGTCGAGGCTGCCTGGTCGGGGGGTGCGATGTAGGCCTGTGTGGTGTGGGGGTGTGGGGGGGTGGGGGGGTGTTGAGGTGGGGGAAATTGGTACGAGAGGGAGAGGCGGGTGCATGCATGTGTACGCATACTCCATTGCAACACAATACATGCGAATACATATGCAACACACACCCACACACACCATATGGGTCCTCCTCCTCCTCCTCAGACCCTGAAGGTGCTTGATCATCAGCAGCAGCATGCACCAGCACATCTGCTATCAGCATCAACAACTGCGTACAGTGTGTGGATATGTGTGGTGTTGTGCGTGTGCACATGGACAGTAGCAATACATTATAGGGAGCAACAACACACACACAACCTTGGTGCGCATGGTGACTGATGAAAATTGAGGGGGGGCTGCTGCTGCTGCTTGTCGCCTTGTCTTGACACGACCCCCACCTGGGCTATCCAACCGCACACCCCTGGCGTTGGTGGGGGTGGTGGTAATAACGATTTTGTTGTTGGTGGTATTGTTTGTGGTGGTCAACATCCACCATTGACCGCATGTTGACCGTTGACCATGCATCAACACACATGATGCATCAACCCCTCATACCTAGTCATCATGCTATCCAAAGCTGGGTGACTGACACTCAACAGCACCCCCAATGCACAGCATGTCAGCTTCAATTCCTGGGGTCTACTAAACTCAGCTTGCCTTGTCACCCATGTTTGTAATACAAGCTCTAGTAATGTTGTCGATGAACCTGTGCATAAGAGACAGCATGTGTGTTTGTGTGTGTGTGTGTGTGTGTAGAGGTGGATTAGCATGCCAGTGTATGTCAAAGCAATATATCCATGTGGTTGTTGTACGCAAACATCTATGTGATTCTTGTTGTGGTTTCAACGTAGATAATGGTACCACAACAATACTACACAAACAACAACACACACAAACACCAACAACCACAAACACCAACAAAAACAAACAAACCCACCAACCCAACCCCAACCCCACAACAACCCACACCTGGCACAACACGCTCATGCAAAAACGAGAGCCCATGATCAGGGTGCATCAACAGCAGCATGGCAAAGAAACAGACCAACCCCTGTTGCATAATGGGGCTTCCCTGTTGTAGCTGCTGGGATGCTGCCTCACCAACTACCTCGAGTTGGGGGGTGACCTGGGGGAGGGGGTGAGGTATACAGGTGCAGATGTGTATATGAGGTGTACATGAGGTGTACATGAGGTGTTTGTGAGGTGTACATGAGGTGTATATGAGTTGTATATGAGGTATAGTGAAGGGTGAATATGAGGGGTACGTGGTGTATACATGAGGGACAATATGGTGGTGTACGTATCTGCATCAGCAATACAACCTCCTGCGCACACCCCCTCTCACCCTCAACACGCGCGCACACAATAGATAGAATACAACTCCCCCCACCAACACCCACCACACCACACACACACCTCTTGTGGCATGGTGGCAAGCAATTGAAGGAGCAGCTTCCACACAAATGCACTGGAATTGTCCGGCAGGTGCAGCAGCCGTGTGCACACACCCATGAGTTGTGTGGGGAGTTGTGCGCCTGGAAATCCCTCGTACACAAGCAGGTCCCTCTTACCCGACCACAGCAATGCCCTGTGTATGGTGTGCGTATGTGGTTTATTGTATTGTATGCATTGTGGTGCTGTGGGACATATCTACACATATACATATTTCCTACATATCTCCTACATGCCTACACATATACATATCCACAATCAAGTAATTTGGCCTGCAAAAATATGTACATGCACCAACACATGTGTAACCCCATGTGCAACCACCCCTCCATCCAACCCCCCACAAAACACCCCCCACAAAACACCCACATCACCCCACACCAATATCCCCCAATCTGTGAACTTCAAATCCAACACTCCCCCTTTACCTCAATGCCTCTGTCACTTCTTGTCCCACTTGTGGATCGGTGCATGTCTCTCCCACAACCAACAGCCGGGGTAGCAACATCACCCCCACCCGCTGCACCATGTGCCCATCAGCATGCTTGAGCAACAGCGTGAGGAGGGAAATAGCATTGGAGAGTTGCGCTGCTGCATCGGTGTTGTGTTGTGCAGCGGTGTGGTTGTCGAGGAGGGGGAGCACGTGTTGAAGGAACAGGGCCTGTGCGGGGTGAATAGATGTGTGGGGCGAATAGGGGTGGGAAATGAGAGGGGAGGTTGCGTGCGTGCGGAAATGAAAGGGGTGGATAGGAAACAAATAGGAGTGAGTGAACACGTTTGCTTTGTGGGAAATGAATGAAACACATGCCCACTCCATACCCACACCCACACCCACTGCACACCCACTGCACACCCACCTACACCCATCCACACCCATCCACACCCCAACGCACCTCAAGTTGCCCCCCACATGTTGGCATCTTTGCTAATGACTCCAACACGTCAAAGCATGACTCCCCCAGCAATGGGTCTTGAAGCCATTGTGTCCACAGTGACAATACCTGCAACAAGTGGTGGTGATGCATGGGTGGTGATACATGAGAATGAGTATACATGGGAATGAGCAGACATGGGTGGGTGTAATGTGAGCACAAGTCATATGAGTACACGCTCTGATAGGTCAAGTGGGGATCACATGAGTAAGCAGGCACACACATACACTTATAGATACACATATGTATGTGTATACTTCACTGCACACAGGTATGTGTATGTGCATATTTCACCCCCCACACACATATACAAACACAGCCAACTCATACCCGAGGTGCCACATGAGGGCACATGGCAGTGGCAGTGTTTGGATCAGCAGATATGAGGTCAGGCAATACTTCAAGTGCCAGGTGCACCACCTCCTCACCACTGGTGTCAAGGAGGGACCCTATGCCTGTGAAAAGAGAGGGAAGGATAGTGTGTGTGTGTGTGTTGGGTGCATACGATTGGGAGAGGGAACTTGGGAGCGTGTGTGTGTGTGTACAAACATACACAGACAAAAATACAGGAAAACACCCAACACTCCAATACCCAATCACCAATCAAACAAACACATGATACAGTCTGCAACACCAAACAATACACACACAAAAGCACACACACACACATACAAACACACACACCAGAATATATAAGTCCTATGTGTGGTTGCAACACATGTGGGTGTGTTTGTGCCAGTGCATCAATGGTTTTGCATGCACCAATACGCACACACAGTGCACGATCAGGTGCGAGGTTGGTGGTGGCTGCTGCTGCTAGGTGGGGGAGGGCTTGCTCAGGGAGAACAGGGAGCAATCTGTGTGTATGTGTGGTGGTGTGTGTACGTAAATGGATGTAGATGGATGTACATGTATGATAGTGTGTGTGTGTGTGTGTGATAGTGTGTGTATGTGAAGGGGTGCATGTGATTGTGTATGTGTTTTGATGGTGTGCAACTGTGTTTTTCGTGTACATATACGATCACACACAAGCAGGCACACACACTCACACACAAGTACACATCCGCATAGACACCCACACACACACACATCATCACACCTGCCAGCAACCCACAGCACGCGTGCCGCAAGCAAAGGACAGCTGTCCCCATGTGCCAAATCATCCCGCAGAAACATCATCAACAGTCCCCTACCATCCAACGGCAGCTCCTCCCCATCCTCTGCTGCTTCACACAGTATATCTGACAACACACCCAAGCATTCCACACATGCCTCTCGAGTCTTCCACCAGAATTCATTGCCTGCTGCTTTCGCTGTTGCGGCGTCTTGAAGGCGTTGTTGTAGGGCATGTGAGAGGGCAACAAGCGCATCGGCTTCACATGCCTGTTGGTGGGAGGGTGATCATGGTGATCATAGTGATGGTGTGCTGCTGTGGGGGGGTGTATTGATGTGGGTGGTATGTGTGTGTACACAACCCAACACCCACACACATACTTTCTCTCACACACACATACTCAAACACACACACATGCTCAAACACACACTCACACATGTGCTCTCTCTCTCTCTCTCTCTCTCTCTCTGCCTCTTTCTGACACACACACACACACACACACACACACTCTCACACACATACCATAACCAATTCATCCAACAGCAATTCTGCAGACACACGCGCACTACTCATGTCATCCTCTGCATCAGCTATAAACTGGTTGACATCAGTGGACCACAACTGCTCCTGATTGGCTGTCATACACATAAAGGCGAGTGAGTGGTACAGCAGGGGCTGCAGGACAGCCACGAGCAGGGGCTGTGTGTGTGGAAAGGTGTATGTGTGTGTGTGGGAGTGTGTGTGTGTGTGTGCATGGGTGTGTGTGTGGAAGGGTGTGTGATAGCAAGGGTGTGTGGGTGTATGTGAACATGTATGGCATGTAATGTGTATGGTACAGTAAAGAGTGTGTGCTGAATGATGCTCCACAAATGCACACCATCATCGTCACATACCACACCATAATCACATACCCCCACATACACACACCCACACAACCCACCACCTACCCTGTATATGCCTCACTGGACACACACACCCTTCCACACCCACATACACACCCACGCACCCCCCCCCTACCCTGTATGTCTCACTGGAAACAAACAGCAGCAGTAGTTCAAACAACTGGCTCACTATTGCTTCCAGTGTGAGTAATTCCCCATCATCATCATCAGCTGCTGCAGCTGCTATGGCATCTTCCTCTGACACAAGAATCTGTGTGTAGGTGGGGGGGCGGGACATGTAGGTGTGTTTGTAGAGGTATGTGTAGGTGTGGGGGGGGGGGGTTACGTGTGTGTGTGTGTGTAGGTGTGTTTGTAGAGGTGTGTTTGCAAAGGTGTGTGTAGGTGTGTGTGTAGAGGTGTGTATGTAGAGGTGTGTGTGTTGGTGTGTATAGGTGTGTAGGTGTTTGTATAGGTGTGTGTGTGTATTTGTGTTTGTAGAGATGTGTGTAGGTGTGTAGGTGTAGGTGTGGGTGTGGGTGTGTGGGTGTGGGTGTATGTGCGGGTGTATGTGCGGGTGTGTATGTGCGTATATGTGTGTGCTGCGTAATGAATTACAGTAATACCCAACACACCTCATTCTCCATTATCACAGGTAGTATATGCTGCAATAAATGCCACACAGCACCCATCAACCCCTCGGCATAGGGCTCCACCAGCACTGGCTGCAGCTCTGTGATCAGACGCATGACTATAGCCAGACATTGTAGCTTTATACCATAATCATCCGGGTTCTGTTGGTGTGTGGTGGGGTGCGGGTTATTATATATGGCGTGGGGGGTGCATGTTTATTATTATTAAAATAATATTATTATTAAAATAATAATATTATTATTATTAAAATAATATTATTATTATTATTAATATATTTTAGTGGGTGCATGGGATGTTAAGGGTGGGGTTGGTGATTTGTGGTGGGTGCATGGGATGTGGGGTGTGCAGTGGTGAGCCAGTAGGAATGGTAACATACACCCAAATACACACCCAAATACACACCCAAATACACACCCAAATACACACCATAATACACACCATAATACGTCCATACACACCCACCCAAATACACACCCAAACACCCCCCACAAAAACCTACCCCTACAACAAGAGGTGACGCAATACGTTGTTGGAGTGTCCTCATCACCACAGGTAGATAGTTGCTCCACAATGCACCCATTAGCTCTTTGTGTTCGGGCTCCATGTGTTCACTCGCTACCAGTATGCTCCTCAACATGGTGAATGCCTTGCGTTGGAGCTTGAGTGGGGGGATGTGGTGGGTTGTATTGGCAGCGGGGGGGGCGACGAGCTCTACAAGGGGAGGGAGCAAGGTGGTGCAAAGCTGTGGGGGTGTGGGGGGGAGGGTGTGGTGATGTGTGGAGGGTGTGGTGATGTGAAAAGTGGTTGGTGTTTTATATTGTGCCACAGAAGAAGTGTGTGTGCCGCATACATAACAAGTACTCGAGGGATGCGTGAAGTGGTTGGTTTGTAATGATTGTGTCACACACATACACATCACACACCCTTGATATACACACGCACATCACCCCATATACGTACCTGTATGATCTGCTGCTCTTCGAGTTCATCAACAAAGAGCGACAAACACCGCAACGATCCCTCCACTGTGTAGATTGTATCACACCATCATTGTGTGTGTGTTGCAAGTACACCACACAACCCACCATCCCCCCTCAACCCCCACCACCCCCACCACCCTCATATAAACCCTCACATAAACGTACTCGCGTGCACATCGCGCCCCTGCGTGATGGCGCTCACAAGCTGCGGCACCAGGTCTGGCCACCCAGCTGGTAGCTCATGCTTGGCAATCTCTGCTATAGCCATACCCACAGCAGTGCGCACTTTGCGTTCTGAATGCAACAATCCACGGGGCAGCATGTTGCGCATGAGCTGCTTTTCACTTTCGCTGGTTGCACACTGGGTAGCACCATTGGTATGTCCCACCCATCGTTCTCGTATGTATTGCTTGAGCACAATGGCACCCATTTGGCGTATGTCTGTTGGCACACTGCTGCTCTCCGTGACCACCACCTTGGTGAGTGCGGCACCAAATCCCTCCAAGTAGCGAGCCTGTTGCAATTGCTGTTCGGCAGCACTTCTGATGGTTGGATCCTGACGCATTGCAGCACCAAGCATGTTGATAATCTGAGTGCATTGGGTGTCACTGATGGTGGGTTGTTGAGTGGTCATCGTTGGGGGTTGTACGTGATGTATGGTGTGATGGAGTGGTGAGGAGGAGTGTGATGGATGCAAGGCAGGGGGGTGCTTGTACGTTGGGGGTTGTACGTGATGTAACGAAGCAATGGGATGCTATTGGTAGGTTTGCATAATGATGTTGCTTATGATGTAGTTTACACGCACAACAGATGCCGTCATTAATTATATGCTCAAATATATGATCAAATTCCACCATACGCCCTACATCATCATGGTCATCATCATCGCGGTTGTTGCTCCTTCCACACCTGCACCAACATCTCCATCACTGCCTGCTTTGATAGCCCCATCACACTATCCTGCGTTCCCACCATGCGTTGCAAATGTGGTACCACGTCCGGATGTTCAACCATGAGACCGCCAGAGCACCACATGACCTCGCCTTGCTCTATCAACTTGTCAATGGTCGCTTCCGGAATGGGTCCAAAATGACACTGTGTATTATTCAGGTGGTGGATTATTGAGATGGTGGAATGAATTGGCGATGCACAGTATGTACAGCAGCCCAGACATGTGTGTAGGACTGATGGAAATCACACCTCTGCGAGGTCGACTGTCTCAGCTGCTTTGCCTGTACCGATATTGACCACTCGTGTTGACCCACATGTGCATGCTGGCAGTGCTGCATAGCTATGTATCCATTCCTTTGCCTGGGGTAGACAGGTAACGTAGATGTTTGATGTCGATGACGTGCACCACACCAGTAGCAACACATGAGACAACATGTGCATACACATTCCCTCAACAACACCTGGCAATGATACCTGGCGTGCATCAATTGGCTTTTCACGAATATGGCCATCGTATAAGACAACTTGGTCGCAGGTGATGAGGTAGGTACGTCGCGACTGATCACTGTGCGTGTCCTGTGCGCATGCATGACAATACCACTCCTGTATATAGCAACATGACAGCAGCACGTGCTCAACATACCCCAACTCTCATACCATGCCTGACGCTGCGAGCTTGGCGAGGATTGCTTCAGCTTTCGCGCGAGCAAGCATGAGCACCAAATGTGGTGGCTCTGGGTGTCGTATAGCCTCTTCGTCAATGCCTGCTACTTGGCATGTGTATTGAAAGCCATATTCTTGTGCAAGCTCATCCATGATTGCACGCCTGCTGCTGGATTGTGTGCCTAGGATGATCTGCGGCGATGCAGCAATCATGTCTTTGAATTCCGACTTTAGTTTCTCTGATGGAGCTTGTGATATTCTAGCGTCCATGGCAAATGTTTTGCAGTGTTGATACCGGGTGTTGAGGGACGAAAAGTGCTTGGCAATGCGATGACGGGGCAAACGGCAGTGCAGCAGCATAGAATGGTTATGTACTATACACCATATAAATCACACAGGATGCGGTGACAGGATGTATTGCACAGGGTGTTTATTCATGGAAAAATGCACGAATACACGGTGTACACTACTGGCATACACCATCTCTCACCATCACAACTCATCGTCTGAGAAATCAAACTCATCAAGGGGAGGAAAATCCCCCACTGTCACATTTGAGGGCCGCACCATGCCCCCATACCCATCGGGGCACTCGAAATACCGCACCCCCTTGACTGTACCATTGTTTTTTCCCACGGGCTCATCATACTGCACCCCCACCCAATAGCCAGCAGGCAACCCTGCACATTGCCCCACAAATCTGTGTGTGCATGAGCAACAAGTGGTGGTGATGATCATTCCACATCGATTGCAGAGATTGATATGACTCTCCATGTGTACAGAAAAAAAAAAGCATTCCATGCACCACAGCACCACATCCATCCAGCCCCTCCCCCTCTACTGTCCACATACCGCACAACGCCACGCTTCCCTCCCGGGTGCACCTCACATCTGCTCTCCACAGGAATCCCCTTGGCCTCTATTGCATATGAATCCTCTGTGTACTCGGGTTTGGGTGGTGGGGACACATAGGGAATGCCCCTACGCATGCAAATTTCCTTTTCAAGGGTCCATTCAGGGTCTGCTTTGAGCCTTTCCTCCTTGAATTTGCTGTATTGGGTGTGTATTGGATGATAGTTGTAAGGTGATACGTGTAGGAGGTTGATACGTGTAGTAAGTTGATACGTGTAGGAGGTTGACGATTTTGTGTGGATGTGTGTGGGAGTGTGTGCATACACCCATGTGCATGGGTACAGTGTGCATATACACAATGGGCGTGGACAATCGATGTTCAATACATCGTCATAACCCCACCAACACAGCAACCACCATACAACTTACCGGTAGGTGTTTTCGCGTTTTGCATAGTCCTCATCAGATATAACATACTTTTCCACCTTGCTTGTATCTTCCAACCACCCATTGGCTGAGGCTGACAGTGGATCACTGTCAATCACATGCATAATACATCTGATATAGGGGTTGCAAGGAGGACAAGGGGTGGTGTCATGTCATACGTCATGACTTAGAGGATGGGAACAAACATGAATTGTAAGAGAAACATGTCGGCATTTCTCCTGCATGGTATCAAGCAACACCTACACTCTCCTTTCCTCTAACACACCCGTACCCACAACACATCCAAAACACACGTACCCGTCATATGCGCCATAAAATCCCAGGGGTTTGCACGGGTCGGAAAGGGTTGCCATGATCTTTCCCCGTTCATCCTTGAGCTGCAGGATCATAGCAGAGGGGGAGGTGCCCGTGTGGGAGCTGAGCTTGTTTTTGACAGTGTCAATGGACATCTGTAGTTTTTTGGGGGATGAGGGTGGGGGGAGTGAGGGGTGATGATCGTGCTGTGGACGTGTCGGGATACCACGTATTGATATGGAAGTATCGTGCACCACAATCGAACCATCATCATACATACATGCTTGTCAAGCCTAATCTCCATAAAGCTGGTGTTCAAGTTGCTGTGCGTGACTTGCATCCGTACAGTCGACTCTGCTTGATTCATCGAGGTCATAGGATTAGACACATACTCCTTGAGTGCCTCTATATCTGCACGAGAGATCATGATGCACAAGTGTTCAAGATGATGGGGCTGGGTGTTTGGTGGTAAATGTGTAGATGTGTGTGTGCTGATGGTGCTGTTTGGAGTGTGTTATATATGTATGATGTTTTTTTGTATACACATAACAGCAGTGGTTGCACGCACGATGTGGTGCTCAACGCCCACCTGCTGCTCAACCTCACTGTCCCCAGCATACCCAATGGCATCGTACACCGTGCTGTGTGTGTGTGTGCCCATTGCGCATGCCCAACCCCAAGATTATACCCCTTCACTCAAGGAGTGCTAAACGACTCGCTGTTTTCCATAAAATCAACCCAATCAACCAACTCCATTAGTCACGATTGAGGACGGCATCCTTGCCCAGATCGTGCTAGACATCAACATGCAGATCTTTGTCAAGACAGGTACGTGATGGCTCTATACAGATTGGCGGCTGCTGATGTTGACAAACTCCTCACGTTGTTTTCCCTCACCACAGACCGAACCCATGTGTTCGAGGCCAATGCTGGCACTACAGTGAAGGATGTAAAGGCCTTTGTGGCAGCTCGCGAGGGTACGTATGGGATTGCATGTGCACGAATCTTTGTTTCGCTTCCTTCATGCACGTACACAACACCACACACCTACTAAAACCACACAGGTTTCCCCTGTGACGAGCAGACCGTTGCCTTTGGCGGCAAGCTGCTGGACGATGCCAGCCTGCTGGCGGAGGCTGGTGTGTCTGATGAGCAGACCCTCTATGTGCTGCTCCGCTTGCTTGGTGGTGGTAAGAAGCGCAAGAAGAAGACCTACACCAAGCCCAAGAAGCAAAAGCACAAGCACAAGAAGATCAAGCTCAGGGTGTTGCAGTTTTACAAGGTCGAGGATGGAGGCAAGGTGCAGCGCCTGCGCAAGACCTGCCCTCACTGCGGTCCTGGCATCTTCATGGCCACCATGTTTGACCGTGTGTACTGGTACGTTGTTTGGCTGGTTAAAGGGGGGGGGGGTGGCAGTAGGCATGTGGGGGGGGGAGGTTTGAAGTCCTCACGTAGGGGCATGTGACGGAGAACAGACAGACAATCGTCTACACTTGGGCATGTATCACACACCATGTCTCCTCTCTACACAGCGGCAAGTGCCACTTGACGTACATGTACGACAAGAGCACTGGCAAGGCCTAAGCGGCGAGCATTGGGATGTGTTGTATTGGTGCATGTGCGTGCTGCTTTCCGTGCTACAGCTGTGTAACCAATCACACATCAGATCTTGTTGTCATATTGGTTATTACAGCAGTCACCAGCAGCCACATGTCTGCAGTTGAATTAAAAAACAGATGATGCACACATGTCCATGTCACGTCTGTATGACATCCTCTACGTGGAAGCCTCATATGGCATGTTGCCCACAGCGTTGACCTGCATGTGCACTCTTACAAGCTGTTCTGCCAAGGACACTAACTTTTCACAGCACTCGAAATCTCCTGCTGCCTTTCCAATCGTGATCGAATCCAGTGCATTTGAAACTTCTGTAATTTTGCGAGCGAGCACACGCTGCAATTCTCCTAGTTCCATGTGCCCCTGATGTGTTGTGTGCTGTGGGAGTGGTGCTGCTGGTGGTGGGTGTGTCCGTGGGGTGGCTTTTGGGGTGGTGATGGGGTTGCCGACCGTGGATCGATGGGGGAGCTGTTGTGGTGGTGTTGCCGCTGCTGCCGTGATGGTGTCCTCTTCTTCCTCAATCTCTTCCTCTTCGCTGACACTGTTTATGTGTGTTGTGTTGTAATAATACTATGTGTGCACACCCTTTTGCAATTGAGCAGCCCCAACTCGCGTACTCATGTGGTGGTGGTTGTAGTGACACTGGCATGTTGCATCCCACACACTTTACATCACCACCTCGGCTGCGTACGAGTGGCGTGGCACACCTAGAGAGGAGGTGGTTGCCCTGTGATTGTTGTTGACCAGGTACGATTGTTGCAACCCCAACAATACCTACCTAGGGCAGTGATCTGCAAGCATTGCCCATCCTTGTAGCATATGTGTTGCAAGTGCCTGGCTAACACGATCAGAATCAGCCATGCGTCGACGAAAGTCTTCTGTTTGGTCTGATGATGGCTGATGATCGTTCACGTGGTTCATGTTGGCGTCTGGTTGGTTTGAAATTATATTGCAGGTGTTTGTAACGTTGATTAATGTTGCATGTGTTTTCCTTTTGGCACATGCATGCAAATTATTTGTTGTACAACAAAAATATACAAACCATACGCAAACCGTCTCAACTATCACAATATCACACACAATGACGAAGCAACGCAATGACAAAGAAGCAGAGCAACGTTTGCAGGCGCACGGTATGCAGTCAATCAACAACTCTCCATGCCACAATACATCAGCCGTTGAACAACGTCTCACAACGTCTGTACAACACAGGAGAGGCATTTATGCGAATGTTTGATGACTACGAGAGTGACCAAGAGGTATAACGACGCTGTGAAGCTACCCAAAACACACATGACATGCACACCATCATCCCACACCAACACACAGCCGCCAGCGAGCCCCTCATCGTCCGGTGACCACGCCCACCATTCACCACCCACGCAACCAGACCACACAACAGCGCCACACAATGCACTCGACACACTCTTTACGCGTCCTAGTACACACAAGAAGCAGCCCAAGAAACCACCACACAGCAACCCACCACGCAGCAACTCACCATTACACACACAACCACCACCCCCTGTTCCATCCAAGTCCCAATTTCTGTCATCCAAAACAAGCCGTGTGCATGCCCACACCCTCTCCCAGCCGCATTCCACACACAAACACAAGCAGCAACAACCCTCTGATGATCCCACCAGCAGGGCCGCTTTCCTCTCCATGAAACGAGAGGTTGCCACCCTGGGTGCCACTGGCTTGGACAAGCGCACCCGTAAAGTATTTGAGGCACAACGTCTCAAAGCAGTGGGAGCAGCTGCAGAGAAGTCACCCCGAACACCTGCTTCCATTGGGTTGGGTATGGCGAAAAAACAAAAACAGAGAGAGGTTCGTGCAGTGGAGGCAGCCATAGAGACTGGGATGACGACCAGGAAGGACGTGGCCAAAGCGCGGCGGCGGCAACAGGAGCGTGCGGGGGGTGAAAAGCGCGACCGGGGACTGTTGGAAGACGGGGGGGGCCTGCGCAATGGGGTGCTGCGTGTGCGCAAGGCACCTGGCGGTGGGAAAAGAAAGGGGGGGGTGCCGGGCAAGGGCATGCTTAAGAGCTTGAAACTGTGATGGTTGGTGTTCTTTGGATATATATAAGAAATGCAAATGTATTACCTCCAATTTTTTTGGTATAATAACGAAAAGAAACGTATGATGGTAACGCATGGTGATGGCACTCGATTCCCCTGCCACACACAATGTCATACGTGTGCGGTCCATGTGCACCACACCACATGCAGAACACACTCAATACACACACCAGCACGCTCTTGAAACAACAAAAATAACACACACTCTCACACCCACCCACCCACACCATCATCATCATCATCATCATCATCATTCTGAGTATGACCCAGCATCACCATGCGCTGTGCGTTTCTCTACACATGCCCCCTCCTCTACACCTTGCTTTGTACTATCCCCACCTGCATTGTCCCCACCTGCACTCCCCCCACCAGCATTGTGTTTCTGTGTATCACCTACACCAGCAGCACCACCCTCTGCTGCATCTGCAAACCTCTCCTCCTCACGCGCTCCCTCACCCACTTTCTCATCATGCACTCCCTCACCACCCTTTGGGGCTGATGATGACATCCCCCCCCCAGTCAACACAGCAGCATCCTCACCACTGCTCGTTCCACCAAGTGACATGCTTCTGGGGACAAACGCAGGAGCACTGGGGTCCAGTTTGGCCGATGCAGCCCGGGAGAGGGGGCCCTCTGGTTTGGGAAGGCCCCTGCCGCGACCAAAGGTGAAGCCACGGGTGCCATCGGGGTGTTTGGGTTGGTACATGGGTTGTGGTGGGGTGGGTTGGGCACCATCAGCACGTTGCGGTGCCTGTGGTGGGGGTTGTATTGAAAGAGGCGGGGTGTGGGTGTGCGTGTGGGTATCTGGTGCTTTCCCTGCGCTCCAACACATATGTGCACTGTATACATCAACATACCCCCCTCCCACCATACAGCCCTCCCACACGCATACATGAAGAAACAGCCTTGGTCGCTCCCCAGTAGCAGAGGGTGTAAGCATTTTGGGTAACACAGGTTGCTCTGCTCGCTCCTGCCTTGACTTGAACCGCACCCTGCGTGCCACACGCTCCCCCTTGTTGATCCCGAGCACAAAATCCACCTCATCACCCTGTTGCAACTGGGTCGCGTCCCCCTCCACTTCCGCGCGAGAGAAAAATACTTGGCTTCGTTTCTTTTTTTTCTTCCCTCCGCCATGATGGAAATCCGAAAACACGTGCTGCTGCTGCTGGGGGGCGGCTGCATCTTCTGTTGTTGCGCCATCACCAGTTACACCACCAGCACCATTGTCATCACCGTCACCATGTTCACCGCCAGCACCATCTTCTGCTGGGCCAGTAGCATGTGGTGGAGGAGTGGCGGCCCCCTTGTGCTCCCAGCGACTGACAGCATCGGCCTCAGTGGGGAGGTCAGGACAGGAAATAAACCCAAAGTGATCTCGTATGGTGACAATGCGGCCGGTATAGCGCAAGGGGCTCACCTGTGTTGGGTGTGAGGGGGGTGTCCATTGTTGTTGGTGGTGTTGGTGGTCATGTTGTTTTGTGTGGTGTTGGTGTAGGTCATCATGCATGAATCACAATATGCCACCCAATGTACCCCATACACCACCACCATATCTACCCCATACACCATCCAGTGCACCACAATAAACCCCCCCAAAATGTATCATTCCCTACCTCCACAGCACGTCTCCCCGCATGCTGCTGAGCCTGAGACCCTGCAGCCTTTGCCGCCGATGCTGCCCTCACATTCACCGCTATACGAAACACCACCCGCTCCTGCAGCTGTGGGTTGATCCGGGAGTGTGCCAAATCTTGTGCCCCAAAGGTTATCTTTTGCATGGTGTTTTGCATTGTATTTTGCCTCGTTTTTTCTGCGTTTTGATATTCAATGACGCCTGCACTGACCACAGTGTAGTCCCTACCCAGGGAGAGTCGTTGTATGACAGTGCCTTCATAGAGTTGCTCTGATATGGTGTCAAAGACAGCACTGCCCTTGGGGACCTTGATGATGCTGTGGGAGGGGAGGGGGAATATGTGACGTGATGAGTATATGCGCATGATACGTGATGTGTGTACGTGATACGTGATGTGTATGTACATGTACACAAAACAAACATAAACACCCACACAACACCCTCAACACCACATACTCGTAGGCAATCTTTTGCTTTGTCTTGGGATCCTGTCCCACACTAAACTCCACATCATCCCCAGGCCCAACCTTGTCCACCGCTTCCCCATCCTCCCCTCTCCGCACGGCCGATTCATGAAAAAACAAATCCCCCATGCGTTCCACACACTTGATAAACCCAAAATGCTGCTTGCACACAGTCACAGTACCCAACTCACGCTTGCCCTGACTGCCAGGCAGGGGGATGGGGTCACGACGCGGTGCCACACGACCACCAGCAGCGTGGTGACCTTGACGCCCACCTGCACGGGCAGTTGCAGTGGCAGGTGCCACAGGGTCCTCAACCCCCTGTACCTCATGGTGGTCACCGTCGGCATTCTGGTTTGCAGCAGTGGTGGTTTCAGAGGTGGCTTTTTGCAAAATTGTGACCTGTTTCCCAATCATGCGGGCACCACTGCGGTTGTGGTCAGCCCCTGCAATGGCCTGCACCTTATCACCGAGGGAGATGAGGGTGTTGATGTTTTGCTTGACCTTGCGCATGCCATGTGCTTTTTGTTGTTGGGAAGGGGGGAGGAGGGCAGAGATGTGGAAAAAGAGCTCCTCTGAGAGCGCTGGTGACCTGATGAGGTGGTGGGTGGTTGGGGGTGCAGGACACCCAGGACACCTAGGACACCCGGAATGGGCCATCACACACCCCTTGTGTGGACCCACCTGATGAATCCAAAAGAGTCTTGTACACGGGTCACCACGCCCGTCACTTTCTGTCCCTCAACCAGCTGTGATGGGTGGAGTGCTTTGGCGATCCGTGGTGCACCGTCATCGTCACCAGCTGGTGGTGGTGGTGGTGTGTCATCAACGGTTGTCTCCGCAATCACAGGAGCATCTGGGGCCACAGGTGACTGCTCCTGCTGCTGCACGGGTGCGTTGACTTCATCCATCGCCACACTTGATGCTGCTGCCTTGCAACGAGACGAGCAGCAAACTCCTCCTCAAAACCTTTTCTAGACCTTGATGATGCAGGTCCCTTCAGCAGCCTTGCCTCCGTTGCTGCATTGACGAAGAAGTCGCTAGTTGAAGAAAGAAATACCTGGTGCACAAACTGGTGGCTGCATTGTTGATTGTGCTGACCGGAGACCTTGTAGACCAATTAACATAGCTTCCACAATGTCTGCAGAGGATCTGAAAATTGACCAGCTGACGGTATGCGATGTTGGTGCAACAACATCTTGGCATGTGATGCAACCCACATGATGCAACCTCATCTCCATCCAGGTGTCGACTGAGGATGCTCAATCATCGCCATCCAGCGTCACTTCTAGCAAGCAACGTGACAAGGAGGCGAAAAAGGCTGCCAAGGCTGCAGAAAAGGCTGCCAAGGAAGCAGCCAAAGCTGCACGTGTATGTGTTTTTCCACCTGTGATGGTTGCCTGATGATTGAGCAGACACATGCACACACGTTGTGACACACACGCATACATTGTGATACATCAAAACACAGGCAGCAGAACTGGCTGCAAAGCAGGTGGTATTGACAGGTCCCGAGGAGGGTGATCCCCTGGGTGACAAGTATGGTGACCTCCCACGTGTGCAATCCTCTGAGGTGGACACACGCACATGGACACGTGTGCAGGATATCAACAAGAGCATGGAGGGACAGCAGGTTTGTTTTGTTTTTTTGTGGAAAAAAAGGGGGGGGGGGGGAGGACAGAGGTATACTCACAGTGGGAAGGCATGTGGGAGTATGGCCCCACCCCTCCAAAAACCACCCACCACCCACCACACACCTCCAAAAACCACCCACCAACACCCACCAACACCACCAGCCAACACCAAACCACACAACAGGTGCTTGTCCGAGTGCGCCTGCACAACTCGCGTTCCAAGGGCAAATCCGCCTTTCTTGTCTTTCGTCAACTCATGTCCACCGTACAAGCCGTGCTGTTTGTGGACAACACAACCGTGAGCAAGGGCATGGTGAAGTATGCTGCGGGTATACCTAAGGAGAGCATTGTGGATGTGGAAGCCAAGGTGGTGTGCCCAGAGGCACTGGTGGAGGGGTGTACACAAAATGAGGTGTGTGAGAGTATCTGTGTGTGTTGGTTGCGTGATTCTACGGCCATGTATGTATATCATAGTGCAACATGTGCACACCCATGACAACACACACCCTACTATGCTCAGTGCCCCCACCCATGACAACTCACACCCTCCAATACACTCAAACACACACCTGTACATGACAACACCCTCCAATACACTCAAATTCCCACCTAGGTTGAGTTGGCAGTCATTAGCATCAAGGTTGTCAGTCGCAGCATGCCACTCCCATTTGGTGTTGTGGATGCATCTAGAAGTGAGGCTGAGATAGCGGTACGTGCGTGGGTCGGTTGATGTGGGTGTGTTTATGTAATGTGTATAGCATGTGTATGTGTGTGTGTGTATGTGGTAGGGGGGGGGGGGGAGTTATCTGCTGGTGACGGTTGTGTCCATACCCCCCACCTCACACATACTCGAACTGCCTACATACCCCATAACACACACCCCACATAACACACACCCCACATACCCACACCCTACATACCCACATCCCACATGACACATACACCCCACATCCCACACACAGGCACTTGAGAGCAAGGGTGGTGAACCAGTGGTGACTGTCAATCAAGATACCCGCCTCGACAACAGACCCCTTGACCTGCGCACTCCTGCCAACATTGCCATCTTTCGTGTGCAGCATGCTGTGGGAATGGTATGTGCGAGTGGGGGTGGATGTGGGGGTGGATGTGTAGGTTACGTGTAGGTTGTGTGTAGGTTGTGTGTAGGTTGTGTGTAGGTTGTGTGAAGTGACATATGCACACACATTATCTCATGCGTACACACACCACCACATGGGTGCATGCTTCCCTCATCATTCCTTACCCCCCACCCACCCACCCACCCCTCTACCACCAACAGCTCTTCCGCGAAATCCTCACCACTCGTGGCTTTATTGAAATCCACACCCCCAAACTCATCAGTGGTGCATCTGAGGGCGGTGCTGCTGTATTTCACACCAGCTACTTTGGGAGGCCTGCATGTTTGGCCCAGTCACCTCAGCTGTACAAGCAGATGGCCATTGCGGGTGATTTTGATAAAGTGTTTGAAGTGGGACCTGTGTTTCGGTATGGAGGGATGTGTTGTGTGGGGGGATGTGTTGCGTGGGGGATGTGTTTTGTGGGGATGTGTTGTGAGGAAGGGAAGGTGGAGGGTACAGGTGTCTTGCTTGTTGTGGTATGGCAGCACATGTTCGCAGAGAAGAGGCAAATAGTGATGCCCAAGTATCACATATCCTCATACACCACATACATTACATCCACACACCATCAAATCCACCCACCCTCCACCCACCCACCACCATCACACACACCCCACCCTCCACACAGTGCTGAGGACTCCAACACGCATCGTCACTTGTGTGAATTCATGGGTCTTGATTTTGAAATGGCAATCAAATCCCACTATATGGAGCTTCTGGATGTCATTGATGCCATGTTTGTGCATATCTTTGAGGGACTGAGCACTCGTTTTGGTGTGTATGGTGTGGTAGTAAGGGGGGATGATGTTTTGTGAGTATGTGTGCAGCACTTGTCTTTTTCTGTGGTGACACCAGCAATGCACCTCAACACACCCTACACACACCAAAACACACCTCAACACACCCTACACACACCCTACACACACCAAAACACACCCTACACACACAGGGAAAGAGTTGGAAATCATCAATGGCCAATACCCAGCAGAACCATTGCGCTGGTTGCCCCAAAACCCCCGCATCCCCTTTGAGGAGGGTATTCGTATGCTGCAAGAAGCTGGTTATGTGGTATGTGCTGGATATGGAGAGGTATTTACACCCCCTGAAGAACACTCACCTCAACACACTCACCTCAACACACTCACCTCAACATACTGCAAACCCCTCTCTCACCCCCTCAATAGGTCGACCCCCTGGGTGACCTAACCACTGAATTGGAACGTGCCCTGGGCAAATTGGTGGCTGAAAAGTATGGCACTGATTTCTACATGCTCCACCGCTACCCCCTGGCTGTGCGCCCCTTTTACACCATGCCCTGCCCCGACAACCCAGACTATTCCAACTCGTTTGATGTGTTTATCAGAGGAGAGGAGATTATTAGTGGCGCACAACGTATCCATGAGCACGAGCTGCTGACAGGTAGGAGGGGGTATGGGGGGTACGAGGGTGGGACAAGGGGTGTGTGGGAATAGGGTGCGTATTGCGAGTGTGTGGGTGCATGTTGCGAGTGTGTCATGCCAGTGAAGAGTATCCACGAACACAACCACCCCTCCTTTTTTTTTTTACGACACACACATACGCACCTCATCCTCGCCCCACTCCCTCCCCCCCCCCCCCTACATAATATAGATCGCGCCCTGGTGCATGGTATCCCACTGGACACCATTCAGTCGTACATTGATGCCTTTAAATATGGCTGCCCACCCCATGGAGGGTGTGGTGTGGGACTGGAACGAGTGGTCATGTTGTTTTGTGGACTCAACAATATTCGCAAGACATCACTGTTTCCTCGTGACCCCAAGCGGCTGACCCCATGATGATGAGGGCATGTGAATGTAGTGGTTTTTCAAAAGTGTTTTTATGCAGTGGGTTTACGGATACTGTAAATGCAGTGGTTTCAAGGAAAATGCAGTTGAAGAAAGGAGAAAGGAGAGGGGGGAGCATATGTGCGTATGGATATGGGTGGGCATTGTAACACATGTGGGTTTAGCACGTTTGTTGTCAACAAAAGTGTTGTTACATCAGCAGTCATGCACCATGTCAGCACACATGACGGCAGAACAACACACAGCAGCCCTTATGACCTACGTTTCTATGCAGTTGTTGCATAGGTGTACACTTGACTAGAGGAGACACAACAACAAACATGCATGTTCACAACTTTTAAGGTTCACAAATGCACACAAAAGTACATGCGTATACGCATGCACACACACGCACAATAGTGGTGTTAGACAGGAGTGCACATTGTGTGCAGCATACCAGTGCACATTGTGTGCAGCATGATTAAACATGTCAGTTCAGCGGTACAACATCACAAGGGGTTCTCAGCACCTGAATACAATGGAAAAAAAAGGGAGAAGGTACACGCAATGCAGGAAAAAAAAAACAATCATAGTACTGTGCATTTTCTCACATGTTGTCCCAACTGGGTAGGGTACACTCGGGCACCATGTGTGCCAAACAACACCAATGCAGATGCCTCAAGTTCAAAAGGTGCTTGTTTTCAAGATGCTTGTTTTCATGATGCCTGCTGTCAAGATGCTTGTTTTCAACAGGTGCTTGATTTCGAGGTGCCTGTTGGTGTCATTGTGTTTGGTTTTCCAATGCTGCTACAGTCCCACCATTGGCAGCAGCAATTCCATTGGCAATCCCCTTGCATGCTTGAAGTGCCTCGACCACGGCAGTGAGTTGTTGTATTTTGGCATCCCGCTGTTGCAAGTTACTGCGCAACCGATCATTCTCTTCTGTAAGTTCCTTGACCTGTTGCTGTAGGTCTTCAGTAAGCTGCTTGGCACGCTGCCGTGATCGTGCAGCTGCTTCTCTGTTTTTCTGTGTGGGGTTGATGGGCATATGCATGAGGAAGGTGCCAGGGTGTGCGGGGGTGTGGTACATATCACCTGTATACCTGTGCACGCATCTTTTGTTGGTATGTCTTGTCCTCTATCACATGGTTGATGCGGCCCCCACCACTGGACGCAGAACGAAGATCCGTCGTGGGCTGTGGTAGGATGTGACAAGGCACGTGTGACTCAACCCTGAATTGTCCCTTCACATCCATGCGTCCTCACGTCCTTAACCCCATGCAAACCATAACCCCGTGCAACCATGCACAAATGTAAGAGCGACTGCTACTGACACGCAATGCCACGCACCGTTGTTGTTCTTTCACCAGACTGCGATGGTTTGGACTGCGCCTGTATCAAATTGAGCAGGTCCATGGCTGCTAGCGTGTTTTGCAACGGCTGGGGTGCTGGGGCTGGGGCATTGGCTAGCAATGTGCTCTGTAAAGCCTTTGTTGTGTTTGCCGTATTATGTGCTCCCGCTGGATCTTGGCATAGCTGCTGCAACAGCAATGCGTACGCCAGCTGCTCCTGCTCCATGCTGTGACCCGTGCCACGTGGTGCAGATGAGCAATAGGGGAGATGTAGGTTCAAGCACAAGGGGTTTTATACGTGTAGATATGTTTACAAGTAGGCAGCAAATAGTATGCTTGCATATTGTACAAAAGATTGGGAATAACATATGGGAATACCATGAAATACCCAGTGGCGGGGGTCATCGCGCACGAGGTTCTCACACTGGATCAACACACCGCCAAGAGCATGGACACACCTATCCCTTCATGTTGTTCAAAGCACAGCCCAAGTCTGGATGTAGCTGCCTGTGGCTGAAACACCCCACCATCAAGGAGAGCCAGCCTTGGCACACCGTCGTGCCACTCACAAGTTTGACTGTGGGTTGTGAGTTTCAAAATCGCCGTATTCATTTCCAACACACACCGTCGTCACACCACATAATACCCATATTAAATATCCACCGTACGCGGGGGGTTGTGCACACCGCAACACAATGCAGACGAGCCTGCCAATGGCTGCAAACCGTACCATGGTGACCCTGCCATCGTCTAGCCAGTGTATTGGCAGTACCAGCATGTTGCGAGCCCCTCGTATGGTAGCACACAGGTCGAGGCAGCCACAGCAGATTGTACATGCGTCCACAATTGCAGCACCAGCCTCCCTTGAGGTGAAGACGCTTTCTGGCGCAGCTGCAGGCACTGAGCAGCTTGCACTGAAGGTTGCTGAAGATTCCGCACGTGGTTTGGTGCATAGGTAGGTGTTTTTCGGGGTAGCAGCAGAGGATTGTATGGCATGTTGTTTGACTGGCAGTCTTGGCACACACACTCATCGGCATACACACAACACACATCTCACACACACCATAAAGGTACTTGGTGACGGTGCGACAAAACGCACGTCGTGGTACCGCAAGCACAAAGACCCGTGCAGAGGTGCGAGGTGGCGGCCGAAAGCCTTTCGCCCAGAAGGGTACCGGTAACGCACGTATGGGGAGCAAGCGCAGCCCCTTGTTGCCTGGTGGTGGCGTCATTTTTGGCCCCCGCCCTCGTGATTGGAGCATCAAGATGAACAAAAAGGAAAAGCGTCTTGCGATGGCCACCGCCATCCAGAGCGCTGCAGACTCCATCACCGTTGTGGAGGACTTGAAGGTATGTTGCACATGCTCTCGCTGATGCTGTACATGTGTTGTTGTGTAGACCATGTAGACATTACATGTTGGTCAACACACACAAGCGTATGCACATTGCGCATGCACATTGCGCATCACTATGCTCATCACCATGCTCATCACGCACCCATCCCATCCCCCATCTCAGGGCAAGTTTCCAGAGATCAAAACCAAGACCATGGTGGAGGCACTCAAGGCATGGGGCGTTGAGGAGACAGACTACACACTCCTCATCTTGAACGAGATGGACGAGACCATCCACCGATCTGGACGCAACATCGAGCGCTTGCAGGTGTGTATCATGCTGTTGTGAACGTAGTGAATGAATAGTACGAATAGTTGCTGCTGCATGTGTACTATCATACTACTGTTGTCGTACATCCATGCATCCCCACACTACCTCACCCCCACACACACCGCCTCCACCCCCCCGCCCACACACAGTTTAACACAATGACTGGTTTGCGTGTGTATGACATTCTGCGTGCAGACAAGATCATCATTGAACAGTCTGCATTCAAAGCCATCCAGGAGCGATACAGTGGGGAGCAGTGAGAGTAGGGAGCAGCAAGAGAATGATCTGCGTTGTGATAGGGGCCATGTGAGGGTTGGCTGTGTGTTGGAACCCCACACTGCAACTGTGCTGTTGTGTTTTTGTGACGACAATGGGGGAGTGTGCTGGGGAGTGTGTGGTGGGGTGCATGGGATTGTATGCATGGGATTTGGATGTAGGTTGGTGTTTCTTTTGTTGGCACGACCAAAAACGAGTAACCACTCGGTAACGAAAAACACACACACACACACACGTTTATGAAACCACACAAAAACACATACAACATGGAAACACATACCACATTAAAAAACATACATGTACAATCATACTCGAGTACTTGAAAAAGGGTACATTCAACCACCTGCCATTAACCATCAATCTCCTCTTCGTCACCACCAATTACCCATCATCAAACAGCACCCACTCCATCAATCATCTACAGTTGACCACTCTGCGTCAATGACGGGCCCTGGCTGCTGGCTAAACTTGGACCCCTGCTGCTGCTGCTGTGGCTGGCCCCTTGCCCAAAACGGACGGGGCCCCTCGTTGCCCCCCCGAGAGGGACCCCCCTGGTCACTCTGGTTCCACTGTCGCTGGCGCATGTGGGGTGGGGCATACCACCCATATCGCTGGCCCCCCGCTGCGGTGCGCCCCGGGTTGAAGGGCCCCCCTGGAGGCGGCCCCCCCGCTGCAGCCTGCTGGGCCTCCTCCATTGCCTGGTGTAGGTAAAACATGATGGAGAAACATGATTGATAGGGGAGAAACATGATTGATAGGGGAGAAACATGATTGATAGGACACATACGAGTGGAAACACAACAGATATAAAATGTTGATGAACGGATACTATAGCATGCCCAGTCACCACACGGCAACCCCCTCCATTACCACTTCCAAAGACACACCTTTTTGTTGACCATGCGCGCAACAATGGGTAGAAACAATGGACTGAGCCAGACAAACAGAAAAAACCAGTTGATTAATCGCAAAAGCAGCCCCGTATATGCCGACCACAGTGCCAGCAGGAACAGAAACAAGCGGCCCAATGGCGTTTCGATGAATGCAGCGACTTCACGCTGTACCCGTGGTGTGTTTGTTTTGACATACAACCATGCATTGCGTGCACGTACACGTAAGCTCATGCGACGGTCTGCTTCCTCAAACGTCTCCTTTGCTCTGTGTAGTTGATGGTCATGGTGGGTGTTTGATGATGGAGGCGGTTGTGGTGTACTCGTATGTTGTTGGAATTGGAATCACGCACTGTGCGCCTCACCCAACACAGCATACTTGCGTGCGGCTTGATTTCCCAGTTCCTCAGCTTGCTGCTGTACGTGTTGTGCTGCCTCATTCAGGTTGCTATGCATTGCCTGTGCCTTTTCCCCAAGTTGATTGCTCTCCACAAACTCTTGGAATTTGGCCGATGCACTGCGTAATGTTTTAGAAAACTGGTCTTCAGGCATGCTGGGGTCACCAGACGAAGCAGCACTGCAATAGATGCCAACATGCTTGAGCTGAACACGACCGGCTGCCCCAACACGTGATACGTGTGGCTGATGCACCACCAGTTGCCGATGTACTGGTGTGCGTACGAGCATGGCGTAACGTGGAACCAACGGGAAGGATGTGAGTTTTTGTTGCGCTGGTGGTGCTGTTGTTGTGAACAGGAATCTATTGCTCGTTGTGCACACAGTTGTGGCAACAACACAGAAGAAAAACAAAAAAAAAAAAACACCACAAAGTTTGCAGGCACTCTCAACTCTCAACATAATCACTTGCTCCCGCGCCCCCCCCGCCCTCTTCCACGCCCACCACCCTTGCTGGTTCCCACGGCACTGCTTCCACGTCCCCCCGAACCACGCCCCTTGCTTCCCTTGCTCCCCTTGCTGCCCGTGCTCCCCTTGAGCGATACCTGCACCCCCCGCTTGGCCAACGACTTTTGCATCTTTTCCATCTTGACCTGTGCGTCCAAGTCATCCTCCTCCTCTTCCACTTGACCACCTGCATCCTGCCCCGCCCCCTCTGCCATGACACCCTCCCCGGGCACAGCATCCACCTCATCCCCACCATCATCCACAGCACGGCTTTTACGCCCCTTGACTTTCCCAACCTCAGGGAGCATGGAACTGCATTTTGCAGGACCCTGTGTTGCATTGAGCATGCGAGTAAATGCCGATTTGACGGCAGTGGGCACATCCTTGTAGGGATCGGCACCCCATTCCTTGGATGTTTTGAATTTTGTCACATCCAATACAAATTCAAAATCATCCTTGGACAGGCAATAGCTGTGCATGGCTTGTACCACTTGTTCTACGCCATCCTTTTCCAGTTGACGCAGTGGGGTGGTGAGCAGTGGACGCAGGGCTGGTAGGTAGTAGAGGCGCAGTTGGGTACTGTGTTGTTTTGTTGGGTTGTGGATGATGTGTAGTATGTATGATTGTATACACATTGCATGTCATTGTCCTCCATCGCGCTCTGCACCCTCTCGCCGGTACACACCTACTCACCCTCTTTCACATACACACCCACTCTCTCCCAATACGCAGTCCCCCTCTCCCTCTTCACCTCCCTCCCTCTCCCATTCCCCCCCCCCCCCCCCCCCCCCCCCCCCACATACCGCTCCACACTAGGCCCATCACTGCTCCACATGCGTGTATGAATTTCTCCCAGCAGTCGCCTCTGTTTGCCTTGGGTGCTGTTGTGACCCAACCATGAGGTGAAGCGGGGGAAATTGGGTTCATGTGGGTTGAAGACTTCACGATACCCCCTGTGTGTGAGAGAAAGAGTGTGTGAGAGAGTGTGTTTTGGGGTATGTGTGTGTGTGTGTGTGGTGTGTGTGGACGTGTGTATTGTGAGCATGTGTATATATGTGTGTATATGTATGTGCACAAGCATGTTGCTAATGTGATGAAGTACCATATGTGTATGTATATGCATGCACCAGTGTGCAACCGTGTATGTGGACAATAAAACATGAAACAACAATCCCACACAACCTCCCCCACCCCCCACCTACAACACATACCGCATGTATGTGGCAGGATACACAGTCCCCAGCAACCCAGCAAACGGCATCAACCCCCAATTCTGCCCCATGCGCATATTCTTCGACACAATATCCCCCAGGGAAAACGCATCCGCCGCCTTGGCCGCCACCTGCATGCGCATGGATTCACTCTGAGCTATACGAGGGTTGTGGTTGAGGTAGTTTTCCTGTACGAGGAGGGGGACGAGGTCCATGTCTTGGAAAACCAGGTCAAGTTGGTCTGACAGGGAGAGAGTGGATGCTTCTGGGGTGAGCAGCTTCCTGGCAGCTTCAAAGGGGCTCATTTCAAAATCCTTGGTTGCACCCATGCCGCGCCTGACATCGTCATAGGAGACGTGTTTTGCTCGTAAGCGTATCATCTGTGCGAGAGGGTGGAGGGTGGGGGGGGTGTTGTGGGGGTAGAGTGGATTGTGTGGGTGGTAAACAGGATGGGCTTTATGGGGAAACCGATCCTCCCCATCATGATTGTCATCATTATTGTCATTATTATTCTCATCATTATTCTGATCACCCCCTCAACACCCCCTCCCCATGGGTAGTACTACACATCCACACCCACCCACAAACACCCACCCACCCACCCACACCCTCTCTCTCTCTCTAACACACACACATGCATTTGCCCCAATATCAATCGTACATCATCACCCCCTCCGTATGAGTATACATACACACAAACACCCACAAAAACACACCTGCATTTGCCCTAATATCAATCGTATATCAGCATTTGCCCCTTCTACCAATGCATCCATGGTAGCGTCAGTCATCACCAGCCCTTCCTTGCGTGCAATCTCATGGGTGCGCTTGACTATCTGCTGTTTGGTGGGACGTCTGTGTGTGTGAAGGGGGGGGGTGTTGTTGTGTGGGTGTTGTTGTGTGGGTGTTGTTGGTGTATGTGTGTGAGAGAGGGAGGTGGTAATGTCATTATCCACAATGTCATTTGACACACACCACAATGTGATTTGACACACACTACAGGACACACCCAGCATCATACCGAAAGTCAACTGACACACACCATACACCACACACCACACACCACACCCAGCATCATACCGAAAGTCAAGCTCTAACGTGTGATTACGCAAACTACGCAGCTTCATGTTGTATTTATCATTGCAGATACAAATGATGGGTATTTTTGACTTTTGAATGGTTTGTATGAGGTCTTGCACACCACCCCTGTCACTGCCAGACATGCCATCTACTTCATCCATAATCAAGCACACCTGTGTGTGTTTTTTGTGTGTGTATAAAGTGTGTGTGTATGAAGCGTGTGTGTGATTAAAGTGTGGGTACAGAGTGTGTGTGTAGAGAGTGTTGTTGGTGGTGATGATGATTGTCGGTGTTTGATGTGTTATCATGTATTGCTATACCAATACTTGCAGGGGCTTGCATTACACCCATGCACAACCCATCCACACACCACTCATCCACACACCACTCATCCACACACATCCACGCACCCTTTGTACATCTCGGGGTACACCATCAGCCCCCCACCCAATGGTTGCATTGGTCGTCAGCTCCTTGATAATGTTTGACAGCTTACCAGCCACACCACCACTCGCCCCCTTGTCTGCCTTGTTGCGGGTCTCACTTGCGTTGACCTCTACTGCCTGAAAACCCAATTCCCTGTTGACCATGTAGCGTAATGTTGACAATGTAGTGTTGACCATGTCACACCAATGTTGAACATGCACCCAGCACCACATTGTTTCCCACACGCCCCACATGCGCAACACATCTCCCCCCCCCCCCCCCCCCCCCCCCCCCCACACACACACATACCTGCAAATGATGTGTGCTGCGCTTGTCTTACCAATACCAGGTGGCCCAGAAAGCAGCACTGCCTTTTTCAACATATCTTTGGGTTTACTTGATTGCTTTTTGGCTTCTGCAGGAGCACCACCATGCAAGTGCACACGCTGCCTGTGGGTGGGTGGGTGTTTTTTTTTTGTGTGTGTGTGTGTGCACGCACAGGTGTATAAAAGAAGCATGTACATTGTGTGGGCATATGTGTTAGCAAGCATATGTGTCATGCACCTCCTGCAGCCAAGCAAAGCTCATCAAAACACATCAAAACACACCAAACACGCACCCATCAAAACACATCAAAACACACCAAACACGTACCAGTCATTCAACCATGTGCGCAACACTGATATCAATGCATTATTCCCCACCAGCTCTGCTGCAGAGGTGGGCTTAAACTTTTCCACCCACAGCTGTGTATCCCCTGCCACAAGGGGGGCCCTTGGTGCCACAGGGGCCACAGGGACCCGGGCCCCTCCTTGTGAGTGCCCCTTTGAAAAAGCACCAGCTGCTTTCCCTGCTGTTGCTGCATCATGACCACCACCACCACCCACAGAGGATGGTAGTTGAGACAATGATGGTCCTCCAGTAGTGTTGGACAACCTGACGACGACATCATCATCGGCAGATGGTGGTGGGATGAATGGCGCAGATGCACAAATCAGGCTAAATAACCCATCCTCGTCGATCAGTTTTGTATTCTTAGCTCGCGCTTGGAAGAATTTGCTTTTTCCTGTGGCACGTCCAACCACGAGAAAGCTGGTCTTGCCACTGACGGCAGATGTGACGCGGCCCCCATGGCGCTTGATCAATTCCTCGGCATCAGGGCGGCGCAGGCTTTCCAACACACCGCTGATGACAAACGTGAGGCCATGCAGGCAGTCTGGGTGACCGTTGGGGGGTTCCTAGAATGTGGTGGTCGATGGGTGTTTTGTGTAGTGGAGCCATCCATGGTGATGCATGTGTATGGCATACAATGTGTATCTGCTGCACGCAGTATTGAATGCAGCACAACAACCACACTGTGAGTACAAAAACATTGATTCTACCCTCTCCTCTACCACCCCACCCTCTGTACACACACAACCCATACCTTTTGTCCCAATTTCTCAGGTTCATCATCCCGTGCCCAGGATGCCCCCTCCTCCATCAACGTAAACTTGACCCCCTCTTGTGGGGGGAGCGCATCTGCTGCTTGCTTGACTGCAGCACGAGCCTTGGCAGTCAAATCATCAACAGGGGGGGGCTCTATTTTGGATTTTTTGGTTGAACGGGGTTTGGATCCACTTCCGGGAGGAGTGGTTGTGGCCATGGTAGGGGTGGGCTGGGTTGGCTGGGTGGCTGCAGGGGCGCTGGGGGGAGGTTGTGTGGGGAGTGGTGGCTTGGTGGACGGTGCTTTACGCTTCCTGTGAGGAGTGAGGGGGGGCATTGCATGTGTGTGGGTTTGTGTGGGGGGAAGGTTATCATCACATTCATACTTGACAGGGGTGGGTGATTGGCCTGCACTTGGGGGATCAGCATACACCTGTTTGAATTGTTTGGATTGGATCATGCACACAATGGATCATGTCCGTCATATGGGCATACACACACAAACATACAACACACCTTGAAGTCGTCAGAGCGTTGATCATCGTCATCATCCGAGTCCAAAATGACAACTTGGTTGTGCCGCCGCTTTGCTCCAGTGGCTTTTGGTGGTGTTGCTTGTTTGGTAACAGCAGCCTCCTTTTTGGGGGATGCTTTTACCTTTTTCTGCGGTGGGGAAATGGCGACCACATCTGCATCGGCTAGTTCCGCCTGTGTTGGGTTGTGGCAGCTTTGTTGAGGATTTTCCTTACCGGTATTTCAACTAGTCCAGCATGCATACCTTGATGGTTGGGGGTTTGGCTGGTTTGGCAACAGCAGGAGCACCGCCTGTTGTATGGAGGAAGATGTTGATTGAGGAAGAAGAGCGTGTGGTGTTGAACAGTTGTGCAATTTTGCAGCAATACACCGCACCTTGTGGCTTGAAAAAGCTACGTATATCCTGTGCGAATTGGCGTGTCGGTGTTGCATCCTGAAAAATCTAGCACCGATAAACCTCTTCGTTCACGTTGTTTGCATGCATACTGCCTACCTTGTTTGTAGCCATGACAGCAGGCCGTAAGAGAACACAGCGGGGGGGGTGTTTCACTCCATCATCATCAGATTGCACAGCTGATCTGCTTTCAGGAGGTATGAGCTTCCACAAAATACGGTGTATTTGTTGTGTGACAAACAGTATTGTGACAAACAGTATTGTGATAAATGTTTTGCATAAAATCTCACTTTTCGCCACCACCCTCGAGCAGCCCCCGCCACCCCCCCTTGATCTCACAGACTTCCTCCCACGTCAGCTCCAACACAGGCTGCGCAACCCCAAGCGCCCCATCCTCAATAGCCAGCACACGCTGCTTCAACAATCGCCCATCACCTCGCTCGGCCCCCTGCAGCAGCAAGTCCAGGTCCACTGCCTCCATCTTGAGCAGCGCATCGACCACTTTTCCAGGCGTTGCATCCCCAAGCTGACGCACAATGCGGCCACGCATCCACTCGTTGTAATGCGCAAATTCTTCCAGCGCAGGCTGTGTGCGCAGGAAGAATGGCAGTGCCTCTTGGGCAGCCTTGTCCACGTATAGCTGCAGCCCAGCTGCGCCACCTTTTTCTAGTGCAGCAGCTGCGCTTGCAGGGATGCAGGCTCCGAGCTGCTGCAGTGTTGCATGCCATGCCGCACGTTGCGAATCGGGGATGATCTTGTTGATAGGCAGATCCTCCGGACATTCCAGCGCGCGCGCCATGGACAAGGCTGCCTGCACAAGACCGTCGTGGTTGCTGTGTTGGAGGATGTGCGCCTGGAGCGCCCATGCGAGGGCCCATGTGCAGGGATACCCCGCAGAAGGGGCCCCTCGAGGTCCATACACCAGCGCCACACGTACGTCCTTGGCGGCTTGTTTGTGTTTGCCGGCCGCGTAATAGGCATATGCGCGCATAAGCGCTGCTGCAGCCCTGCGCATGCTGGTATGCAATGGTGCCCCACTCCACATGCGTGCGAGCAACCATGCAGCAGTGCGCACGCAGCAAAGGGGATGGGACGCATCGAGCACAAGCTGCGTGTTGAGCATGGTGCACATGGTGTCTTGGTCGAGGCAAGCAGACGCAGGCATGACTGGACGCAAGAGCTGCCCATCCCGTGCGCTGATGATCCGGACAACGCGCTCTGCTTTGGCAACGACAGCTACCCATTCCACAGCCAGGACAATTGGTTGATGGACGAGGCTGTTGGACAGTAGGTCGATGAGGATTTTGTCACGGGCAAGCGGGTGGCTAGGGTCTTGAAGCACCGAGCGCAAAATAGTGCTGGCCCTTTGATGATCACCATCTGCCGCTTGGCAGCAAATGGCACCTCGCAGCTGATCCAACAGCTTTTGCCTCTCAAAGACATTGAGGGTTCGTTTTGTACAGGGTGCATATTGCATGGTGAGCAGGCGAGCTGCAGTGTCTTCTGTGGTGTTGCCTTGGTCATGCATGTCGATTTCGTGCAATGCTCCGGCAAGTTCCACCAGGAGGGCCTCGGCATCAGCAGGGTGGTCTTGGATGTGCTTGCGCATTGCAGAGACGATGACGTCGTTCTGCATGGTGTTGCTTGTGAATAGTATGGGTTGATGATTGCGTGGGGGGGGAGGTGGCGGTGCCGCTGGTATCACCGCATTCACTGTGTTGGACACTGAGCGGAAGCTATGTGGCTCAACGTGTTGTGGCACCCCTCCTGTGTGAAAAATCCTATGTAAAGCCCTTCCTTGGTAGCGTTTGTTGGTGGGTAGCCATGGCAGATACCCTGCCTGGTCGCAGTCGACACCTTTTCCCAACAACCATCCTGCATATTTTCTCCCCACGAACTATCTGATTTCATACACCTATACCAACGCATACGTAGCACCAGCAATAACACAAGAAGAGGTAGATCATCACTTCTGTGATTGTAATACAGCAACACTGCCTAGGTCAGCAGAGTGAGCTTTCCACGCAGTAATCATCCATCATCACATCCTTGGTGCTCACCCATGAAGGAGTGAGCACATCGGAGGCATACAGCACCCAGCTCGACGTTGCATCTGACAAAACAAGCCACCATCGAAGCACCATAGCCCAGGATGCTCACAAAATTCGAAACAAAGAGCAACAGGGTCAAGGGTTTGTCATTTCACCCCAAACGACCATGGATCCTGGCATCCCTGCACAGCGGTGTGATCCAGGTGCGGCAAATCGCATGGCGTTGCTCATAATAGGATATTTGGCAAATGCTCAGATGCATTGAATAACAAACACCCACCCATCAACACCATAATACACCTGCAGCTCTGGGACTACCGCATGGGCACACTGATTGATCGCTTTGATGAGCACGATGGCCCAGTGCGTGGCGTCCACTTTCATCGCAGCCAGCCATTGTTTGTCTCTGGTGGTGATGACTACAAGATCAAAGTGTGGAACTACAAAGTGCGCAGATGCCTCTTTACCCTGCTCGGCCATCTTGATTACATTCGCACCGTGCAGTTTCACAATGAACACCCCTGGATTGTGTCGGCATCTGACGACCAAACTATCCGAGTGTGGAACTGGCAGAGCCGTACATGCATCAGCGTGCTCACAGGGCACAATCACTATGTCATGTGTGCACAGTTTCACCCCAAGCAGGACCTGGTGGTGTCGGCATCCCTCGACCAAACTGTGCGTGTGTGGGACATTGGTGGTTTGCGCAAAAAGAGCTTTACACCAAGCAGCGGCGAGGACATGCTCCGTCTGCCCACGGTACGGTGGTACTTGCAGTGGTGGTGGTGGTTGCATGTTGCATGAGATGACTATAATATACACAGCCATCACGTTGGACGCCCTTTCACTCCCACACAGCAAATGAATGCCGATTTGTTTGGTGGTGGTGACGCCATTGTCAAGTATGTGCTCGAAGGGCATGATCGTGGTGTCAACTGGGCAGCTTTCCATCCCTCACTGCCCCTCATCGTGTCCGGTGCTGACGACCGACAAGTCAAACTCTGGCGCATGAATGGTATGTGGTTATGGTTGTTCAGCAACAGGGTTGACGCATGAACGACATCAAATACATGCTGTGTGGTTGTGTGGACACACCGTGTGGTGTTGTGCATGATGATGGTGATCACATGCCGGACATGTACACACTGATGCACCACCACCACCACCACCACCACACACTACACAGACACCAAGGCATGGGAGGTGGACACCCTGCGTGGCCACGTCAACAACGTCTCGTGCGTCATCTTCCATGCTCGTCAGCAAGACATCATCGTGTCCGATTCAGAGGACAAGTCAATCCGTGTGTGGGACATGTCCAAACGCACCGGCGTACAAACATTCCGTCGAGAACACGATCGCTTTTGGATCCTTGCTGAGCATCCCGAAGTGAATCTCCTGGCAGCGGGGCATGACAGCGGGATGATCGTCTTCAAACTCGAACGAGAGCGTCCTGCATATGCCACCCATGCCAATGTGTTGTACTATGTCAAGGAGCGATATGTGCACTGCTTTGATCATGCTACACAAAAGGACGTGCCTGTGGTGGCGATTCGTCGACCCCAGTCTGCAGGGACCAACAGTGCACCTCGTACCATGTCATACAACCCAGCGGAGAATGCATTGTTGTTGACGTATGATGCAGATGGGGGGCAGTATGAGCTGTATAATGTGCCCAAGGATCCCAATGGTCGCGATTCTGCTCCGGTGTGTGATGGGATGTGGTTGGTGTTTGCTGATGTGCCTCATCATGGTGGTTGTTGTGCTTGGTGGTAACTGCATGAGGAGTGTGAATGGATCATTATGCCTAATTGACAAGTATAGCACTGTATTACCTACTGTATTCCTACTTTATTCCTACATCACCCCTCCTGTACCATCATCATCCCCACCCTCCCCATCATCCCATTCCCATCCCATTTCAGGATGCAAAGCGTGGGTCAGGTGCCGCAGCTGTGTTTATCGCCCGCAACCGCTTTGCAGTGCTTGACAAATCATCAAACACCATCCTCATCAAGGACCTGAATAATGAAGTGACGAAAAAGGCAGCGGCACCAGTGGCGGGGGCTGATGGGATCTTTTATGCAGGCACTGGTGCACTGCTTGTGCGTGCTGAAGACAAGGTGTGGGGTGGTTGTATAGTGATGATGTGTACAACATGTGTACAAATGGGATGTGTACAACATGTCTACGTTTGAACATCTTGTTCTCATCTTGTTCTCGTGTATGATTGATGATCACATTGTTAATCCCAACAACAGCACAACAACCGTACACACACAATAATAGTACCCTCACCCACCACTCATCAACACCCACCACCCACCCTCACCCACCACTCTCACCCAAACATCAGATGGTGCTGTTTGATGTGCAGCAGCGCACGGTCCAAGCAGAACTCACCACCCCCATGGTCAAGTATGTTGTGTGGTCCTCCGACATGAACCACGTGGCCCTCCTCAGCAAGCACGCCATCATCATCGCCAACAAAAAGTTGGGCAATGCCAACACCATCCACGAGACGATCAGAGTCAAGAGCGCTGCATGGGATGACAATGGCGTGTTGGTGTATACCACCCTCAACCACATCAAATACTGCCTACCCAATGGTGACTCTGGAATCATCCGGACACTGGATGTGCCTGTGTATGTGTCCAAGGTGTTTGGCAATGTCATCTTCTGCCTGGATCGCGATGGCAAGAATCGACAAATCCAAGTGGACACCACCGAGTACATGTTCAAGCTGGCGTTGTTGCAGCGCAAGTATGATGTGGTGTTGGCTATGATTCGCAACAACCAGTTGTGTGGGCAGGCTATTATTTCATACCTGGAGCAAAAGGGGTATCCTGAGGTGGCATTGCACTTTGTCAAGGATGAGCGACTGCGGTTTAATCTTGCCATCGAGTGTGGCAACATTGAGGTGGCACTGCAGTCAGCACAGGTGGGGTTGCGGGGTTGTGGGGTTGTGGTTTGGGGGTGTTGTGAGGTTGTGGTGTGAGGAGTTGATGTGGCAGGTGCGTGGTACGACAATCACGCACAAAAGAGAAAATAATATTCACGTACTCACTAAGGGGCTAATACGCACATTCTCACACCCTCTCACACCCTCTCACACCCACACACTCCTAAAGGAATTGGATGACAAGGAGACATGGCATCGCTTGGGTGTGGAAGCACTTCGACAAGGCAACCACCAAATTGTCGAATTCAGCTACCAAAAAACCAAAAACTTTGAACGTCTCTCCTTCCTCTACCTCCTCACCGGCAATGTCGAAAAGCTGCAAAAGATGCTCAAGATTGCTGAAATGCGCAATGACATGATGTCCCGATTTCACAATGCCCTCTACTTGGGGGCGGTGGAGGAACGTGTGCGCATCCTGGAAGATGCAGGGCAGTTTGCACTGGCCTATGTCACTGCCAAGACCCACGGGTTGGATGAGCTATCCGCCAAAGCGAAAGAGGCATTGCAACCAGACGCGGCACCCATCATCAATGAGGATGGGGAGGAAGTGTTGGAGGATGTGGATTTAGCGCCCCTGCCCACAATTGATGCACAGGCGGCGTTGTTGTTGCCACCAACACCTATATTAAGGGAGGATAATTGGCCCCTGTTGACTGTGAGCAAGGGGATGTTTGAAACGCTGGCCCGTGGTATGAAATGAGAGGGGAGTGGGGTGTGTTTGGGGAGGTGCACATTTTTTGGGTGCACATTTTCACAACATGTGTTGCTCTTGTTGTCGTTTTTGTTTTCTTGTGTACAATGTATCTGTGTTTAGTATGTGCTGTATACATGTATGCGCAAACTATACATGTATGGACCAACCATATGCTCATCCCACCCCCCATCACCCAACAATACACTCACACAGATCATGCTGCAGCAGGCAAGGGAGATGCAGCTGGTGCCATCAGTGGTGGTTTGGATGGTGAGGAGCTTGACCTTGCTGGTGGTTGGGGTGACGAGGATTTGGGATTGGATGGCGATGGTGGGATGGACGAAAACGGCATGGTGGATGCAGAGGAGGGAGAGGAGGGAGAAGAAGACGACGAGGATGGTGGTTGGGAAATGGAGGTGTGTTTGTTGTTGTTGGTGGTGGTAGATATGCACCGTGTTGGTTGTTTTCATGGTTTTCACAGACATCCCACATGTGCATATTATTTACACACACCCAAAACACACATGCAACACAGGATCTGGAACTCCCACCAGAAGCACTGGCCACCACTGCAAGCCTCTCAGAGGACACTGTATTTGTTGCCCCCACCACCGGCATTGCCCCACAGCAGCGATGGCGTGAACGATGTCAATTGGCAGCCGACCAAGCAGCAGCGGGGGCATTTGATACCAGCATGCGTCTGCTGAATAGACAATTGGGTATTGTGAATTTTGAGCCACTGAAACCAGCCATGTTGGACTTGTATAGCGCCTCGCATGCTGTGTTGGCTGGGTTTCCTGGCCTCCCGGGAGAGTGTGGTATGTGTGTGGTGGAGGGGGTTTGTGTGTGGGGTGGTGGTTTGTGTGTGGTCAGTATGATCACATACTCAATACACACTTGTATTTACACCCAACCACCCACACAATGCATCATCATCATCATCATCATCCCACCCACCCACCCACCCACCCACCCACAATCACACAGAATATTTGGACAGGCAGTGGAATGGGGAGGCCAAGACCACCACCCCCGGCGCACCACGTTCCCTCATCACCCTCTCCTCCCTTGAAGAGGTGTTGCGCAAGGTGTACAGGCTCTTCAAGGATGGGAAATTCAGTGATGCACACAAATCTGTGCGGCAAATACTACACTCGATACCCCTGTTGGTTGTGGAGACAAGGAGGGAGGTGGATGAGGTCAAAGAGCTGTTGACCATTGCACGGTATGGGTGTGGGTGTGTTTTTATGGGTGTGTTTTTATGGGTGGTTTTTTGTGGGTGGTTTTGAGTTGTAGTGGTGGTTACTGTGTGTAGTGTTGTGTGTGTAGTGTTGCGTGTGTAGTGTTTTGTGTGTAATGTTGTGTGTGTAGTGTTTTGTGTGCTTGTTGTGGTCACTCACACACACACATCATCATCATCATCATCATCACCCCCAACAACACAACCACCATGTCAGAGATTATGACATCGCACTTCGCACCGAGCTCAAGCGTAAAGAAATCAAAGACGACCCTAAACGTGCTATGGAGCTGGCAGCATACCTCACACACTGTCGGCTGCAACCAGTGCACCTCGCCTTGTGTTTGCGGCTGGCCTATACAGTGTTTTACAAGTGTAAGAATTTGGGGTTGTGTGCTACGTTTTGTAGACGACTGCTGGAGCTCAATCCTGGACAACAGGTGTGTATGGTTTGGATATAATGAAGGGTTTGGTTGCTCAGTTACTTGGTTGGATAGAGAAGATATTGGTGGCGTGGTTATAATGAAGGTTTTGTTATGAAGAATCTTTCTGGTGGCTTGGTTTGGGGGGTGGTGGTGGTGGTGGAGGTGTGTATTGGTATATGTATCAAGTTGGTTGTACACATGCTTTGGACACACACACAGTGTATACATCTACCACCACGACAACCACACCACACCCCCTTTCATTTCACACACAGATTGCACAACAGGCCCGGCAGGTGCTCGTGGCATGTGAAAAGACACCAACAGATGCGGTTCCTATTGACTATGACCCCCTCAACCCCTTTGACTTGTGTAGCGTGACATTCACACCTATATACAGGTAATTGGTGTTGATACTGGTGTGTGTTGTTGGAATGTGCGTTGTTGGAATGTGCGTTGTTGGAATGTGTGTTGGCATCATGCCAGTGTGTTGGTTTATTTACATATAATATATTGGGTTTACATGTGTTGAGAAGGACAACACATGACACACCTACATCTCACACACACCATCATCACACACAGGGGCAACAGCTTTGTGGAGGATCCCTACACAGGAGCCCGCTTCCAACCAGAGTGCAAAGGACAGGTGTCCCCTGTGGGTGACCTTGCACGTATCGGCGCTGATGCCAGTGGGCTGGTGTGCAGTCAGGTGCAAATTCGCTGAGATGGGGATGGGTGATGCACACATGTGGTGGGGGATGCTGGCGCCGATGGATGTTCCACCACATGTGGTCGATATGGGCTGATGAAGCAGCCATGTGTGTGTGGCGGTCTGTGCATGTGGTAGTGTACGATGTGGTGGGTAAAAGTGTGTTTGATGGACGCACAGCTGTGCCACGCAACAACCATTACATGTCGTTGTGTCTGCATTTGTGTGTTTTACCCGCCTGCTGCAGCTGCTGCTGTGTGCATGTTGTGATGGAAATGTGTTTTCACAGTCTACGTAACAGCAATCATGTCTTTTACCTGGACATCTAAGCCACCTTGCATCAATCCAAAACAGCAACAAAACAACAACTGAAACGTGCAAACCAGTATACATGCAGCACGCACAGCACGGCTACCATGCTGGTGGGATGGCCCGGGGTGGGGGGCCCAAAAAAAACACGTACATGGGGCCCACCACGGGAAAGACAAGGGGACATCACATGTTTTCCCAATCTTTTTCCATCACCACTATAGATCCTTTTTTGACGGCACAATTCCAACCATTATCCCATCATTTGCCCGATGTTACACATCACAAATATTGGTCGCCATGCAGTTGTTCGCCATGCAGTTGTTCACCATGCAGTATACAAGAGGAGAGCATCACATGCGGAAGAGAAACACGGTGAAAACAACGATGGAAATAGTGAGTGTTGTGTATTTCTCTTTTTTCTTGCATTGCTATTGTATTTTTGTCCTCTGCATGTTGCTTGTCGCGCTGAAAGGTGGGTGGGGTGTTCTGCTCTACAATTACTCGTCCTCCTCATATTCCTGTGTAATACGTGTGTAATAATGTGTGATAATACATCATCATCAAGATTTGCTCGTACAGCATGCATGGTTTGTGTGTTGATCATATGCACTACCACAGGCACACCTTTCACAAACACACACATGCAATGCACACACATACACACACACACACAAGAATACCTCATCATCATCTTCCTCTTCCTCCTCATCATCAACAGCACGCTTCCTCTTGCCGCTAGGTGCACCACCTTCATCATCATCTTCATCATCTTCAATGTCCTCTTCCTCTTCCTCGTCCACCTGTGTGTTGCGTGTGTGTGTGTACGCACGTGTTGCATGTGTGTACACACCGATGCAAAGCACATGTTTGTACACGCCGATGTGTGCCTGAACGGACATACCCAAACACTCACACTGACACCAACCAATTCTCACCCCCAACGCACCTCATACTCGCTACCGTCTTCGTCTTCATCATCCTGTGTGCAATGGATGTACAACACTATGACATTATACATAAGAAAGCTTACTATACTATGCTTGCTAATTGTATCAATTACAATACAACCAACATGGGCGTGTTGATTATGACAGACATGTGACATGTGTATGCATCACAGGAGGGGGGCAGAGAAGGGGGGTGCAGATGTAGATGGTGAGGAGAGGGCGTCGGTGTACGGTGCTGCCTGCAGACATACTGGTGGTATACATGCTGGTGGTATACATGCTGGTGGTATACATACTGGTGGTATGCAGCTGACACCAATATATACAACTGACACAATTCTTGGTTGGGATGCACACACCCGACGGGTCACACCCAGACATGCATACACATGGAAACACATGCACATGGAAATGCAAATGCACATGCAATTTGCAACAGTGATGACACGTATGGCCTACTTCACGTGCACAAGCAATTGTATCAGCTCCATACAAACGCAACAAGCATACATTAGTAGTCAAATACATGTACAAACCTATAGACAACCCCCACGTGTACATCCCAAGGACATCCCTTGGACATCACACCCCAACACACAATTTGTTACATCCCTCCATATACCTGCTCAGCAAGCAGGTACTCTGTACCAGGCTCCTCCTCCTCATCGTCATCATCATCATCATCACCCCCCTCCTGCACATGAAAATGATTGCACATCGGCAAGATCAACATCCCCAAACACCATGTACATGTATGTGCGTGTATGTGCATGGTGCTGCATACACAGTGTATGTATGTATTCCCTGGCCCCATGTGTGTGTACTGCACAATTCACAACGACAAACAACACCATGTTTCGCACCTCATCATCGTCGTCATCCTGTGTGTGACAACAACATATATGTGTACAATAAAGGCACGCATGCACCTACACATGCGTATATCCACACACAAGACACACCTCTTCCTCTTCGCCTGCATCACCACCAGCAGCACCCTCCCCATCATAATCATCACCGCCCTGTGTAGGCCGGGTGCACACACACTGAAGAGGGTGCATGCATTACCCCATGAATGCACCACCCCACCTCCATACCTCGTCATTTACAGCTTCCTCCTCACCGCCATCATCACCGCCATCGTAGTCGTCATCACCCTCGTCCTCATCTTCATCATCCTGTGATGGTGGGTGATGGTGGGTGATGGTGCACATGCTTTGTATAACAGTATCTGCCATCACCCATCCCATACATCTGCATCTCGTGGCTCATCAGCTGTCTTGGCTTCCTTGGCGATTTTGTCGAGTTGGATGCGCTCTGTGTAGATGATCACCTATGATCACAATCATCACCATACACGACAAGGCAAATGCAAAAAAAAACATACCCTCCTCCAACAACAATGCAAACTCTGCTGTTGGCCCATACAGCTGCTGGGCCAGAGTGTGTGCTGGTGCTGGTTGGTGTTGCAATGCAAGCATCTTGATTGTTGGGTTGTTGAGGTCTACGCCTAGGTCTTTCCTGTGGTGCAACAAGCCAACATTGGCATGAGCGATGGTCGCCGCATCGTAGCATCTCGCACGCAACGCGTTTGCCCGTGTGTGGAGCGAGCGTGATCGACTCACCCACAAAAAGCCAAAACCCACACATAACAACGCACACGACCTCAGGCAATGCTGATATTGGACAATCAACCCACCTGGGGACTGCAGGTCACAGCAGGCGTGTTGAGGACAATCCAGACACGATCTTGGCCGTTGAGGGTGCACTTGAAACGCTGTGATTGGGTTGGATGTGTTTTATATGCTTTGTGGGATTACATCAATGCATCTCCCGTGATACTTTTTGGTGCTTTTGTTTTTGTAACCCCGAGCGTGCCCTGGCATATTTGTGTCAGGGTGGTAACCAGCAGCAAGCAGCACATTTCTGCAGGACACACCTGTTGTGTACATGTAGACATAGCAATTCAAAATATCAAATTGACTAGGTATCACAATGTTTCAACTGATCGCCCATCGAGGTGCATCATCTGATGCCCCTGAAAACACCCTGATTGCGTTTGATTTCGCTTTGGAATGTAATGTGTTGCACCTAGAAACAGATGCACAGCTCACTCAAGATGGAGTTGTTGTGCTTTTCCACGACGACACCCTAAAACGCACCACACGCGGGTGCGTGGTGGTGGAAGTTGATCAGTCCTGGTGCTTTTCAGACGCATGACACACACCCCACACACAAAGGGCACCCAACCCCAATGCACGTGTATGTGACACGCCCTGGGAGACACTGCAAACCCTGGATGCAGGCAGCTGGTTTGATGGCAAATTTACTCATGCACGAATACCAACACTGGAACAATTGTTGAAGCATTTTCAACCGGCACCCAACACCCTCCCTGTATGCGTTCACTTGGTATGGAGTTTTATGTTTGTCCAACGCGTGTCATCATATCGAATCATCATCATCACCGTCATCACCACACACCATCGTCACCAGGAACTGAAGTCAACACAACCCACCCTAGCAGGTGCAGTTGCAGATGTGATACACAGCAGTGGCTGGCTGGACCACCTCCCATCTAATCCCATGCACGCACCATGGACCACCACCCTCCCCAACATCATCATCACCAGCATGCACCTGTCACAACTCACACGCTCGCTGCAGCGCTTGCCCACCCTCAGACATCATTGGCTCGTGACAGACACTGAGTTGACAGAGGATGTGGTGCAGACAGCACTGCAACATGGCATGCATGGTGTATGTCCAGGTGCACGGGATGTGACATGTGATGGTGTCGACTTGGCAAAAGCAGCGGGGTTGGATGTACGTGGGTTTGGGGTTAAGGGACGTGAGGTACGAGAGGTTGTGTGTGTTTTCCTGTGTCAATGTTGTGGTGGTGGTGGTTGCGGTGTCCCTATCACATGGGTGTCATGGTTTGTGTATATCAAATCAAAACACTACGTGACACGTGCACCACACACACAGGATCATCACGCATCCTACACATACCACACAGGATTTGCTGCGTATGGTAGAGGCAGGTGTAGAGGGTTGTACAGTGAACTGGCCTGCCAAGGGACTTGAAATACTGTCAGAGCATGCAAAGGGTGTATAAATACTGTCAGAGCATGTAAAGGGTGTTTAAATGCCAGCATATCATGCGCAACAGAAGAATACACATACCCTACAGAGATAGTGTCCATAGGCCTATATGTGTCTTGTGATGCCCCTTTGTTGTATACATTATTTGTTTATATGATGTTGTACTTTACAAATACATATGGTGCTCATGCATATGGAATGCATTCTTCTTGCATCATTGTTGCAAGGGTGCGCGATGGTTTTGTAATGATATTTCCACACATGCATGGATACGCATACATGAATGAAACATAGTCATCAAAGAGCATTGCTATAGGCCAAGGTATACAGTGTCAAAAGCAACCATGATGTATGAGGGAATAAATGGCCATGAATCAGAGAGAAAAAAACAAAATCACATGTGAAAAACAAGGGGATCCTGCTTCATGCTTGCATGCATGGGTGCACTACAGGGGGAAAGCACAACACAGGGAAATCACAATGCCTCGTGGTGCATGCAGGGGTGCACTACAGGATACGCACAATACAATGCGCCTCGTGGTGCATGTGGGTATACACATACACCATCATCACCCCACACATACACCACCATCACCCCATGGGTGTCACCGGGGCAGGTGTTGCACACCCACCCACACCCCTCTGGCGCTTGTGCCGTGCATTCCTCGGTGTGCTTGTCTCCATGTCATCATCGCCATGCGCACGCTTTTTTATCCTTGTTCCACCACCTTGACATCCCACTGCTGCTTGTGGTGTTTCTTCGTCGTCGTCATCATCATCATGACGATTCCTACCACCACCACGAGCTGCTGGACCAGCCCCACGCACCCCATGTTGTGACTCATTGTGTGTTGCACCATCACCACCATGCACAGCATCACCATCATGAGCAGCCACACCATCATGAGCAGCCACACCATCACCAGCACCATTTCCCACAAGCACCCCCCCCCCTTGCAGCCAATAGCGTCGCCCCTCTTCTGTACATAAGCATTGCTCAGGGGGGTACTTTTTCTTGAGTAGTTCAAAGGTGTGCATAGTGAGGCTGGTGATGATGCAGTGCTTGTTTAGGGTGGCCAAGCCAGACTGTGTGTGTAGTGGGTGTGTGTAGTGGGTGGGTGTGTAGTGGGTGTGGGGAAGTATACAAGGGATGTTGTATGATTGTTGAAAGTGCATAGTATGATTGTAAAAAATGCAAAACACACACACTCAAAACACACACACAAACAAACACCCCCACACCTGTGGTCCCCCTGGCACGTTGACGCACCACACCTCTCCCCCCTCCCCTTGTATCAGCCGCAGATGACCAATAGCAACCAAGTTGGCCACCCCGGCCTGCAGTTCTACTGTTGTGGCAAAGCATGAATGGTCAAGGTATACAACTGCCAGGGGTACTGGTATTGGGGTGGTGTGCCTGTGTGAGGGGAGGAGGAACGAGGGTAAGAAGGGGAGGAGACAGGCAAAAATGACATGGTGAAATGAGAGGGGAAGCGTGTGGTGCAAATTATGAAAATGAGAGGGGAAGCGCGTGGTGGAGATTATGAAAAAGTGTAAACTATTTAATGCTGCACTGTCACTGGTGATTTGTTGACAATGTGATCAACACACTTGATATACATACATTGACATCATACTCACACGTGCATACTTCACAAACACCACCCGTCGCATCCCATGCACATACCCCTCTCACCCACACACATACCTCGCATCACTCCCTCCCTTCATCTTGAGCCTGGCCAACCATTTTTTCACCTGCCCCCGCATGGTCAACTCAATAGAGGACTCTCCTACTGCTGCATGGTCAACACCTTGTTCAGGCCGCACAGCAGGGGCTGCTGGTGGGTCTCGGGGCCGTCGTGTTTGTTTGTTGCGGGGACGGGGAGGTGTAGGGGTCATTGCACCGTGCATGTATCCTGCTGGGTGCCATGGTCTGCCCAGGACCTTGTCTGCCTGTATTGGGTTGTGATAGAGAGAGAGAGATAGGGATGGTGATGTACATAGAGAGAGAGGGAGATGGTGATATATATAGAAAAAGAGAGGGATGGTACTATATATATATAATAGAGTAATAGAGAGAGAGAGGGGGGGGGGGGGGGGGATGGTGATAGTGGATGTGAATGTTTGGAGGCATGTACTGTGTGTTGCATGTGTACTGTGTGTTGCATGTGTACTGTGTGTTGCATACATCAATACCCACCACCAATCATACCCCGTCTGCGAGTGTAAACCATGCATGTTCATCCATCACCTGCACCCCACCCTCTCCTTGTTCTTGTGCATCACCACGCTGTGTACATGCTCCTCCCTCACTTGCACGTGTTGGTGCTCCTCCTTCACGTACATGTGTTGCATGGCGCTTGAGAATGGCGTTGATGAGCACATGGGGTGTGATGGAGAGGTTGCTGATGCTGTGTGTAGCCTCCCATGCTGTGCGCGAAACGTCTTGAAAGCACTGTGCATCGATTGCCTGAGGATTATCGAGGGGTGATGTGCTTGTGTATGAGGGGGGGGTAGGCTGTTTGTAGGTGTCATGTATGACAGCAAGGCACACAGGAGGGACAAGAGCCTTGTACATAGTCTCTTCAACCAAGACCCCCTCACCACCTGCACAGCAGGAAGTACACCGCCTTCCTGGTAGACATCATCCAGGGTGTTGAGCATTCCTGTCAACGCCTGATGCGATGCCAAGGGTGGCATATTGGTGTGCAGCACATGAGCAGCTTGGTCGCCAACGCCTCGCAGCTTTTGCTTCAGATAAGCCACCCATTTTGGTGTCAACGCATGCTGAATTTCTTCTTCGTCTAGTTCGACGTCTTGCTGCTCGCTGCTGGCAGCTGGATGCTCTGCCTCGTTGTCTGATGATTGTGGCATTGCAACGATCAAATTGCAGTTTTGTTTCGTTGCTGTTATGTCCGCCTCGTCATTCTACTGTATACATATATGTGTACCTAACCTATATAGGTTGGGTAAGGTTGTGTTGAGGTGATTGCGTTCTTTCTTTGTGATGTTTTCTTGCGCAATTGTTTGTTGTACTGAGACAGTTCTAGTTTCCTACGCCAGTGACATTTACCCAATATACCCAATATACCCAATATACCCAATATACCCTATCACAATAGTATCAAACAACAATAACAACCATCCGCAATGTTGATTCACGCTAGTGCTGCATTTTTCAGGCATCAGCCCTTCTCCGTTCCCGCATGTCGTAACCGCATGCATGGTACGCACATGCATTGTCTATAGATCAAGTATATGCAATCCATGAATTGCTGCATATGCTTTGCCGAATCAGAGACACACGATAGATTTTTCTGGATCTGCCAGGCTCTGCAAAGCCGTGTACGAGGCTTATCGTACGCTCCACAGATGGTAGTACACCCACGGTATGATGGTGGTGCGATGTGTTTATGTATCGTAAGAAATATCAGCGTTTCACCATGCATTCACATCTCCCCTCTCCATCTCCCATCCCTCAGCTCGACCCACTCAAATATGAACACCTCATGGTAGCACTGTTTGACGAAAATCCCTACCTCTCAGATTCTTCACGGCAGGTTTGTAGGGTTGTGTGATTTCATGGTGCGTGTTGTTCCATGTCGTGTCACCTGTCTCTCACACACACAGGCGGTTGCCACCACAGCAAGCCTTGCTGGACAGTACAGCAGCAGGGTGACGGTGCTTTTTGTAGATGAGGAAGGCAAGGAGTTGGATGCATCATCACGCATCGAGCAAATCAAGGGGTATGGGCTGCGTATGTGTGTTTTTTACAACCATGATTTGTATATAATGTATACAAACAAATAACTCCCCTTGCACCATCACACGCCAACAATCACACACCAATAATCACAGCGCATTGTCTCGTGTGGGATGTGATCAAGTGGAATTTGTAGAACGTCAAAATCAGCCCAACGTAGGTCAGGGATCAGTGGCAGTGGGGGATGTCGCAGATCAGCTGGATGCCGATCTGGTGGTGCTGCCATCAGAGGCAGTACACTCAAAACATGTGGATGCCAATCTGCTGGCTGAATTTGTGCCATGCCCTGTGTTGCTGTTACCTTGATGTAATGGTGTTGGTGTAACCTTGATGTAATGGTGTTGGTGTAACCTTGATGTCATGGTGTTACCTTGATGTGGTGTGCTCAGATCAGTGTTTCATGGTGCACGATCAGTGTTTCTTGGTGCTTGTGACAGCATGGTTGTGAGGGTGTTGGGGGTGGCGTAAGGGTGTTGTAAGGGTGTTTCATGGTGCTATGGTGATAGGGACGGTTTTCAATTGGCAGAGGTGGGTGGGGAGTGTAGGGTGGATGGTGAGAGGGTGAACTCCAATGCAAGAAATGCAAGGGAGTTGGAGGGGGGCTGTATGGAATGGGAACTATGGGGCATCTTGCTGGGTTGCTGCTGCAGGATTGTTTGTTTTGACCAACACCACCCAAAAAAAACACAAAAACACATTTTTGCAACAGTGTAACAGCATGCCATGACAGTACATGGTATCACTGCTATGGTTTACATGAGCTGCATCCATCACCATCATCATACCATTCAATACGTACACATGGAAAATAAACAACATAAAAAACAAACAGATATGCCTCAGATATGGGATGGCAATGCTCACGGCAACGAGGGGGGTGCATGTTGGTGTGCACCCTCATGTGCTCTCCCTTACGCATCATCACCTTGCACATCATCACCTTGACCATCATTTGAACCACCACCACCTTGACCAATATTCGATGCTCCTATGCCCAGCTTGTTCTCCAACGCCGCCCAGGGATTCCCCCACATGTCATCACTCACATACGCATCAATATTGTACCCACCGCTGTTGTTATTGTTATGCCCACCACCAGAGCCACGCCCCCACCCACCACGGCCACCTCGTCCACCACGGCCACCTTGATGTGGGTATCGACCACCACCACCACGACCAGGTGGGGCTCCCCACCCAGCCTGCCATGGTGGGTGGGGAACGGGCCCACCATGGGGTGGTGGTGGTCGGGGGCCGTGGTGGTTGGGCGATGGTGGGGGCCCTGGTGGGGGCCGTGGAGGGGGTGGGCCTGCCATAGGAGGAGGTCCTGGTGGTGGGCGTGGACGGGGATGGGGAGGATCAAGCAGCGCCGTCGGTGTGGGAATTGCTTCTGGTGGTGGTGCGTTGCGCGTAAATGCGGAGAGGGGGTTGCTGTAAAACCCAAAGGATGCTGAGGGGTTGAGTTCTGGTGCAGCGTCTGTTAATGGGTTGGTGAGTGTTGTTCCACCTGTGTTGATGATGAACTTTGGAAATGACAGATGCTTTGTTGGTCATGAGACATATTTCCTTGTCTCAATACTTGCCTTGTGATGTTGGATTGTCAGAGGCATCAGCAGCCTGTGCAGCCATGAGTTTAAGCCGTTTCCTTCGCTCCTCTGCTGCATCCATGATCAAAAGAGCTGGCACATGAACAGTAGCACAACGTCGTCGTAATGCCAATTGGGGACAAAGCATGCATGTGTAAGAATGAGGGGAAACTTATAAAATGGAGAGTGTTGTCTGGTAACGTTCATATTGAAAACACCATAAAACAGCACAAGTTTGACCATTGCCTCCCATTGCCCATTCCTTCAACTCGTGCTTTTATAACCACCACAACGAGCGTGCAACAACAGCAACAACTTCATCCATTTCCCCCCCATCAATATAGTACACGTTGCAACCACACGGTGCAAGCCACCGCCATCCCATGCAACACAACCAAGACCCTCTCAGGGCACTGCAGCATCACATTGGTCGGCAATGGAATCAACTGCAACAACAATGGAATGATCAAATTGCTTGCACGCTGCAACATCTGCAAGCCACTGCCCATGACGCAATCAGCCAGCATCCCGCACTGCAACACATGCAACGGTATGTCGACGCTTCTTACACACACACTCATCAAAGCACACAAACATCCCTTCCCACAGGGTTCTCACACCACCCGCTCGTGCCCAATCAACCCTGTTTGCATCAGTGTCGGCCCCCTCTGCCGCCCCATCATCCCCATCATCATCATCATCCTCCTCCTCCCCATCAACCACCGACCCCGACGACGCCCCATCATCAAAAGCACGTGCAGCCACACCAGAAGATGAGGCAGAGATACAGCGTTGGATAGAGGGTATGACAGAGGAGGAGCGGCTGCAGCTGGGTGCACAGCTATGGCAGGAGATGATGAAGGAGACCAAGGTGAAAATAGAGGGGAAGAAAATGACATTGTGGCAGCTGTGGAAAGAGGTAAATTGTATAAATTGTATATATATTATATTGCTTTTGTTGGGGTGGGGGTGGGGGTGGGGGGTAGGAGAGATGTGTTGTCATTGTGAGGTGATGAGGGTGAGGTGATGAGGAGGATGCATGGTGGTGGGGACGTACACAACATCCACACTTACAACACAACACCCCCACGCACAACTCTGTACACACCTCCTCATCATACAGAAGCAGAAGGAGGATGCTGAGCATGAATACAATGTGAAGGAATTTGAAAACAGGGGTATACCCCCATGGATGCGATATGATGAAGTGGAATCAACAGATTTACGACAGGTATGTGTGTGTTGGAGGGGGGGGGGGTTGTATGTGTGGTGTTATGTATGTGTGTGTTTTTGTGTGCATGGTGTGTATGTGGTTTCACGTACATGGTGGCTACAGAGCATGCAATGTTTTGTTTGGCATCATCACACACCACCATCACACACCACCATCACACACCACCATCACACTGACACAAGGACATGGTCAAACAGCATTTGTTGTTGTTTAAAACCATCTCCACACACAACCATCATCACACCCAACCATCATCATCACACAACCATCACACACCTTAGGGTATGGTCAAACAGCAGTTGTTTGAAGAGGAGGAAGATGATTTGGAGATGGCACGCATGGGTATAGGGTTCATTTGGTCAAAGTTTCCTAATGAATGGTTGTGTAAGAGGCTGGGGCGTGCAGATATACAATTCGGCATATGTATGTGGTGGTGGTGGTGGTGTTTATTTGTGGTGTGTGTGTGGTGTGTTCGTGTTGGTGGTGGGGTGTATGTGGTGGTGTATATGTGGTGGTGGTGTGTATGTGGTGTGGTGGCTGTCTTTGGAAGGTTGTTTACTCTTCACATGAAATGATTATTGTACATGCATATACACACATACACACACACACATACACACATACACATACACACATACACATACACACATATACAACACACATACACACACACATACATACACACATACATACACACACACATACATACACACACCCTTGGCTTCTCTCACACATGTATTCCTTGACAACAACACCCACACCCACACCCTCTCACCCACACCCTCTCACACACCCACACCCTCTCACCCACAGTTGCTGACCCCAAGTGTGTAGAAGAACAGCTGGGTGAACAATGGGCAGGAGAGGATCCAGAAGAGGTATTACGTAATCCAGAATTTTATCAACAGGCACTTAAATACAGCCCACAGTTTCAGACAACGGTGTTGGCAATACCAGCACGTGACCTGCCTGTGAAATATGCAACTGACAGTACGTGATGGGGGGGGGGGGCTTGAAGGAGTGTATATGTGGATTGTGTGTGTGTGTGTGTAGGTTGTGAAATATGCCACTGACAGTATGTGTTGGGGGTTGGAGGGTGTGTGTGTGTGTAGGTTGTATCTATAGACCATACACACCTATACACACGCACACACACACACGCACACACACACACACACCATTACTCTACACACACACACACACCATTACTCTACACACACACACACGCCATTACACACAAACACACACCTACAAACACACACCTACAAACCTACAAACACACACAGTGTTGTTGTCTGAGATACGTCAACGTGTCAACAAACTCTATGGGGAAATGAATGACGAGGATGAATCCACCATACAAGACCTGCAACGAGTATTCTCATGTGTGTGTGTGTGTGTGTTTTCATGTGTTTTGCAAATATGGGTGTTTGTATGATTGCTTTACAACACACAACTTGCTCCACTTCACCCCACTATGCAACCACCCACCCCCCCCCAACCCACCACCACGTAAACACACACAGCATACACGCTTGGTCCCAGTGGCTTGCTCACCAAAAAAGGTGACAAATTCAAACAAGGGGGGCACTTTTTCTTCAGTACCCTCCCCAATGGGGCCCTCGCAGCCGAAGCAACCACCCCGGGCATTATCCGGGATCAGGCTCTGGTGCAACTGGGGGTGTTTGACAACCCACGTGTCACCCATGCGGTGATGGACATGGTGCTGGGGGAAGATGCTGTGGATCCACTTGCGCGTTTGACTGCAGGAAACAACATGTTGTATGCTGCAAATGGGTTTACGTTTAATCCCAGTGAAGCTAATTCGCCTAGGAATTTCGCGGTGCCAGAGGGGGACACATGGCCAGAGTTTGAGGTCGAGGAAGTGGATGCGTCACCACGGCTGTTTTCGTATGATGCTCGGTTGCGCCGGCGGCTGTTTCGTGCTGTGAGGTAGTGTTGTTTGTGTTGGGGGGTGTTTTGTGTGTGGTGTTGGTGGGTGGGGGGGTGCGAAAATTATGGTGGTTTACTTGTTGCACACAGGCCCAAGGGGAGTAGCAAGGGGAGTAGGAAGAACAGCAAGGGGAGCAAGAGCAGCAAGACGCTCAAGTCACATCCAATCTGAGCTGTGTGTGGGTTGAAACACCCTCCATCACAATGGAGAGCTCGGTGTGCGAAATTTTGTGCAGAAAGTTTTATCATTGGGTAATACCACGTGGTTAAGCACATTGCCGTTATGGCTCCTGCAAACGTGCACTCACATAGCGTTTGGCAGCAGCAACAGCAGCAACTTCTGTTGATGCAAGATGCCATCGATACAGTCGGTCAGCAGAGCCGTCTGCCGCAGTTGATTTCTATTGTGAGAGCATCTGTAGATCTGTTGGAACGCGTACATGGTGATCAAGGTTTGTATGTGGATGGTATTGAGCAACACTTGGGTGGTAGCATGCCACACCATCAGTCTTGCTGTTGTTCACACACTGTTTTTTTTTCATATGCTGTAATGGTCACTGTGTTGGATAGATATATATGTACTGTATGTTGCAATCAATTCCATTCACAGGATGTATCAACGATGCACTCACATCCAGCACCAATGCCATCATTGCAGCAGTAGAGGTACATGCTGGTGGTGCATACTTGTATGGTACACTCTGTAATGTGCACACGTGATACACATGCAGGCATGACACATGCAGTCTATTGAGCAATAGACACCATACACTACACACACTGTGTTTGACACAGACCCTACAGTACTACACAACACACCCACACCATTCATTACACATCACACCCACACCATTCATTGCACATCACACCCACACATTACACCCACACATCACACCCAGGCTGATAGATACCCAACCCTCAACAGCCATGTGCTTCATGGTTTACTCTTTCGATGTGCACACCCCATACGACAGGCCCTTGCATCATACCCATCACATCCACCATTACCACCCTCCTCCTCATCATCATCATCATCAGCAGCAGCAGCAGCAGCAACATCAACACCAGGCACAGTGCAGCAGCAGCATGTGCACACGCCTGTGGATGTTGTGTGTGTGGATGATGATACGTTTCCACCACTTGCTCGGCTGTCCATACCCACTGGTGTGTAGGGCACCCACCACCACTTGTGTACTATTGGAGTGTGTGTGGTTGTGAAGCTATTGGAGTGTGTGTGGTTGCAGGTTTGTAATATGCGTGGTTTGCATGATTGTGTTGTATCAAAATCAACCAAAACATGTATGCTTGTATTGCAACCACACGTTACTGCTCTCTCTACACCCCCTCCCCCCCCCCACACACAGCACTGTATGCACACTGTGCCCATGCTCTCCATTGGCAGCCATTACTGCTCCATCAGCTGTGTTGTTTAACTACCCCGACAATGAGATCAACAGCGAGAAAAACAACAATGAATAATGCAACAACAACGAGTACAACAGCAGCAACAAATAATGCAACAACAGCAAGTACAGCAACAACAAGTACAACAACAACAACAAGTACAGCAACACACAGCAGTACTGTATCATTACTATCTACACCAGCTGCTCTGGACTTTATAGCGCATCTTCTAGGGCATGTTCCTGAGCTAGCACAGGGCATGTTGGTAGCTGCTGCACATGTATTTGCTATTAGGAACGCCCATAATGATGATGATGATGATGATGATGATGATGATGATGATGATGTTCAGAAGATCAAAAACAATGGTGGTGATGTTCACAAGATCAGCATGAATGATAATGATGATGCTGTTGGTGGGGATCACACACGCACATTTGCATGCTGTGTGTTTGCATACATAGTCGCACAGCACAGCGCAGCATGGTCAATGGACACACTGCTACATGGCCCTGGTCAACGACCTGGTCAACAGCAGGGGGAACCCATAGAGCAGCTGCGTGCATTACTATCGTGCAGTTGTCATGTGCTGCTGCAGGTGCTCCAGGGTAGGTCACATGGGGCAACGCTCGTACGAGCATCATGCCACAACAACAAGGAGTGTGACAATGATGCCAAGGATAACGATGTCCATGTTGTGGGACCTCTTATACGCATGCTTGACCACATGCTGCTCGTAACACCGGTGCGTGACTGTGTGGGGGGGTTCAAGTACTTGTCTTGTTTTGTGATATGTGTATGATTGTTCATTACGTTGACCATGATGTTGACCATAATCATGATGTTTCACTGTGCATGTATCAACTTGCTAATGACCGCATTACACCTACCCTCACACGCACCCCCCCCCCCCCCCCCCACACACACACTCACCTCAACACCCACCTTCCCCAGCCATCTGCCCTTGTACCACACCTGCAGCAACTACACGCCCTGGAGCGCACCATTGCAGCAGCACAAGCACACACACAGCAGCATGCAACAGCACACAGCAATACATCAGCAGCACATAGTAATACAGCAACAGCAGCACAAGGAACTGCATTGCTGCTTATGCGTAGCCGATTACTCCTTGTGTGTATGCAAGTAGAACAACTGGTCAATGAGGGGACTAACCAACATGCTGATACTAGTCAACATGCTAGTCAACATGCTGATATTAGTCAACATACTGCTCATGAGAAGGGTGCCAATGGTGCTGCGCAACCAGCAAAACCACTACCACATGACCTACATGGCAAAAGCATGATGGTCAACAATGAGTTGCCTGAACCGTTGACCACGGAGTTTGACCACATGGCATTAGCTTTGTGGCATGTCCTGTTGCAGCCACTGTCACTAGTCAACACACCAGTCAACAAATTGGTCAACACCCCTGTGAACGAATGGACAGCTGTCAAAATCAAAAATCAGCAATTGACCAACGCGAGTGCGGCCAGTCAACGTGGTGAACATGGTCAACATGTATTGTCAACAGCATTGACCACAGTGGTGACCGCTACACCAGTGCAGCATAGGTATACAGCCCCTGTTGCAGCATTGTTGCATGCAGCATGTGAGACGCTGCTGTCCTGTATGCCGGGCATGCCTGATGTTGCGGCTGTCACGGGGTATGCCATGGTGGTGTGTTTTTGGTGTGTGTTTGGTGTGTGTTATCTGATTACAATGTATACATGATAATATAAGATAATATACTTACATATGCATGTAGCACGCGCTCACAATATGTCCACCACCCTCATTCCCCCTCCATCCCCGCTCCACTTTCACGCACCACAACAACACCTACACAAAACAGGGGTCTTGTATTGCAGCTCCCACATAAAACAGTTGCATGGGGTACCCCCTTGAGAGCTACCCGAGCTGCTCTCACCCTTGCAACATCACCTATGATGATGATGATGTGCAGCACAACACAAAACACGTGTACATGGAGCATACACCCTGTTGTTGTAGGTATGTGGCATGCTTGATGTGTTTTTGAGAGGATCTTATGGTGTTCATGAAGTGTGATGTAGTGTGATATGTGTGATATGAGTACATGGTAAACACAACCATGCACAATAAACAAACAACACGCATGCGTACACAAAATCACAACGTACAAAAACATATGCTTTTGCATACAGGTTGGTTGCGCTGGGTCATGTCTCAACCCCCACAAGAGCATCTCCTCCCTTGTCTCACACCAACATGGGGGGGCCCTGCTGCTCCTGGGTACCTCAATCCCCCTGCTGCTCCAGGGTGTATTGCCCAATGGTGCATGCTGTGGAGTGCTGTACAGGGGGATGCACGTGTCACAGCAGCTGTGCAGGAGGCCCTTGTGTGTGGGAGCAATATTGCTGTGCAAGGTATGGTGTGTGGTTTTATGGTGTGTGATTTGTGGTGTGCGTTGTGTTTGGGTGTAGAATGCATGTAGTGTACACACATGCATACAGCCCCACCCTGTGTTTGGGCCCCCCCCCCCCCCCCCCCCACATACAAAACACATCCACCCACCAAAAACACCAACAACAGACCAGGGCGCCAAAGGGGCCCCTGCGTACATACAGGGGCCCCCAGCCCACCACCGCCTGCTTGCCTCCATGCTCCCCCTGGCCCTCCTTGCACCATTGCACACCCTCACCCATATCCTCTCCACGGTGGTCAACGGTCAACAGGATTGTGCGTTGACCATGGCCATGCTGCGCATGCTGCGCCCGCTGTGGCGTGTCTCGGCGGCTGATGTTGGCCTGGGAACTGGTGATGGTCAAGGTGATAGGGGAACAGGTGGTGGTCAACATGGCATGACCTTGTTTGACTGGGCATTGTTGGACGTTCTGCGGTCAACAGTGGTTAATGGAGAGGGGGTTGATATAGGGGGACTTGTTCATGTGGACAATCATGTGAGTGCTTCTCATGTGAGTACTTCTCATGTGGACAATCATGTGGATGCTCATGTGTCTGCAAGTGTGGAGAGGCAGGTGTTGATGTTGGTACAGCACTGTATGGAGGTGTGTACCAATTTCAGTCTGTGTGTATGTATATGTGTCAATATATACTTATGTATATATATGTATGTGTATAGCTCGTGGTTGTGTACAGTGCTTGTGTATGTCTTTTCCTTGTACTACACATTGACAAGTATGTTCCTGCCCACCCACCCACCTCCGCCCGACACACAGTCCTCGCACACCACACCACCATTGCTTCCACCAAGAGCAGCGCTGCAATACATTGTACTACCCACCCTTGCAGTACACCCACTTGTACTGCATCCACCCCGGCTGCCATCAGCACGACATGCAGTATCATGCGCATCATCCAACACATCATCCGCTTCATCCAACACAAATACCATTGACCATTCCCCCATGATGTTTACCACTGCGTTGACCATTGCTGCTGCTGCTCTACGTTCATTGCCATTACCACACCATACCACACACACATCTCTGAGTGTTTCTGGCATCAACAACACTCATGTCGACACGTATAATGATAATCATATGGATGGGAGCGGTGTGCATGGGGGGAATGCTATCCCCAAAATAAACACCCCCAGCGAAACGAGCACCACCACCACCACCACATCAACAAAGGAAGCAGTGTGTGTGGTGGAGGAGGTTGTATACAGTGTGGTGCAGCTTTTGTGTGCAAGGCAATGGGGGGCAGGTGTGTGTGTGTACCCACATGATAATGAAGAGGAGGGGGAGGAGGAGGAGGAGGAGCGGGGAGTGGGGGGCAGGAAGATGCTTCCTGAAGAGGGTAGGGGTTTTCCTGATATTGGTAGTGGTGGGGAAAATACACATTGGAAGGGTGGATATACTCATGGTGGTGGTGCTGGTGGTGCTGGTGGTGGTGGTGGTGGTGCTGCTGCTGGTGGTGCTGCTGGTGGTGGTAGTAGTGGTGGTGGTGTATCATACATAAGCAGGGTAGCAGTTCCATTGCTGGTGGATGTAGTGCACACTGCTGGTGATTGGATGCTGCAGGTGTGTGTGTGTGTGTGTGTGTGTGTGTGTGTGTGTGTGTGTGTGTGTGTGTGTGTTACGTGTGTCTGGAGTGTGAGGTGTGTGATGTGTATGTATGTTGACTGTTGACCAACACGTGTTGACCAACTCCACACAGGTACACACCCCACCCCTCTTCCCAACACCCACCACCCACCCACCCCCACCACCCACCAGCAACGCCACCCACGCTCCACTCGCACGCTTTGCAGCCCACCTCCACACCTTGGGTATTCACGCGCTGTGTGAGGGTGCGTTGAGACCTGCGTTGGCTGCACAGCACACACCTCCAAGTCTTGGTGCGTATGTACATAAGAGTGTGACAATGATTGGTCGTGCTAGTGTGACAATGATTGGTCGTGCTAGTGTGACAATGATAGGTTGTGCTACGTGGCTCTAGACATGCTATTCACTTACCCAGGTCTCTCTCTCTCTCTGATCATCATCATCATCAACCTAATCATCATCATCATCACTCACACAAATGCACATGCCGATGTAAACACGACAGGAATTGATAAACACACTGCTGCTGCTGCTGCTGCTGCTGCTGTGGTGTATGCAGAGGAGGTGGCTGTTGCGTTGGTGAATGGGAAACCAGGTGTGTTGTACTGTGGTGTGTTGATGTCATGTGTGATGTATTGTGGTGTGATGTACTGTGTGTCGATATGATGTGTGATGAACTGTGTATTGATGTGATGTGTGATGTACTGTGGTGTGTTGATGCGTTACACTGTGGTGTGATGTATTGTGGTGTATTGTGGTGCGTGTGGCATGTAGGGTATTGGGGAATATACACACACACACACACACACACTGATACACACTGATACACATACATGTATACACACATGCGCACAACACACACTTATACACACACCAAAACACACACCAAAACATACACAGGGCATCACATTGCAGCAGGCATGGACCTCTTGTACAACCACATACAGCAGCATGCATCGTCCATAATACATGATGGTCAACACAATGGTCAACAACACAATGGTCAACAACACAATGGTCAACAACATAATGGTCAACTTTGTCCCATGTTGATAACTCGTGATTTGTTGGTGCTGTTGTGTGCTGGTCCTACGTATGTTACTCAAGAGGTGTGTCTTGTATATCATTGTGTCTTGTATGTCTTGTATATCATGGTGTATTGTATATCATTGTGTATCGTACATATGTGCTTTTCGCATGCCGCAACACCGACACCATCCCCACACGTCACAACCCCCCCCTTCCCCACCGGACAGGCACATCATGTCATGACACACCTGGGTGCACGATGTGCATGGTGGCTCCCCCTCCCACCATGGTACATGCCCCAGTCAAATAATAAACCCAATAATAAACCCAGCAGCCCCGCCTCTGAATCCCCACCCGCACCACCCAAAGCAGCATATGTGGTGCATGTGCATGTTGCCACACTGGCAGCGTTGTTGCTGGCTACCCCAGCCCGAGCCCGATGGGCAGGGTTGTGTGATGCACTGGCTGTGCTGCTGCCACATCTTGTTGCTACGGAAATTCATTGGTATGGTGGTGGTCTTGTTGGTGGTCTTTTTGGTATGGTGGTGGTGGTGGTATGGTGTGGTGGCATATTGTGCATGATGTGGGAGTATGTCCACCTGTGCATGCGGTTATGTTGCATGGGTTGTCTATGGAGCTGATTTTGTGAGTCTTGTCCATACAGCAACATAATAACACGCACCTACAACACAAGTGCACGCACCTACACTTGTACACCACCCCACACAGTCTTGTACCCGGTCTGCTCCTCCTGACACACACATGGGCATGTGCCCCTGGTGGCATTGCCCCCACCTCTTGTTCCTCCCAACCCTTGACCGCTACGCAAACCAACCACATGCCCAGTCAACATGAACAGCACGATGATGTGGCTGTGACGACAAAGGGATTATGGAATGCACCAGAAGAAGCCCTTCTGGCAGCCCTGGGCAGTGTCGCGGAAGCCCTCATCGCAGCGGTCAACATGTTGGTCAACACATACCCTGCCCATGATGCCCTTCGCATGCATGGGGTGGCGCATGCAGTCGCATTGTTGGGGGGCCTGGTTGATGTGTGTGAGGGGAACCAAGAGCATGGTACTGATGACAAACATCATGTTGGTGGTGTTTCGTCTGTTGGATTATCATTAGCACGAGGCCGTTGTTTTTCCACACTGTGTAGGATATGTGCTGCAGCAGGACAGGGTGGTGGTCGTGTGCCTGCTGCTGCTCAGGCATTATTATTGCGACTCTTGCAGCTCATGTTACGTTCTTCATCATTGTTGGGTTCCTCATCATTGGGAGGGTCATTGTCAGCAGAGACTGGTAATGGGGCAGCACCTGATAGTGGAGCAGCACCTGGTACGCTGCCCCACACTACTGGTGGGCACCAGCAGGGACAACAGGGGGAGCACCAGGGCAGGGGGGATGCATTAGGTGTGGGGGAAGCATCACGTGTGGGGGAAGCATCACGTGTGGGGGAAGCATCACGAGTGTGGCCTGAGAAACGTGCGCTGCATCTGTGGGTGACACATCATGCACAGCAGCTCCCCTCACATATGAGAGCAGTGGTTTTGGCTGCAGTGCAGGCTGCATGATGATGTGTTTTGTTTTTCGAATGCATGATGGTGTTTTTTGAATGCTGATGGTGTTTCCCCCCCAAATATGTCATAGAATTTCATGTATTAACGGAGCAATTGTGAATTTCATGCAACATATTCATTGCACGCAATACTCTATCTATAGACATACGTCGCAATGTAAGACTGAAGAATGCAACTCAAAAATGTACTATACTAATCCATTTACTAATCACAATAGTGAATCACTGCGCTCACTGGATAATTGCATGTTCCCGCCAGTATGCGACAGACCTGTGGGTGTTTTGGTGGGAGGCAAGGTGTGTGTTGTGAATGGGAGGCAAGGTGTGTGTTTTGGGTGGGAGACAAGATAGGTGTGCAACAAACTGCACGCACCAATCGCAACACATTCCTACACATGCACCAACACATTCCCACACATGCACCGACACATTCCTACACATGCACCAATACGTTCCTACACATGCACCAATACGTTCCTACACATGCACCGATTGCAATACATCTCATACACACTACCACACATACGCAGCGTATGCCTCCTTGTCAATGGGGACACCACTGCCTCCCTGTGTGTGCATGGCTCACGTTTCTGCATGACTCGGGTGTACATAATGAATCATGTGTGTACATATAACTCATGCATGTACATAACTCATGCATGACTCATGCACTCACACAACAATGCATACCATACCACCACCACCACCATACCTCATCCCTGCCCAGGGCATTCCTCAACATTGTTATTGGTGCCATGGGTGTCTCATACCCCTCATCCTGTCCCTTGATGCCAATAATGCCCCAGGGCACACCTTCCGGAAGCACCTCCTTGTCTGCGGAAGGTAGGTCGGAAGCTTCCTTGATCAGCTGCTCACGGCTGTAGAGGATGAGGTCAAGGTACTTGGCTGGGGGTGGGGGGACCTTGTCTCGGGGAAACCACCTGAGAAGGGAAGGGAGGGGGGAGGAGGATGTGCGCGCGGACGGGAGGACGGGACAAGGGGGGGGGGCTATTATGACAAACTATGAATGAATGAATGAATGAAGCACACATGGTGACGCATAGTATGCGAAACATGCAACAAGCAGGAGTTATCATAGAGCATCAGGGTGGTCAATGTAGGCAGAGTACATGCGCATCATCTACAATATCAACAGCTGTGTACGGGTTTACCCTGTGAGCATTACTACCACTACACACCTTGATAAGACTGCAAGCTCTTCAGGGCGCCGCTGCACATAATCACTCATGAGATACTGCTTATTCTCCTCGGTAATGCGCACTTGTCCGACTTCCACACCACAAAAGTTGGGCACAAACAAATGCCTGGGTGTGTGGCAGACACAGGATGGTGTGATGGTGATGGTGTGGGTGTGTTGTTACAAGTCACCCACCACACGCGTGAACATACTTGCAGAATGGTGCATAGCCATCCACTAGGCTGAGGTTGTTTTCATAGTAGAGCTTGTGCACGTGATCCACAAACGCCTGGTGGGGTGTAGAGTTGCCCACCGATGTGCCGAGTCAAACATGATGATCTGCTCTACCCTGCATCCTCAATCGCACCTGTTGATCGATTTTTCCAACCATCTTTGTTCCCTTGTACGCAGGATCCCACTGTCGCTTTGCAAAACCATCGAGCCAAAACACGGGTGGTTGAGATGCAGCCATCACAACTGAATGTGCTGGTTTTTTGCTGAACGAGCGTCTAAAGGAGTGTCTCAAATGGGGTGCAACAATCATTGCAATCTATTTGCATTTAAGATATACACACCGAAAATATGTGTAATGAAAATAGTCACCATCACAACAGTCATCATCACGCCTGTTCTTCACCTTACTCCTGTTCTTCCTGTTCATCATCAGATCCAGATGGGTCCTCCTCTAGCACAGGCTTGCCAAATGTTGGCTGCTCCATAGGTTCCAAGGGTGTTGCAGTATCCTGTAGTTTTTGGTAAGATGGGGTGTGCAGTGCCCTCACTCTTTCTCTCACACACAGCACACCCTCACGCACATCACACCCCTTACCCACACACCTCTACTGATGTTTCAGGGAGTGCCCTGTGTTTCACAGTGGAAGCACCATCATCATTGGGGTTGTCATACCCCTTACGTCTGTTGAGGGGTTTGTTGTTGCGCACATCAAAGGCAAGCACGTTGAAGCAGGGCTCCATGATGGGCTCATCCTGTGTGAAATGAGAGGGGAATGTGTGGTGGATGGAGTGGATGTATGTATGATGAGGTACGTGCATGCTGACCAATGCCACACAAGTGCATCACACAGGTACGGCACATGCATCACACAGCATTTTGCACACGGTGCTGCAAAACAAACCCCATATTTCACCACCCACACATCACCAACAATCACCCCACCCCACCAACAATCAGGAAAAGATAAACAGAAAACAATCACCCCTACCTGTGCCTCAAGTTGAATGGCCCACCTATACATAGCCTCATCAAAGTGTCCTCGTGTAGTGAGACGCCCAAACGCCTTGTCCAACTGCCATTCAGTGTAGTGCTTGACATGGGGTTCCCCTACATGCCAACTTGCCTTGAGGAAGACCACCTATCAGTGGGGCATGGGTGATGGTGTGGGTGATGGTGTGGGTGATGTGGCTACTGTTGGATGTGTGTGCAATGGTTGTGTATGTGTGAATGTGTGGGTGAGTTGCAAAGGAAAACAAAAAACACACAGCTGATACACAACAACACGCACCAAACAACATATACAACATACACAACGTACATGACATACACAACATACACAACACACACACCTCAAATGGATGCATAGAAATGCCATCATAGGTACCATGCCGTGATGGATGTGCATTGTTATTGCACCACCAATTTTTACTATCACGCCAATCAGTCTGTGTGTGTATTCGTGTGTGTGTTTGTCCCCACCCCAAAAATAAACATAAACCCTCCAAAACGTACCTTTTTGTCATACTTGTGCATCAAGGTCGCAATATTGTAACCATTCTTAAACAACACGTTTGTAATGCCGTACTCCCCCTGCACCACGACACCATCTGTACACAGCTTACATGTACGAATACTAAAGGTACCTGCCCGCATGAGTAGCTGCAACCCCACCATATCCAACGCAAACGCCCATGATTCTAGCTTCGCACCAAACCCGCCTGCATCGACTTGTGGGAGGCACACCACGGAGGAGCTCACAGCCTTGACGTCATTGTTTAGGTAATCCGTGTATGCGCGAGTCCATGACCATTCGTCGGGCATGTAGGAGGGATAAAAGGGGCCGCGAACGGACGAGTTGAGGAAGATGAAGTATTTGTATTTGCTGTGTGTTGGGAGTGTGTGTGGTGTGTGTGGTGTGTGTGGTGTGGGGGTGGGGAGTTATGTGTGTGTTGTGCACATAATGATGTGTATGTATGTACATTGCACAACATGCCCTCAGAAAAACATACTCTCAAATGCATGCCCCACCATACACACTATGTGTACACAGCTGCATCATGCTGTATCCCCTTTTCTCCTCCCCAACCACATGCACACATCAATTCCCTTGTCCTCACCAACCACATGCACGCACATACCGCAATGCACGGCGATGCAAATACCACTCTAGTGTTGCATTGTGGGCAGCGAAATCCATCCCCTCATTTTCATTTCTCCACAGAAATGTGAGTCCCTTGCCTATTTTTGCCAGTGTGAGCCATGTCATTGGTTCTGGCACTGGTGTATCACTGTGGGTATGTATGTGTGGGTATGTATGTGTGGGTGTATATACATGGGCATGTGTGGGTGGGCTGTGTGAATCTGTGGATACGGTGTATGACTACCAACACATATGTACTTTTCCAAGCGCGACCCCCCACAACCACACGTACCGCAACAGAGGGTACAGTGCTTCACATGGGTTGCACACATCACCGTTGACCACGATGCTAAAATGTGTTGCTGGGGGTGGTTTGAATGTGCTCTTTACACCCATGCCCACTGCAATAAAGAATTCCATGTCCTTTTTCTGTGTGGTTGGTTGCGGTGAGAACGATGTGATCAAAAAATTGGATGTGATGCCAACGCAGGCGAGCAGCAGGCAACAGTGCGCACAACCCTTGCCTATACATAAACCCCCACCCACACACCTGCACTGGATCCTTTTCAAAATATGAATATGACACAAGGACTGGTCCATAGGGGTTGGTGTCCGCCCACCCTCCCGAGGAGGTCTTGCGCCAGTGCACGAGAGCAGTGGCAATAACAAACACAGCAAAGAATATGATCCCCAACGCTGTGAAAGAACATAAATTAGCAGAACGTGGTGTGAGGCGGCGCCTGCTTGCACTAGGAGCAAACGGTGGTGATGCCATTTTTGGCGAAATCGGACACTAGTAGGCGGTTGGCCGAATCGTCAACATGTTCTTGTTGTTCATCCTGCTCCTGTTCATGTTATGGCGGTATTAGGCGGGAGTTACAGCCATAAGCGTTTCTGCTAACTGTTAGATTGATGGGCGTTGCAACGTTTTGTGCGGTGTATGTATAGGCAATGGAAGACAGGCTATGGAATAGGAATCTCTAAAGTTGGTATGTTTTGACGTGCACGTGCTTATTATAGTGCTGGTTTGGGTTTTAGTGTTGGGTTGTACTCGAGGGAGTGCTTGACTGCAGTTTACAGTCAACAGTCACCAAAACAAAATCAACCCCCAATTTATGAATTCAATGCCATTAGCAATGCCATCAGCAATGCGTGGGGCTGTTGCTCCCATTCAGAACAATCACACACCATCAACCCCCCCCCTGCAGTAATGAATTCAATGCCATTAGCATAACGCCATCAGCAATGCCATCAGCAATGCGTGGGGCTGTTGCTTCCATGCAAAACAATCACACACCACCAATCCCACCTTTAGCAGCAGCCCAAATCCAGGGCAAAAGATTTACCTGCACCGAATGTGGAAAATGCTGCACAGGTGCAGGTGAGGTTTTTGTCAACAAACAGGAATCCACATTGATTGCACAGCACCTCAACATGTCACTGGAACGCTTTTACCAGCGCTATGCATTGCCATCAAGAAAGCATCGTGGCTGGCACATGCTCAAGACCAAAGGACCTGATCAGGTGTGTGTGGTGTGGGCCAAGTATACACCACACATGCTGCACCAATAAACCAAACCACCAACCCACAGAATTGTATATTTCTCAAAGACTCCAAGCTCTGCACTATATACCCTGTACGTCCTGTGCAATGTTCCACCTATCCATGGTGGCCGGAGCTGCTCACAGATGCAGCATGGCATGATGAGGCAACGCGATGCGAAGGCATCAACCATGAAACAGCACAGCCGGTGGATGTGGAGCATGCTGCTGCACAACTGCATACAATGCTGTTGCACTCGAGCCCTGGCATGGGTGGTGGTGTGGATGAGGATGATGCGCGATTTGACTTCTTGCGATGATGATCATACAGCTGGTGATGATACAGCTGGTGTGTTTGATGGTGGTTATTATGACTCCATGCTGGTATGCTAGCATTTTGTATGTACACAATGGATCTTTTATGGATCTGTATTGATGAGCAGCAATGAGGTTGTATCACACTGGTGTTCTTTGCACACATGCAAGAGAATGAATATTGATAGATACGGATGTTGTTGTAAAACAATATTCATTTGAGCAGCTGTATCAACATCATGTATACACCATGCTGATGCAACAACCATGTCACCGTCCCCGAAGCACCCGCCGAGTAGTCCCCCCCCCTGCTGTTTCCTTTTTTTTCACCGCTGTGTCATTAGTATCGTGATCAACATCGGTGCCCTCGTCACCCTCTGATGGTGGTGCATTCCATACAAAGATCTGCACAGTCTTGCCAATGAAAAAACACCTATGTTGTTGTGTATACCGTTGTGTGTGAGAGAGAGCACGCACCACACAGAGGTGTGCCAAGCATACAAAGCATCTCAACCACACTTACCAAAACACAACAACGCTCTGCAATGTCAAGCGCATGTTGGGTGACTCTAATCGTGAGCTAATATCCATGAGCACTGCTGCACCAGATGATGCCACCGCCACCCCCAGCAATGTCCACATGACCTTGAGCTTTTGTGCTCGCCTGTACAGTTAGATACAGCCACTGTATGCCAGCACATGTGCAAACCGTACTTAATCTGCATTCAGGCGCAAAGTGATGCAAAGTAGACATACCTTTGAGCTTTGGTCAAGCCCTTTTGTGGATTGAACAAGGAAAAGATGCCCATGCCTGTTGGTGCTGGTCAACCCCGTTGGCTATGTTGTATTGTGTTGTATGGTGTTCAATGGCATGTGCATATAACGTGCTGTTGATGATCTATTGTGTGGCTCTCTAGAGTGCTGTTCAAACAATATAACACAGCAGCAGCAGCAGCGAAACCCTCGTGCACAAAAACAATCAAAACGTCTAGATCGCGTTCAACTTGATCTCCACATCTTGCATCCCCCATCAAAGGGCTCTAACCGTAGTCTAGGTCTGCAAGACCCTTGCCATCGGCAACTGCGAGGTATTGACCTCTTTGCAGCACAATGCAGGTGCCTCGTGTTGTAGGCACGCAGCCATCCAGCTCACATGTGGGTGGTATCATACGCATCGGTGGGTCGTTGCGCAGGACGATGCTGTCCAGGTGCGCATCTTGTGTTGGTTTGAACGGCACACCTGCGCAGCTTGGGTGCATCAGATCGTGCACTGGAATCACAAACAAAACAGGCCACGATTGCATTCGGCTCGTGCAGCATCAGTTCCAGCACCAGGCGGCGGCGGTGACATTGGTGGTGGCGGCACCAAAGGGTATGGTGGTGGCGGCGACGAGGGTGATGCAGGCAGCCACAAAAAGCCCAAGTCGGGGCTGATGAAGGGCTGGGAGGAGCGTGTTGCTGCCGATCCTGAATTTGCATACAAAGTGTTTGTCGAGCAAGTACGTGGGGGTTGTTGGCGGGGTGCGCTGCGGTTGGTAGGGTTGCACGTTTTGAGGACTCTTTCTGTATCCCTCACCAGGTGATTGGTGTGGGTGCATCTGTCGTTGGTGATATGGCATCTCGTCCCAATTGGGGTCTCAAGGAGTTGGACTTTGTGTTTGCAACACTGGTGGTATGATGTGGGGTTGTACATGGTGGTGTGGATGAGTACACACCTATGGGTGTACAAAGCAACGTGTTGATACGTAGTCATCATTGGCACTATGGAGAAGTTATCTTGGTCTCTTCATCATCCACCATCATTCATTTACCCATCATCACCATCATCACACCCCATCAACAGGTTGGTAGCATTGTCAATTTTGCATTGATGTACTTGTTGGCAGCCACGCCACCATCAGTTGGTGGTACAGCAAAAATGAGTCTGTTGCAAAAAATGTTTAGTGAAACCACACTGAAGAACTGGGGGGCACCAGGTGTGTGGGTGGTGTTGGGGTTGATGTGCTTTGTGAAGTAGGGGAGCTTTATTTGAGTGTGTTTGTACGTGTGTGTGTATGTATGTGTGGTGTGTGTGTATTTGTGGTGTGTGTGTGTGTGGTATGTGTGTGTATGTGTGGTGTGTGTGTGTGTGTGCGGTGTGTGGTGTGTGCAAATGTGCAGCACATGTATTGCATTCACAAGAGCATGAAAGTGAGTGCAAATACGCAGCGTTTGCATAGCTAGTACACCCAAGCACATCCCATCAACACACACACACAATTGCACACACAAACACAAACACACACAGGTGGTCACATGTTTGAGCCTGGATTCACATTCGGGCAGCGTGCAATCAACTTTGGCTACAAGGTGTGGTGGGGTTGGTGGGAATGTGTAGATGTTGGGATGATGATGTGTATATGTTGGGTTGGTGATGTGCACATGTTGGGATGATGTGTATGTGTAGTACTTGTATGGGGCATGATATGCATGTACCCCTTACATTGTCAACATCCATGTGTTGCTTTCCTTTTCTACATTTCTTTCCTGCATTTCTTTACACACTCTTGAGCCCTCATATCTCCACACCCATCTCACACCCCCAACCTACATTTCTTTCACACACCTTTGTTGCATACACCAAACACACACAGGGATTTGTGTTTGCATTTGTAGGCATGTGTGCAGGCTTGGCAGGTACAAGCATCAGCAATGGCCTCCTGCTGCTGCGTCAACGCCTCGACCCTGAGTATGTCACCCCCAATAAACCCCCCAATATTGTGTACAACGCCGCAACATGGTCACTGCACATGGGCGTGTCGAGCAACTTGCGGTATCAAATGCTCAATGGCATTGACATGGTATGTGTGTTGTTGTTTTTTTCATGAAGCATTGTGTTTGTGTGTTGTTGTTTTTTTCATGAAGCATTGTGTTTGTGGGTTGTTGTTTTTTTCATGAAGCATTGTGTTTGAGGGTTGTTGGTTTTTTCGTGGAAGCATTGTATTTGTGGTGTTGTTTTGTGAAAGCATTGTGTTTGTGTGTTGTTCTTGAGGGTGTGTACCTGTACCTATGTACCTACAGCAATGCTGCATGCACTAGACACAGTGGCAACACTATGTACACCCACACCACGCCGCTTCACCAATACAGGTGTTGCAGCCCATCATGCCACCAGCAGCATTCAAGGTGTTTACATCCCTGGTGCGTGCAGGAAACAACATGTTGGGTGGCATCTCCTTTGTGATGTTGGCCAAGTTGTTTGGGGTGCAGCAGTCTGCAGAGCCCGCCCCAGAACCTGCCAAGAACCAAAAGGGAGGGAAAAAGAAAAAGTAGAGGGGGGGATGTGGGTAGGGACAGGTGGTGTGGGATGGGGTGGGACCATGCATGATGTGTGCACATCACAAGGGTGTGTGGGTGTGCCTGCATGATGATGATGATTGCATACAATGATGATGTTGTAGATGATGATGAAACATAGTGATATTCACACATGAAAAAAGAAACAGTCGAGAAAGAAACACAACCCATGGCATGGACACATCGCCCATTGTGTGTGGGGTGATGTGTAGGCAGAGTGCATGTACACTGCACGCACTCTCTCAGGCGATACACACACACTCCATTGACACCGCCATTGCTGGATTTATTCTACCTGGTCACATCACACTGTGGCAACATTGTTTGACGTCACCTCGATACAGTTTTTTGTGTTTTGCTGCTTTGTGTTTTCTCTGGTGTGTTTCCTTCTTGTGTACATGTGTGTTTACACGAGTGACACGAGATGGTTGGAGCACCCCTGGTAACACTAGAGCAACACAGATTGTATATGTGCAGGATATGAAAAGACACTGTCTCAAAAAAACGACTGTACAACACGTGCCTGTACAAAAATGTGCATGTTTTCACCGCACACAAGGTGTGTATGTTGTCTGCGCGTATGTACATTGATGGTTCACAACCGCCATGCTTCCCCTGTGTCCTTATCATATCCAAACTCTCAACCCCTCATGGTTCCTTGGCCCCGTGGGATGTGGCTTCATGGGCGAGGTACCGTGCCAGAAACTCAAGGGGCTGCTCTGGCTTGGCCTTGGCAACCGCACGAAGGGCCTTGCGCAGCACTGGCACCACTGTGTCATTCAAATATGCCTTGGTCGCCGCTGCGCGGGCATCTGCTGAGGTGGCACGGGGTAGACTGGGAGGGTGGAGGGGAGAGCGGGGCGGGGTTTGGGCGGTGAGGGGGACCGTGGGAAGGGTTGCGGCGTTAATGAGTGCATCTGATGGTGTTGTCGTCTCTGTGAGTGCAGGTTGTTCTTCTTGTTCCTCCTCAAAGGGGGAGATGATGCCGTGGTGGGACAGGGGTGCGTAGTCAATGGCCTGCTGAGGTGCTTCCTCTTGGTGAGGTGCTTCCTCCTGTTCAGGTGTTGGCTCTTGGACCTGAGTAGGTTCAGGTGCTGGGTGTTGCTGTGCATCAATCTGAGGTGCTGCAGGCTCTACATCAGTGGGTTGAGGTGCTGGCTGTTGCTGTGCATTAGGTTGAGGTGCTGCAAGCTCCACCTCGTCGGTGTGAGAAAACAGTGGGTCTACCGCAGATACGGCGGGTGCTTCAGTGACAGGAGTGTCAATAGTAGGTGCCTTGGCAAAGGGGGTTTCAGCGATTGGTGTCTCAACAGCAGGTGTGTCAATTGCAGGTGTGTCAATTGCAGGTGTGTCAATTGCAGGTGTCTCAATTGCAGGTGTCTCAATTGCAGGTGTCTCAATTGCAGGTGTGTCAATTGCAGGTGTGTCAATTGCAGGGGTGTCAATCACAGGTGTCTCAATCACTTGTGTCTCAATTGCAGGTGTGTCAATTGCAGGTGTGTCAATCACAGGTGTCTCAAAAACAGGTGCTTCAGCAACAGGTGCCTCAGCAACAGGTGTCTCAGCAACAGGGGTGTCATTAACAGGTGCCACAGCAGCAGGTGTGTCAATCACAGGTGTCTCAACAACAGGTGCTTCAATGCGGAGTGGCTGCTGCTGTGTACGGGCTGTTTCACTTGCTGCAGGTGTTACATGGGCATCACTGTCAGTGAGTGCAGGAGGGTCGTCAGTGGGTGCCCGCTCTTTGTCTTCCTCTACATCCGACTGTGATGATGTGAATGAGACATAATGATATGTTGATGATGTTCAATGAGACGTGATGATATGTTGATTATGAATGACACTACATCAAGATTGTGCTTGATGACAAGGATGTGCAAAACAAGTACAAAAGTGTGTGTGCAAAACAAGTCGTGCAAAATAGAGCACGCTAAGAGATACAAGAGCATGACATACATGGACAGAGGTAATGTCTCCATCAGCAGTGGGTACGTGGGTGATTGCTACTGCTGGCTGTGTGTCCTCAGCTGTAGGAATGTTAAGGGTTGCCTCAGGAATGGCAGGGGCTGGAGTGGGCTCGTCAGCTACAGCAGGTGGTGCCTGTTGTTCATCTACACCAACTGCAGCTGGCTCTTCAACAACCACAGGTGCTGGTTCTGCAGCTGGCTCCTCAACAGGTGCTGGTAATGCAGCTGGCTCTTCAACAACCACAGGTGCTGGTTCTGCAGCTGGCTCCTCAACAGGTGCTGGTAATGCAGCTGGCTCTTCAACAACAGGTGCTGGTAATGCAGCTGGCTCTTCAACAACAGGAGGTGCAGCTACTGCAGCTTCAGCCGCTGGTGATGCATCAGGAATGGGTACGATATCAATGGCAGGCTGGGTTGAATCCATTTCTACCAGCTCAACACCGTCAATGTGGTTGGATGTATGATACGTGATGCTGTTTGTTTGTCGTTGTCTCCGTCTTTATTGGTCTCAAAGTGATACTTGGTATATTAGTCGACCACTGCGCGACTCTGTAAGTGATTGTGCTTTTGGTTTCTGCAATACGCCAACGAAACTCCGACACCACAAAGGTCAACGCTGCATTTTCATCACACACGTGCAGCTTTACAAACCCAAATTTTATTGTTTTCCCACTTGCGCGATGTCTCTATCACCAGCATCACAACTAGGCAACCAACACAAAAGCCGTGTGGCCATCATCACGGCATCGACCCTTGCGCAACTTGCCAAGGCACGTCACAAAAACGCATTGGTTTCCTCTGTGCACTTTATTCAACACAGTTTATTCAACACACAGGATGCTGCCCTTCACGACGCATCCAAACGAGGTGCCCTCCAACAGCAGAGCGCAGAACGTGCTGCCCAGTGGACCAACACCATACGGGTATGCTTTTAGTGCTTGCAATTTGATACCAATACTCTACTCCTATCACATCTCCAGGCATTACGGGAGGCAAAGCTTCAACAGCGACAGGCTCGTCTCGATGCTCAAGAGGCACAGGCACAGGAGGTATGCCTGGAGAAGGGGGAACAGAAAGGAGAGGGGGGTTGTGTGAGAAAAAAGGGGATTGAGAAAGGGGATTGGGGGAGTCAATGGGGAGTGATGGGGGAGTACACACACACACACACAAATAAACAAGGCAGTTGGTACTACAGTGTGTCACATACCCCATATACCTGGTCCCTGTATTACACATACGCACAAGGTCTACTACACCTTACTGTACTGCACCTTACTGTACTACACCTGTCTCACACAGTTGGATAGGCAAATGGCAGCAGAAGCACAAGTGCAAAAGAAAAAAGCAATGGAACGTGCTGTGCAATTGCTACAACAACAACAAGAGGTGTGTAGGTGGAGGTGTGTATGGTGTGTATGTAGGGTTAGGTGGATGTGGGTGGCTGGGTGGGCACATGATATCTGCTTCCATAACCTCACCGTTGTACATACCTTGTACAACACCCCCTATCACACACACACACACACATTCACTCACTCACTCACTCACTCCTCTCTCTCTCTCTCTCTCACACACACACACACATATTCACTCACACTCTCTCTCGCACACACACAGCATCATAGGGCAATGCGGTCGGCTGCAACACTTGTACATGTACACAAAATACTCAAGGAGCAGCAGGAGCACAAACAACAACAACGCATAGCAGCACAGCATGCAACGCGTCAAGATGCAGCTGCAGTGCTGCGTAGTGTGCAGGTGAGAATGTGTAGTGTGTGTGTTTGTGTGTGTGGGAGTGTGTGTGGTGACATGTTGGAGTGACAATGATAAAACACACGGGGCATGTTGTTTCATTCATCAATATAAATTCATCAACCAACACTTGCACTGACCATCCACATGCACCCACTTACCCTTGCATCCCCAACATGCACACCCAAACACACACCCAAACACACCCAAACACACCCAAACACCCACACCCGCACCTACCCAGGAGCATCATGAGCAGGAGACACTGAACAAGACGCAAGCAAAACAAAGAGCATTGCAATTAAAGCAAGCACAGGCACAACAACTCAATGAGTTGGAAGCCAGGCTGCTGGAGCAACGGTATGTATGTGTTAAGGAAAATGGTGAATGAAGGAATGAAAAGAGAGGGGGGGATTGAAAGTAGAGGGGATTGTGTATGAGAAGGTTTTTTGAGTATGTGGGTGTGGATGTGAAGGGTCGTCTGCAAGTGAGCATTGTTGTGTATACAAACCAATTAAAGCAGAGTATACAAGGAGGACAGTCAACATATACACGGTCAACATCATACACGGTCAACATCATATTGATCCCATGCGTACATCACCACACTACATCAGCACACGACACTACACACCACACAGGCAGCACATCATGGAGGAAGGTGCTCAGGCACGTGCCGCTGCTGTCCTTGCCCAACAACAAGCCACCACTGCTGCTGATGCTGCACGTGCCCGCCAGCGACAGCTGCAGGAGGAAACGCGAGTGGCTAATGCACAATTGCAGGCACAGCAGGAGGCACTGCGAGTACAGGAGAGGAAAGAGGAGGAGCAACGACAAGGTGGGTGGGTTGTGTTGTGTTGTTGAAGGTGTCTTTGTTTGTGCTTCTGTGCATGTACTCCTGCATATCACTGTTCACACCCTTCACACACCCACCCCACCCCTTCACACCCCAGCGGACATTGCCGAGCACGAGCAACGCCAGCAGAAACGGGCCGCTGCACTGCAAGAACAGCGTGCACAGCGTGAGGCCCGTGCCGCCATTCTCCGCGCAGATGCAGAGCGCCGTTTCCTCGCAGCACAAAAGGCTCGTGATGAAGAACTGGGTGCTGCCATTGCCGCCCACGAAACACGTGCTGAGGCTGCCCTGGCAGCACAGCGTGCACAGCGGCGGGAAATGTGGGCAGCACTGAGAGCATCATGGGATGCGGACGTAGATGCCAAGCAGAGGGTTGCGAGGGAGGTGCAGGCAGGTGCAACACAGGAAGCACAGGCCTTGAGAATGTTGGTTGAGGTGCGTTATTACCCCGAGGGGGGGGGGGTGTCAGGGGTGGATGTGTTTTGTGTTTTGTGTTTTGTGTTTGTGTTTGTGTTTGTGCTTTGTTGGTAATGGTGTTTGCAGGAAGATACACTCTCTGCTCGACATTTTTTTATGTGTGTACAACAATTGTTGTATACAATCACATCATCAACCAGCCCCACCACACACACCTCCACCACCACTACCAACTCTAGGAGGAGCAAAAACAACAGGCAGCCAATCACGCTGTGAAACGAGCACAGCGCACCCAGTATGGTGCGCTCTTGCGTGCACAGCAGCAGCAACGGGTTCGCCGTCAACAGGCTGCACGAGCACAAGCAGCACAGGTCAGTACATGTGTTGTGTGAATAGATGATCCTGTGTGGTGTATGATTTTGTACACACCTAGTATACACACATGACATCGTGTATGCCAGTGTATACTTTTCATACTTGTCACTTATCACTACTTGTTCATTGTCTACTCAGCACCGTGTACACCACAGCCACATCGCATTCCCCCACCTCCACCTCCATCTCTACCCCCAACCCCCCACCTCCTCTCCCCACCCAACCACCCGCAGGAAGATGCACTACGTATGGCATCCCTCACCCATGAACAGCACCAGCTACAGGTGCACCTGCAAACCCTGCACAACTCATTGACTGCACAAGGGTGTGTTGATGTGACACCACTTGATGTGTATCACGCCCGACAACAGTTGGCTGCACAAAGGCTGCCTAGGACGGGGGTGGTGAGGCCACGAGCGTGATGTACATATGGTGTTTGTGGTATCATGGGTGTGTGGTAGCATGGGTGTGTGTGGAGTATCATGGGTGTGTGTGGAGTAGCATGTGTGTGTGTACGTATCACATGTAGGCATGTGATGCTTCCACCCATAGCTGGGCACGAGTGTTTGTGCAATTTATGCAAAGTAATTTATGCAAAGTACTTTGTGCAAAGATAGCTTGTATGTCTCTTGTAACGGTTGCAACGAAATGTTTTGGTGTGTATCCACGTTTTGTTGTCATTCTTGTGCATGCAGTACACATGCAGGGATTTGGTATGCATGTAAACTGTGCTGCCCACATGTGTACTGCCCACATATACACATAAACAAGTACACATGTGTACTGCCCACATACACAAATGCATGTGGGAGCAGTGGTGATATCATACTTGAGGGAGACACACTTATACATGTTATCATATGATAATATGATATGAACATCATATTCATATGGACACATATTAAATTTGACTCGTAACAAAACCACAACATGTGTGCAGCAACACACCATACATACAGCAAACACACACAACATGCACACGCACAAATAGACACACATACACACACACAATGTTCTACACACACAATATGCACACACACACACACATACAAAAGCATATACCACCAACAATCACACAAAATGCATACGTATTTATTCACATGTGTTGTTTTTCACATTGCAATCATATGTGCTATGTGTGTAGCAACATTCTGCATTGCCGCTATATCTGATCACAAAACCACATGGTTGCATGTCATGTATATTGTGTGATGGGTGTCATGTATACTATGTGTGTATGTTGTGAAAAGCACATACTCAATGAAACACACTCCTAAAGCCCTACACACACATGAATGGTCAAACATGTAATTCCACAAGGTGAATCACATTCTCCCAAAATAATGTTTCCGCAAAATCACATTTCCCCCAAATCATTTCCCCCAAATCAAATCTCCCCCAAATCACATTTCCCCCAATCATGTCCCCCCTGCAGCTGCTTGTACATTATACATCATGTTCCACCCCCATCACCCCCACCTTTATCATGTTCCCCCTGCAGTTGCTTGTACAGATGTGCTCGATCGACCAGTCAGTGGTGGCACTACATATGCCCTGACAAAGTCCTGAATGACGCTGCTGTATTGCTGTGCCAGCCACTGTGTGGGAGGGGGTGTGGAGGTGTATGTGTGTCTAGGTGAGAGTAGGTGGGTATACGTGTGTGTAGGTGAAAGTATATGTGTGTGTGGAGGTGAGTACAGGTGTGTGTATGTGTGGGGGGGTGAGTACAGGTGTGTGGAGGTGGGTATACGTGTGTGGAGTCCAACAGGGTGTGTTGGAAGGATGATGCTGATGATCATGGCTCTGTACACACACACCACACACACCACACCACACACACCACATACACCACACCACACACACCAACATGATACACCACCATAGATACAGCACCCCAATTCCCCTCCCCCTCCCCTCCCCACCACCCACCCACACCCACACCACCCACCTTGCCAAGTTTTTCATATGTGTCACTCTGACTGGGGGTACCATTCCCAGCAGCCTGCAGCACCGCTGCTGCTGTTGTATTGGGCACAGGTGAGATGCTGCCGTTCACACCAGACAGGGGGACCACAAGGTCCAGCCGCAGGAGTCGGGAGGGGGACCCCAGGGTAGGGTATTGCTGAATGATGGGGCGCCCATTGGTGGGGGATGCAGTGGCATTGGCTCGTACACCATCCTGAGGTGGTGTGGGTGGGTGAGTGTTCATGTCAATAGTATATGTATAATATAAATGATATATAAATGATAATAATATATAAATCATTATTATATGCGTGTGTTTGTTTGTGTTGAGGGGTGTGTTGAGGGGTGTCTTGAGGGGTGTGTTGAGGAGTGTGTTGATGTGAGCGCATGAGTCAAGTGAACACGCGTGGTATGCCCATCAACCCTTGTCCCAGCTGTGTTCTGTACTGTGTAAACCCCAGCATGTACCCACCACACACACACACCATCACACACCCACACCATCACACATCCAACAATCACATACCCTCACCCTCACCCTCACACACCCTCACCTACCGGCCACATCATTGCTTCTGTAGCAGCATGCACTGCCTTTTGTAAGCCTGCCTCTGCTGCCAGGTCAAACAGTGCCCCTATGTCTGACGTCAATTGCTGTGGTGGCAATGAGAGGGGAGGGGGAAATGAAAGGGGAGGGGGATAGGAACTGAAAGGGAATGGTAGGTGGGTACAGGAATGAGAGGGGAGGGAATGTGGGTATAGGAAACAAAAGGGGAGGAGACAGAGAAGGAAAGGGTAACACACCATCAATGCACATAAGAATGTATGTCACACACACCACCAAACACACACCATCAAACACACACCACCAAGCACACACACCACCACGCACAACAACTCTCACCTTGAACACAGACACTGGATCATCAGCCACCCCCACTGCATCCCCATTGCCTATTGACAATACAGCCAGGTCATCACGAGTGTATTGTTGCTGTAGGAGAAACGCCACCATAGACGCTGAGGGATTGTTGTGGGCAAATGCACCATCCACCACTGTTCGCTGTGTGTGTGTGTGTGTGGTGTTGGGATGTGCATGGTACATTCAGAGGTTGGTGTGTTGGTTTCAACAGGGTGGTGGAGGGCGTATGGAGGGTGTGTGATTGCATGCGTCAGCAGGCCTTGTCGCATACACTCCTCTCACTACACACATGTGCACATCCACCTCAACACTATGCATCCACCTCAATAGAAAACATCCTTTCCACAACCCACCTCAACCCACCACCACAACCCACCACACCTACATTAATTTGATTACTTGCATTCCCACCAGGCTTGGACACCAATCGCACAGGCAACAACGCAGGCACTGCTGCCGATGATGCAAGCGCCACATCAGCGACATCAAAATCCACCCCGGGCCGAACCTGCAGGGTGGGACTCGTAGAGCGTGTGGTGCTGTTGTGTGTGTAGCCCACCCACCCGGTGGTGTTGGTGGGGGCAAAGCGGAAGACATCGAGGCTGCTTCGGGTGAGGGGGTCGGTGGTGGTGAGGTAGACAGAGGTGTTGCCTAGGTCTGACAGGGTACTGTGACGAGTGGGTGGGGAGGAATGTGTGTTTTGTGAGTGGGTGTGTATGTGGGTGGGGGGGAGGGTGGGGGGTGGTATGAAGTATATATAATATATGACCATGTAAAAACAGGGTGGTGGGAGCATGTGCCCAACAAGTGTTGTGTATTGTCACAAAAACCCTGCCGCTTTCAATACACCCATGCAAAACACATACATGTTGTCAACACACACACCAACACATCCATGAAAAAACAAACACATACATGTTGCCAAACATGGTCCGCAATGCTCGCCGTGTGGTGTCTGTGTTGCTGGTTGCCAATTGTAGCATTGGGTCAATGGGTGAACTCATGTTGACCACGGTTTGACCAGATAATTGTTGTACAAGGAGGTCAAACATGATAAGCGCAGATTCAGGGCTGCCTGCTCTTGTATTGCTTGCCTGAGTGTGAGATGTGTACATGTGTGAGTGCGTGATGCATATGTATGTGTATGTGATGCATATGTGTGAGTGTGTGAGAGATGTGTATTTGTGTCTTCACAAAAACTACACACACGTATGTGGAATGGTTATATGCAGATATACACATCCCCACACACGTAACACACACACCTGCACAAGTGCCTTGGTCAACGTTGACCCACCCCGGGAGGCATAATACAACGCCTGTACAGCACCAATGCTCGTGCCTGTTGTAGAAAACAGAGGGGGATTGGTGGGGGAAAAAAGTGGGGGGAGATGTGCTGCATGGGGTTGGTACTTGCATGATGTACACTTGGTGTCGACTGTGTGTTTGGTATACAAATACCAACTCTACGATACCCCATACGACCACACACCATGCTCGTACACACTGTTGCACACCACACATGTACACCCACCCACACTCCTCTGGGGGATAAAAACCCACAACAACCTCCCAAACACAAAAACACCCCAACCTGCAATGTGTGGAAACCAGTCGGCCAGGTCCACATCAAAATCACTTGCATTGAGTGCATCTGGTACGTATCCCCTGTCAATCATGGCGTCTTTGATGGCATCACGTACTTCCTTGAGTATGTAGGTCTGCATGATGCCCTTGAACGCACCACCCTCAACTGCGTGTGATCAAGACGGGGTGACAAGTGTGATGGTAGGGTAGATGTGCATGCACACATACAGGGAAAAAAACACCTACGTGTGAGGGCAAGTTTGTATGGTGTGTGGTTTTGGGGTGGGCGCAACACCACCACGTCGGATGGTGATTGCTTGGCAGTTGTGTTTACGACAAGTAATGCTGTTGATTGGAATAGACTCAGGCATAGGAAAGCTACAATAACATGCAAGGAATGCCAAGCTTGCTGCATAGTGGGTGCCTGTTGACGTTCTGTATCGTAGATCTGTTGTCAGGCAGCTGGTGCGTCGCTGTAATCACGTGTGTATGTGGTCTCACTAGCTATTGTAGCAATGTATGTATTTCTGCTTGATGTGTATCAGCAAATGAAAAAATCAACCTATGTTGGACAGGAACATGGCTGGGAACATCGCTGCCGTTTTTGCACGCAACAAATCAGTCTCAAAATCAAAACCCAAAAACTTTCACATACACTACACATCCCCACATACCCCATCGGCACGCACATTATGCCGTTGACACACACGTCCATGCAGTCAATAAAGCCATCGTTGGTAACACCCTTTACGGCGACCAAACGACCAGCTATCCCCCATCAACGCACGCTCGTCATCGTTGCAGATTCCACCAAGCCATCCTATGCAGTCACAGGCATGTTTTCCACATACCCCACCACATGCATGGCCTCCCCCGCCCTCTCACCGCGCCCACTCACCTCCTCCCCCAGGTGCCACTGGTTTTGTTGGCAGCCGCCTGGTCTCCCGCCTTGCAGCACAGGGTTCCATCGTCAACGTGCTGACCCGCAATGTGCAGCGCGCCAAGTCGGTGCTCCCATACCCCAACGTACAATACTTTGACCCCCGTGACTGGCAAGCTGGCATAGAGAACACTGCTGGTGTAGTCAACCTGGCAGGAGAACCCATTAGCACACGATGGACACCAGAAATAAAGAAGGAAATCAAAGCGTCTCGTGTTCAAACGACCAGTAAGATTGTGGACATAATCAATAGACTGGAGCCGGCGCAGCGGCCCCCTGTGTTGGTGTCCAGCTCTGCTGTTGGTATGTGTTTGTTGTGCACTATACGCGTACACAGACTATCCACAGCACGGCATACCACAGCTCCTTTTGCATTCTATAGGCACATGTGTTTGCTCATATACCAAGTGTGACACACATACGCAACACACACAAAAAAACACACACCAACACACACCACGCTCCCCTTTTTATAGTATACTCCATCCCACTTATAGGGTATTACGGCATATCAGACACACATACATCACACACACACACACACTCCTCTTTCTATACACCACCCCCAGGGTATTACGGCATATCTGACACAGCCACATTTACCGAGGCAAGCCCAGCAGGAAACGATTTCCTAGCAGAGGTGTGCAAGGATTGGGAAGCTGCCGCTGAAGCTGCCCAAGTGGAACGACTGGTCATTATCCGCACTGGGATAGTCTTGGGTCGAGATGGGGGTGCATTGGCACGCATGTTGCCTGTGTTTCAGCTGTTTGTAGGGGGGCCTATTGGGACAGGGAGTCAGTGGTGTTCATGGATACATAGGTGAGTGTGTGGGTGGGTGGGGTGGGTGTTTTGGGAGGGGCTGTGTGGTGGTGGTGTGTGATGATGGGTGGGGGTGGTGTGGTGGTGTGGTGGTGGCGGTAATGTGCACGAGTGTGGATTCACACATTGACTAGGCATACACACCCACACCCACACACTCAAATCCCTCACACCCACAAAACACCCACGTACCACACGCACCATGTACATTCCACCCACGTTGATTCCACCCACAGGGATGACCTGGTGGCATTGCTGATTGAGGCACTCAAAAAACCAGAATACAAGGGTGTCTATAACGGAACAGCACCGAGTCCAGTACGCATGAACCAGCTGTGTAGCAGCCTGGGTTCATCACTGGGGAGACCATCATGGTTGCCAGTGCCAGACTATGCCATACAGGTGTGGGGGGTGCTGGTGTGGGGGCTGCTGGTTTGGGCGTGAGGGATTTGAGTGTGTGGGTGTTGATAGTGTATGTGGGTGTGAGGGGAAGGGCATTGTCCCGTGTTGTGTGTATCGCTATGGCATGTGCATGTATGCATTTGTGCCACCCTCCCATTCATCCGTACCATCATCATGCGTACCTCGCACCCACACAGACACTCCTAGGCGAGGGTGCCTCTGTGGTGTTGGAGGGCCAAAAGGTGGTGCCCACACGAACCAAGGAGGCTGGCTTTGCATTCAAGTACAACACAGTGGACGAGGCACTCAAGGCGATTTTGTAGGGGTAAGAAAAGAGAGGGGACAAAGGAGAGGGACGAAAGGAGAGGGGAAGAAAAGAGAAGGGAAGAAAGGGGAGGGGACAAGAATGTATGTGTGGTGATAGAGTATGGCCTTTTCATGGCAGTCGTTTTTTTGTTGAGCATCGGTGACAGGTAATTACACAACCATCACATGTATTGCAAAACATGGTGAATCATAGCTTTTGTTCACCTGACTGCAGTCTATTGTATCAGACACAAGTGCAGTGTAGCATATCAGACACTCTTCATATTGCCTGCAATTGCAAGGCACTGGTGCTATTGCTGCTATGATGATCAGCACAAAACCACTACAAACCACTGCATGGAAATACTTGACATGCACACATAGGGACATGGGGAATTGTACACCTATGTACATATGCATACATGACAACACAAAAGGTGCATACATGACAACACAAAAGGTGCATACATGACAACACAAAAGGTGCATACATGACAACACAAAAGGTGCATACATGACAACACAAAAGGTGCATACATGACAACACAAAAGGTGCATACATGATAAAACAAAGGAATGGCCAACACAGCCCTGGTGTCGGAGGTATTTATACATCATGCACACCATTCTATAACGACTTTGCACTGCGCAGCACATGTGTTCATTGTATTTTGGATGAATATGCCTTCATACATTTGGTTGCGTTTTCTCCCCTCTCAATTCCTTCCCTCCATCCCTCTGCTTGCCCCTTCACTCTACATTCTACGCGTTTTCTTGTCTCCATTATCATCACCATACTCAAACTCATACACATACTCATTATTCCCCTCCTTCTCCTCCTCCTCACCATCACCCCTTTCCCCTTTTCCACCTTTACATAAACATTCCTTTTACACCTCTACGCTATCCTGACTGCACGCAAATAAAGTTCGCTGTCGCTTGTTTTTAATGTGCTGTATATCAGGGCCCGTCGTCAAGGAGGAACCCCCTTGCTGGGACATGATGAGGGGGGGCCCATCGTCCCCAAGTTGCCGACGGGCTTTCAGTGGTGTACGCAGGCCCTTGGAACGATCTGTGGGGATGATTTGGGGGATGATCATACTACAAGAATGTGGGGGATGATCATGCTACAACGAGCATGAGACCAGTATATATATGTATTGAGAGAGAGAGCATGCCAATATGTATATATATAGAGAGAGAGAGCGAGTGTGTGAGGTGAGTATATATATAAAGAGAGAGAGAGGTGCACCACACAGTGTCTCCTCATCACCACCCCCACCTCCAAATCGCTTCTCCTGCCATCGCCCCATGGCCTCATACACAGCAGCAACATGTTGAGGGTCTGTGTTGCGAGTGTAGATCCGCAGCAACACCTCTTGGTAGTGGTTTAAGTTCATGGTGGTCATATCACGATCTGATAGGGGGTATCTGTGTTGGAGGATTGTATTATTGTTTTGTTGTTTTGTTGTTTTTATTTGCATAGCACACTATGATGTGGAGCGTGAATTGCACATCATCAGTCCATGTGCCACGTGTTGCCCCTTTTTAACAAACACCACCCCAACAAATACCTCCTTCACAACCAGTCACTTCAATTGTACCAAGTATCCCACTAAACACCTCCCAATCACCCACCAAGTATCCCACCACACAAACCCCACCACATACTTGTCGTTGCTTGTGTGGTCTGCAAAAAAGTGCACAGAATTCAAGGGGTTGCGATTTTTCATAGCAAAATCGATTTTGGCTTCTGAAAGGATGATGTCATCCGGGTTGATAGTGACTCCTCCTGGCGAACAGACACATGCAATATCTTGTGGCGTGGGAACCTTCCACACACCCCGGGCAACATCTTCAGCAGGCACGAGGACCTCTGTCACAAACCTGTTTAGGGTAAAGTGGGTTGTTGTGGGTGTTGTTGTGGGTGCTGGTAGTTTTGTGTGTGGCAATGGTCATGCTGGCGGCAACAGCCAAATAGTGTATCACAAGTACATATCCCATCAACACTGAACACACAACCCACCTACACAGTCCACAGTCCACAGTCCACCTACACATCCACACATACCGATACAGCTTGCGCTTTTCCAGTCTATCCAACACACCCTGTGCCTCCCGCAGCCCCGCATACTCTGCTCTATTTGCTGCATCAGGCACCAGCAAGTCGAAGTTTCGTATGGTACGCAACAATCCATCATCCAGCTGTACGTAGCGCTTGGGGTCGTGTATGTGGTCTGTAAAGTGCAGACTGCGATCTGCTGCTCTGAGGGCATCACACACCATAAATTCCACTGCCTTTACTTTGCTGTGGGGGGTGTTTTGGGGGGTGTTGTGCGTGAAAGGGGATGTCGTATGGTTTTCATGTATGAATGTAAAATGCATGCTTTATACTACATCATATGTCCGTTGTGTACGACGCGTTTTTTTGTAACACACACAGCACATACCGGTGCTTGTATACTTGGCGATGCATGTCTGCACGGTGTGTGAATACCTTTTGTAAATCATGATACACAGTGTATTTGAACACAATTTCATCACCAATGACCTGTGTTTGTATATGTTTGTTTTTGTTTGTGTTCATGTATGTTGTGTTTGTGTATGTTGTTTATGTTTGTGTATATGTTTGTACACGTTTGATTGGGACAAATGAAAACATGCCAATAATGCATGGAGTATTGTACAACATGTGCACAGTACATCCCAAAAACAACAGTCAACAACAACAACAGTCAACAACAGTCAAACGCCAACAACACCATACTACACAAAACCACACACTACCTTGAAGTTGTTTTGTAGGCGTGTCATTTGACATGGAAAGGGAATGTTGCAATAATGACTGTGTGCGTGACAAACAGTGAGTGACAAGGGCGATACAGTATGTTGCATACATCATGTGCAATACAATGCACAAATCACTGTACAACACACTGTACAATACGATGCACATCCCATACTGTGCCAACACCCCATACTATGCCCAACACACCCATCCCTTTCAATCACACCCATGAACACACCCACACACCTATCACGCAGCAAGTAGTCAAACTTGTCCACATCCAACCCATTACGCCAGTTGTTGACAATTTCAAACATCCACTTTTTATGTTCAGCAGGCCCCGGATCCTTCTTCACAGTGATGAGCTGCTGCACACGACGCACATCCTCCCGGTCCATGTCGATGTGAAAATCATCTACAATGGCATCAACCAGGACACTCGACATTTGCTCGTGTTTCCTGGAGTGGGGGGGGGGACATGCACACATACACATGGGGGTGAGGTGCTGGTAGTGCTACAGAGGGTGAGGTGCTGGTGATGCTACAGAGGGTGCAGTGGGTATAGGATGTAAGAAGGTATAGAAAGCATGCCTGCACACGTATATAGGACGTCTGCATTCACAGTGTGTACTGATCCTGCGCAAATGCCAAAACCATACACATAAACACACAAAACACTCACACACACTAGAAACACACACACCAATCAGTCATGCCATCCATTCCATGAAGAAGCTCCTCAAACATGTGTGAAAATGGCCCATGCCCCACATCATGCAATGCCCCCGCCAGCATCAGCAGATGCACGTCTCTTGGTTCCACGTCGGCTTCATTGCTGAAATTATTTTGGACGCGTGACGCCCACTGAAAGGCCATATATGCGACACCCAGGGAATGTTCTAGACGAGTGTGTTGTGCTCCTGGGTAGACAAAGTAGGTGCAGCCCAGCTGTTTGAGGTAGCGTAATCGCTGAAAATAGGGGGTATCGACAAAGCGCATCACATTGGATGGGAGATGCAGGCCAGAGTGGATTGGATCCTGTGTTTTGAGGTGGTAATATGATGGTTCAGGTGGTTGAAACGATGGTTGAGGTGGTGTGGGTTGTCGTGTTGCCCTTGTGTTGATGCATACATTGATGTCCTTGCCGGGGACGTGTGATCGCAAATCAGGTGGTGAGCATTGAAAGCCTAGCGTGTCACTGGTGTACAGGGGTGCTGCAGGGGCCATCACAGTTGGTGGTGCTGCAAAAGGGACGGATGGGTTGGCATCTGCATGCACGGCCTGATGAGGAGGAAGGGGTTTTGGCTGTTTCCTGTATTGCTGTGTATTGCTGTTGTATTGTTGTTGTATTGCTGTGTGCTGTCGTACCTGTGACATTGATATGAAATCGTCCTCCATTTGTGTTGATACGATTTGTTGAACAGTGGCAGTCTATACGCTGGGCAAGAAAATATTCTGTTCGTCTATTCTGTTGCGAAGAGCTATGAAGAGCAAAAGCAGCAAAACGAAAAATACAATGCTGTTGTCAAGCCAAACATCCATTGTCATTCTTTTTTCTGTCCATTATAACAACAAAGTGCTTCTCGTCAACATATAAATGTTACATCATCTTCTCATCATTCGCAAATAATTTCTACGCCTGTGTATGTCACCAATGGTTGTCGCTGCAAAGCACACAGCTGTTTTGACATGCACACACTTTCGTGAAGACACGCACACACTTTTGTGAAGACACGCACAACTCAATGTCATTCTCCAGCGCAACTCATTGTCATGCCCCTGCAAATTGGTGTACTGCAACGTCATACAACCGTCATGGGGGGCTTGCACTCTTACTTGTCAACCTTCTTCTCAGCATCCTCCAATGTCTTTTTCACCAGTGCTTCAAACTTGAGCTGTGTATATAAATGTGTATATATTTGGGTGGGTGCTGATTTGTGTACGGGAGCATGTTGGTTTGTGTGGGTGTTATTGCACGAGTACATCAAAGCACATTGCCTTACAAACTGTGTCCACCACACCGCAGAACAACTGTTCCCCCCACAAAGCAACATACCATGCGCTGCACGTCACGACGATTGCGACGAGACACGTGCCCTTGGTACCCAGTATGAGGTCCCTCCTCCCAAGTCTCGGGCTCGTTTTCAGTCTTGAAGTTGTGTCCAAAGACACGCGACACAGCACCCACAACAAACCCTCGCAAGCCGCTGTGCTCGTCATCATCGTGCCCAACTTCGGGGGTGCGATCGAGGAGGTCGATGTACTCACAGGTGCCGTCATCGGTGTTGGCGGATGCACTGTAGTTGATGGCAGCAGGATCGGTGCAGCCCATCACCTTTTCACGTGTCTCCACAATGGCTGTGTGCAGCTTGCGCAGACGTGCCACGTCATGATGTGTGACATTGCCTGTGATGGTGGGAATCCTTGATCGTGGCAAATCATCATCTTAACTTTCGGAAACCTTTCGTAAACTGCACTTGATCACACGCAGACCCCGTACCTGTGTAGCCCGAGGGTTCGCTTGGCCAAGGCACGTTGTTTGCCATGGGGCTAAAGATGCTTGCTGCAGCCTCGCTCAAGTAGCTCCCGAGGTTGTTGAGTGCGCTCTTGTCTTGTTGATGTGAGCCCTGTTTGTTGTGCACGCGTGCCACAAGGGTGCGCGCGACACGAGGAGCCTGTCGAGGGATGATTGATGGCCTTACGGCGAGGGGCAGCTGAACGCGGGTGGTCTGCATGATGATCAGGTTACAGGTAATGGAAAGCAGTTGATGACTATGTGGATGTGGAAAACTTTTGGGGAATAAAACCTCCAAAACTTGCAACCCCCTGACCGCACACTCCCCTCTCCCCAAGCTTTGGGTAGTAAGGCTCACGGTGGGCTTATGGGCTTATAAGGTCTCACGGCGATGACACATGCACCTCCGTGGTGCGCAACGATATATGCTGCTGCAGTGTAAACGTGCCTGGCTGATTGGGTCCCGATCCTGGCTGCTTGACAATCACCCCATGATGCACCCGAAATCGCCCCGCGTCAAGATCTTCCACATACAACTGCAATGCAAGTGCCACACTGGAAAATGCAAGGTCTTCAAAGGGAATATTTCGTGGGGAAACCCACTGGATTGCTGTGGTTTCGTCCCCGGCACACGCTTGCTCTGGGTCTGTTGCTGTGGCTCTGAAGAGAATGTATGCTTGACCAATACTGATTATGTCAAAATGTACATAGGGGGCAATCACGTGTACTGCACAATTGGCCTCTTCCATGGCTGAGTGGGGGATGCGAGGGGATGATGTGCGGGGATGATGCGAGGGGATGTGATGTGATCACGACCATGCATTGCCTGCAACAACAAACACACAATCGCACCTTCTCGTGCAGCACCAGCAGCAGTGCTTTCCCGGAGCTCCAAATACCCAGCAGGTACTAGAGTGTGTGGTACAAGAGTGATAAGTTGGGTGACGGTTGAAGATGATGAACAAGGAGGATGACCACGGATGGACCACTTTGACACAAACACCAACGTACTGTACCAACGTATTGTACCAAACAAACAAAAGCAAACAGCACCAGTACAAATTCACAGCAAACATAATTCACACACAAATACCTGTCCATTTGCCTATTTGAGGTTCAATCCCCCGCTTGCATAGTAGCAACCGTCCATCATCACGTTCTACTATCACCCCCACCACCATCTTGGGGTTTTGATACTCTATGTAGCCTGGGTTGTTTGTGATGTAATCACTGAGATAATCACTCTATGTGTGCGTGTGTGATGTTTTTGTCAATTGTAAAGTCCTATACACACACGTACCACATGAGGGACACACATTCCTCGAGTGTGTGTCTCCTTCTGGCACTTTCTGATGCATTGCTGTGCCACATGATCGGCAAAAGATGGGCACAGGTGCTGCTGCTGCTGTTGATAATGAGGCACGTGGTGTGTGTGGGGGGCTGATCAAGTTGGCAGTGATGGGGTTGTATATGGATTGGGCTCTTTTCGTTGTGTATCCCTGTTGTTATTGTAAGTGCAGGTGTGCACTGGTACACAGTTAGCAGTCCAGGTGTTTGCCACTACCTGCTGTGCAACTTTTGCTGTGAAACACCACAGAGGATTAGATCTGCCAGACAACGATTTGAGCAAGGGTCGCATCATCCTGCATTGCATTGCATAATCGTCTATGTAGTCGACAATGTTGTCATCAAAACTCAGAAACTCAGAAAACAAAGATTTTTGTCGTCAAAACGGTTGTCAAACATCTCACCCTCTCTCTCACACACACCCGACACCCCTCGCCAAACTCCCCCCCCAGATCTCTCCCCTCACACAACTCTGGTGGGTGAGGTCCCTCAGTAAATCCAGGGAATAAGCTTTTTCGAGCTTCGCTTGTACTCCTCATACTCCTTGCCATGGCGCTTGGTCAGGGCCTGCTCCTCAAAATTGGACTTGCGATCCAATACCAAAAACAGTACCCCACTCATCACAAAGCGCAGCCCATCTCCACTGATCGCAGCCCACCCCAGTGCTGCCAGCACAAGCGCACCATACATGGGATGGCGTGCAAGTGCGTACACACCACTGGTTACTAGGGTGTTGGATGGGCGGGGCTCGGGGAGGGGGGTGAGGTTCTTGCCGAGTGCCTGTTGTGCGGCCACACTGTTGAGAGGGGGGGGGGGGGGGGGAAAGGAGGAGGGGAATGAGGAGGGGGATACATGAGAATTTACGGTCAAAGAGCAATGGTCAAACATCTCAAAGTCAAGGTCAAACGTCATCAAGCACGTGAGCACGCAACACCCATCGTTTGTTGTTTAAGCACCCCCCCCACACACACGTACATCATGACACCACCAATGGCAATGCTCGCCCAGCCAAGCACGTCCATCACACCATCCAATGCAGCGTGTGGTGGGAAAATGACCAGCCCAAACAACACCAGCTGTGCAACAAAATAAAGCTCACCACGTTGACCAAGGCGACTGGTGTCCTTGAGCTCTTCTAAAAAGGAGGATGCCTATGTTTATGGTGTGTGTGTGTGGGTGGGTGGGTGTAGGGGTTTGGGGGTGTTTATAGTGTACATGGCGTGTGTTTATGGTGCACATAGATACATGGAGGTGTGTACCCAGGCATGATACAACCAGGCATGACACACACAGGCATGATGCATCACTACACACACAAACACACACACACACAAAAGTACAAACCCACATACATCTTGACTGGAAATTTGAGGGCCAGCCCTGGTCAACATGGACATTGCTTGCTCCACAGAGGGGGGTAGGGATGTGGTAGGTGCTTTGACTGTTGTGTTGACTGGCTGTACCTTCATGGGTGCTTCTTCTTGTTTCACAGCTGCAACTGGTGCTGCTGCTTCTTCCTTTTTCACAGGTGCTTCCTCCTTTTTCACAGCTGCAACTGGTGCTGCTGCTTCTTCCTTTTTCACGGGTGCTTCCTCCTTTTTCACAGCTGCAACTGGTGCTGCCTCTTCCTTGTTCACCAGCGTCTCCTTCTCCTCAACTTCCTGTTCCGTCACAGACGTCTCCTTGACAGCAGCTGCTCCTGCTGGTACCACTTTCTGTTGTTCACCTGTTTCCTTCTTCACACTCGTCTCCTTGACAGCAGCTACTGCTGCTTCCTGTTGTTCACCTGTTTCCTTCTTCACACTCGTCTCCTTGTCCTCCTTTGCCGGCTGCTCTTGTACAATCGCTTGCTCAATTGCATCCACAACTGGGGCTTCCGGTGCCTTTTTTGTAACTGATGTAGCTGCTTCAGGCGCAGAAGCAACTTCTGCTGCAGGTGCAGGTGGGGGGAGCGTTTCGGGTGCAGGCACTACGGGGGCATCATCCACTGATGGCGGGGCGGGCGCAGGAGGTGCAAGCTTGACCTGCGGCTGTGCTGCACCAGATTGCTTGTCAGGTACTGCCTTTTCCTTGGCCTGCATCTTCTTGGCCTGCATCTTCTTTGCACTTCCTGGTGTGGCAGGTCGGGCGCCAAACCCCCTGTCGCCCTTGGATGTCGATGCCTGCACAACGACAGAGGTTCTCAACCTGTGTGTGGTATAATTGCTGTGATGCAGTTGCCATCGCGTCTTACATATTTTTGCCAACAATTTTACGTACGCAGCGTGATCGTACCTGGCTGTCCTGGTCAAACAGGGGTTAATGACTGTCAACATGATCGAGCCTTAGTTGCTCTATACACGCTATTTGTTGTCAAGACGGTCCAACGCGAGACAATGGCGCAACGCTAGTTTACAAATCGTACAATTGTTCAATAAATAGGAAAAACCATCGCCATCAATACACCAACACATTCACAAGCAGCGACAATGCTGCAGCAAGACCTGCACTGAGTGGTATCACCAACAACCACGTGGAAAGAATGAGCATCAACAGGCCCCATGACAATTCCCGTGGCCCGAATGAAGCCATACCAACAGCGGCAACGGCTGCAACTTGACAGTGGGTGGTAGAGACAGGGAGCCCAAAGAGGGTGGCGAGCAGTACTGCGAGGGTGGAGGCAAACTCCACACACCAGCCACGCGCATAGTCGATGTCAGTCAAACCCTGCGATGGTATGATGGTATTATGTGGGTATGGTGGTATTATGTGGGTATGGTGGTATTATGTGGGTATGGTGGTATTGTGTGGGTATGGGTATGGTGGTATTATGGTGGTATGCTGGTATGCGGGTATGGTGGTATGGTGGTATGGGTGTATCTGATGGTGGATTGCCACGTACCCCCACTACCATCACCACATCACTGTAACTGCTCCCCACTCCTCCCTCATACCGTTCCTATAGTGTGCATCACACGTGAGCCAAGCAAGAGCATGCCCAATGCAACACCACCACCAGCTGCTGCAAGTATCCACAGAGGGGTGGTTGTGGAGGAACATGAATACAACCCTAATGGTGTGGGTGGTGGGTGTGTGGGTGTGTGGGTGTGTGGGTGTGTGGGTGTGTGGGTGTGTGGGTG
>VFQP010000356.1_pt1 | contig 98838 bp, 124 predicted proteins | sample 3512351 | NCBI WGS metagenome assembly VFQP01 (sample SAMN10412372, study PRJNA504923) | tailings metagenome | isolation source: Relicate 1 Philex TSF1 revegetated site | place: Philippines: Tuba, Benguet | collected 2017-08-29
CAGTCGCGAACGGCCCGCGCGCTGATCCTGGCGCCGACGCGCGAGCTGGTGAACCAGATCGCCGACAATCTGAAGGGCTTTGCCCGCCAGACGCATCTCAAGGTCGTCTGCGTTGTCGGCGGCGCGTCGATCAACGTGCAGCAGAAGGCGCTGCTCTCGGGCACAGACATCCTCGTCGCGACGCCCGGACGCCTTCTCGACCTCGTCGAGCGCAAGGCGATCCGGCTCGATACCGTCACCTATCTGGTGCTGGACGAAGCCGACCAGATGCTCGACCTCGGCTTCATCCATGCGCTGAAGCGCATTGCCAAGCTCGTCGGCAAGGAGCGCCAGACGCTGCTCTTCTCGGCAACGATGCCGAAGCAGATCGAGGAGCTGTCGCGCGCCTATTTGACCAACCCGCAGCGCGTCGAGGTCTCGCCTCCCGGCAAGGCCGCCGACAAGGTTCGCCAGACGGTCCACCAGGTCGAGCAGAAGCAGAAGTACGACCTGCTGCGCGCCTGCCTGGCCGAGCGTCGGGACGACCTGTCGCTCGTCTTCTCGCGGACCAAGCACGGCGCCGAGAAGATCATGAAGATGCTCGTGAAGGACGGCTTCTCTGCCGCCTCGATCCATGGCAACAAGAGCCAGAACCAGCGCGAGCGCGCCATCAAGGCGTTCCGCGATGGCGAGGTCCGCATTCTGGTCGCAACCGACGTCGCGGCGCGCGGCATCGACATTCCGGGTGTGAGCCACGTCTACAATTATGACCTGCCGGAAGTGCCGGAAGCCTATGTCCACCGCATTGGGCGCACCGCGCGTGCCGGTGCCGGCGGCGAGGCGGTTGCCTTCTGCTCGTCGGCCGAGCGTCATCTGCTCAAGGCGATCGAGAAGCTCACGGGCCTGCCGATCGCCGCGGCCAGCCTGCCTGCGCGCTACGTCGCCCAGGTGCGCGAAGCCGACACGGACTTCGTCGCGCTGACGGATGCACCGCCGCGCCCGGCGCCGAAGCGCCATGGCGCTTCCAAGGGTCCGCGCAACGGCCCGGGCAAGGATGGCGGGCGTCCGCAGCAGGCGCGCCCAAACGGCAACAAGCGTCGGCGTCCGCGCCGTCGCACGCAGGCCGCAGCGTAAGCAGACGGCCTTCCGGGCGGGCGCTTGCGCGTCCGTCCGCGCCTCCTCTAGGATGAGTGCAAGATAGTTTGCATTCATAACAATCGGGGAGGAGTTTTCATGAATCCAGCTGGCCAGGTCGCCATCGTTACCGGCGGTTCTTCGGGCCTTGGCGAGGCCACGGCGCGCGCGCTTGCCGAGCGCGGCGCCAAGGTTGCGATCGCGGACGTCGCCGCCGACCGGGCTGCGGCAGTCGCTGAATCGATCGGCGGCATCGCGGTCAAATGCGACGTTTCCAGCGCCGACGCGGCCGAAGCAGCGATCGCGACGATCGCCGAAACGCTCGGCGAGCCGCGCATCCTTATCAATTGCGCCGGCATCGGCATCGCGATGAAGACCCTCAACAAGGAGGGCCCGCATTCGCTCGATCTCTACCGCAAGGTCATCGAGATCAATCTGATCGGCACCTTCAACATGATCCGACTGGTTGCCGATCGCACGCAGAAGCTCGAGCCGCTTGCGGGCGGCGAGCGCGGCGTCATCGTCAACACCGCGTCGGTCGCCGCCTATGACGGGCAGATCGGCCAGGCGGCCTATTCGTCGTCCAAAGGCGGCGTCGTCGGCATGACGCTGCCGGTCGCGCGCGATCTGGCGCGATCCGGCATCCGCGTCATGACGATCGCTCCCGGCATCTTCAAGACGCCGATGCTGATGGGCCTGCCGCAGGAAGCGCAGGATTCGCTCGGCCAGCAAGTGCCGTTCCCGCCGCGCCTCGGCGAACCGTCCGAATATGCGGCGCTCGCCTGCCATATCGTGGAAAACCAGATGCTCAACGGCGAGGTCATCCGCCTCGACGGCGCAATCCGCATGGCGCCGCGCTGACCATGTCCGGCGGTCCACTTTCGGGCCATGTCGTCGTGGAGATGGCGGGGCTGGGGCCGGCCCCGCTCGCCTGTCTCATGTTGGCCGAAATGGGCGCGCGCGTCATCCGCATCGAGCGCAAGGGGTCGGGCAGGGCATTCCTGTCGCCGCCGGTGGAGTTCGACCTCGACCGCCACGGCCGCGAGATCGTCGCGGTCGACCTGAAGAAGCCGGCAGGAAAGGCGCTGGTCCTGCGCCTGCTGCAATCCGCCGACGTTCTCGTCGAGGGCTTCCGACCGGGCGTGATGGAGCGGCTGGGGCTTGGGCCGGACGACATCGCCGAAACCTGCCCGCGGCTGGTCTATGCGCGCATGACGGGGCTCGGGCAGGACGGGCCGCTCAGCCAGCGCGCCGGGCACGACCTCACCTATCTCGCGCTGACCGGCGCGCTGCACGCGATCGGTCCGGCTGGCGGCAAGCCGGTGGTACCGCTCAACCTCGTCGCCGACTATGGCGGCGGAACGATGTTCCTCGTCTCGGGCATCCTCGCCGCACTGCTCGAACGCGGACGATCAGGCAAGGGTCAGGTGGTGGACGCGACCATGATCGACGGCGTCTCCATGCTTCTCGCTCCGACCTACGCGTATCTCGCAACCGGCTTCTGGCAGGATCGGCGTGGAGCGAACCTGCTCGACGGTTCGGCGCCCTTCTACGACACCTACGAGACGGCTGACGGTCGCCACGTCGCAGTCGCGTGCCTCGAACCGCAATTCTTCGCCGAGTTTGTGAGGCTGCTGCCGTTGCCGGGTGATCTGGCCGGGCGGCAATACGATCGCGACGCCTGGCCTGCTTTGCGAGAGGCCATTGCGGCGGGTTTTTCGGAGAAGAGCCGCGACGAATGGGCGGCGCATTTCGAGGCGTCCGATGCCTGTGTCGCCCCCGTGCTGAGCCTCACTGAGGCGGAAGCCTATCCGCACAACGCCGCGCGGCAAACGCATGGCCGGGTGGGGCGCATGCTTCGGCCCAGCCCGGCGCCGCGCTTTTCTCGAACGCCTAGCTCCGCCGCAGAACCAAGCGGCGATCGTCCGGACTTGACCACGCTCGGTTTCACGCGCGAGGAATTGAGCGTGCTTGAGGCTTCAGGCGTGATCGAGATGGGACCGACCGGAGATGGCTGAACGCCCCGAGACCCTGCGTCCGACCGACAGCGAGGCGGTCGCGCTCGCCCGCAATCTCATGCGGCTTGCCCGCCACGGCGCGCTGGCGACACTCGATGTGCGCAGCGGCTGGCCTTCGGCGAGCCGGGTTGCTGTCGCGAGCGACCATGACGCCGCGCCGATCGTGCTTGTCTCGTCGCTCTCGTCGCACACTGCCGCGATGATCGGCGAGCCGCGATGCTCGCTGCTTCTCGGTACGCCGGGCAAGGGCGATCCGCTTGCGCATGCCCGCATCACGCTCGCCTGCCTTGCGCGCCGGATCGAGCGCGAGACGCCTGAGGGCAAGCGCATCCGCAGCCGTTTCCTGCGGCGCAACCCGAAGGCGAACCTCTATGCCGACTTCCCGGATTTCTCGTTCTTCCGGCTGGAGCCGCAGGGCGCGAGCCTCAATGGCGGCTTCGGCAAGGCGTTCGAACTTTCGCGCGAGGAGCTGCTTCTGGCAGGCGATGCCGTTGAGCAGTTGGCGGAGACGGAAGAGGGTGCCGTCGTGCACATGAATGAAGACCATGGTGACGCAATTGAGCTCTACGCCCGGGTACTCGGCAAGGCACCGACTACCGGCTGGACGCTATCCGGCCTCGACGTCGAAGGGCTCGATCTCGTCAGCGGCGACGATGTCCTGCGCATTGCCTTCCGGCCGCCTCTGGCGAGCGCCGCTGAGCTTCGGCCGCGGCTCGTCGAGATGGCAAAGGCCTGCCGCGCGGCTTCTTGAACGGCTGTGTCCGGGATGCACGACAATCTCATCATGATCTACGGAACACGACGCGCATTCGGGCGTTCCATCGCAGTGTTGAACCACGCGGTATTGCGCATTGCAGCGGACATTGACCCTTTCCTCCCTGGCCGACCATGCCGACAACGCGTCGGCGATCCTGTCGGCACTGGGGAATTCGAAGCGCCTCGCGATCATGTGCCATCTGGCCAACGAGGAGCTCTCGGTCGGCGCCATCGCGGAGCGGGTGGATTTGAGCCAGTCGGCGTTGTCCCAGCACCTCGCAAAACTTCGAAACATGGATCTGGTTCAGACACGGCGCGACCGGCAGATGATCTACTATTCCTGCAATTCCGATCGCGTGCGCGAACTTCTCTTCGAATTCCAGCGCATTCTCGAACCGGAGTTCAGCGCAGCCTGAACGGCTCGGCCGCATGAGGCCGATAGCCGTCACGGATCCGCTGGATGCGCGGATCGAGGCCTATCGTGATATTCGCGAGCGTGACCTCGTCGGCAGGCGGGGTCTTTTCGTTGCCGAGGGCACCGTCGTCCTGCGCGCGATGCTCGATGGCGGCCGCTTTCGGCCGGACTCGCTTTTGGTGCTGGAAAACAGGCTCGGCGGAATTTCCGATCTTCTCGACAGGCTTCCCGAAGCCACTCCAGTCTATGTAGCAGCGCAGCCGGTGATGGATTCTATTGCGGGCTTTCACATGCACCGCGGCGTGCTGGCGCTCGGGCGGCCCATCGCGGAGGCAAGTGCGGCTTCTATCGTCGCGGGCCTGCCGGACGACGCGCTCATCGTCGTGCTCGTTGGCATCTCGAACCACGACAATGTCGGCTCGATCTTCCGCAATGCCGCTTCGTTCGACACGGATGCCGTGCTGCTCGATGCGACCAGCTGCGACCCGCTTTACCGCAAGGCGACGCGGGTCTCGGTTGGCGCGACGCTGACGGTGCCGTTTGCGCGGGGCGGGGAGGCGGGCACGCTGCTCCAACTCCTGAAAGATACCGGCTTCGAGATCCTGTCTCTGTCACCGTCGGGCGGCGAGGACATTGCGACGATCACGCGGCCAAAGCGGGCCGCCCTCGTGCTTGGCACCGAAGGCGAGGGGCTTCCGCGAGACATTCTGCAGGCGACTCGGTCGGTGCGTATCGCGATGTCGCAGCGCTTCGACAGCCTCAACGTTGCGGCCGCATCGGCCGTGGCGCTGCACCGGCTCTGGCGGGGCTGATCAGGCGCGGGCGGCTTCCTGCAAGGCGCGAATGCGCGTTGCGAGGCTCACGTGACCCTCTTCGTCGGCTTCCTGCTCGGCGACCAGATCGTGCAGCGGCGAGGCGGGACCTTCGGCAAGCGCCGTCAGGTGGACAACCTTGGCGGCAAGGTCGCTGATCTGGTCGCGCAGGATGGCGTCCACCTCCTCGCCGTTCGTCAGGCGGGTCAACTGCTCGCGCAGCTTCCGGTTTTCCTCGCGCACGGCTTCGAGACGCGCTTGGATGCGGGCGGTTTCGTCAGTGCTGGCTTCGGTCACAACCGGCGCGGCGGCCAGCATCTGTTTCAGCCGTTCGATCTCCGCTTCCAGCGCCGTGGCGCGCGGATCGTCCTGCGCCGGCATCACCGCCGAGACATGGCCGTCTTCGTCGCCGACGCGCTCGCGCAGGCGGGCGAGGTCGCGCTCGCGGCGTTCAAGCCGGTCCTCGCGGTCCGACAACGTGGCGACCAGCGCCTCGGTACGCTGCTCCAGGCTGTCTAGGCGATTGCGCTCGAGGCGCAGCTCTTCCTTGAGCTTGCGGTTCTCGGCTGCCGTCTCGCGGAGTTCCTTGTCGAGTTCCTTGCGCTCGGCGCGCTGCTTCTTGAGGCTGTCGGTCAGACGGTCGAGGTCGCTCTCGCGGGCAACGAGCTCGATCTGGCGGCTGGAGGAAGAGAGGCTTGCGTCCTCGAATAGCAGTTCGAGCTTCGACAGTTCGATCGTCTTTTCGTCGAGCTGTTCGCTGGTGGCCGAGAGCTTGTCAGCGACGAGGGCAAGCTGGCGCTCGCGCTCCTCGAAATCCTTGCGCATCTGCGCATGCGTCGCCTCCAGCTCTTCGAGCCGCTTGGCCAGCCGGTCGCGCTCGTCGGTCGCGGACTTGGCCTCGTTGCGGCGATGGTTGAGTTCCAGAAGCTGCTGCGCGGCCTTCTCGCGCTGGTCCTTGATCGTGATCTCGAGCCGGCGCGTGGAAATCGCGAATTCGGCACGCATGCGATCCTTGTCGGCCTGGATGTCCGACAGAGTGAGCGGCACTTTCGCTTCGATCCGGCGCTTCGTCAGGCGAACGGCCCGGTTCCAGATGGCCGGTGCAATCAAGAGCGCAATGAGCCCAGCTGCGAGAAAACCGAGGACGAAAAAGAGAGACGACTGTATCAACGAACGCTAACCCCGCCCAAGACCGACCCCTGCTCGTCTGGCAGCCCAATATGGCACATTTGCGCGAGCCCTGCTGCCGGAATGCGAACGGCCGCGCAGGGCGCGGCCGGTGCCATGGTCACTGACCTTTGGATCAAAACGGGTTCCAGGTCGGGTTCGGCGTCAGCTTAAGGTAGCCGAGATTGACGCCGAGGCGGGCGCCGACGCCGGTCCGGACTGGCACCAGCATGATGTCGCCCTGTCGCAGGACGTGGAAGCCAAGGCCGGCGACGACATAGGCCTGGCCGGACATGCCGGCATAGCGCTGGTAGAGCGCCGGTACCGAATTGAGGTTGTAGACGAGGATCATCGTGCGCGAGCCCTGGCCGCCGACATCGATGCCGAGCGATGGGCCCTGCCAGAAGACGCGGTGATCGCCGACATTCTTGGTGTAGAGCGTGCCTTCGCCATAGGTCGCGCCGGCAAAGAACGCGCCCGAGCCTTCTTCGCCGAGGATATAGCCGTTGGGCAAGCCGTAGGACGAGAACAAATGCTCGACGACCGAGGCGAGGCCGCCGGAGGTGGCGCCGAAGAAGTGATGGCCGGCGTCGACGATTTCCTGCGAGGTGTAATTGTTGGCGCGCGCCGGGGCCGAAGCCAGCGCCAGGCTGGCGGCGACGGTCATCGCGGCCAGGGCGATCCGTGCGAACGTGCCGATCCTGTTCATGAAGCCCATGGTGGTTCTCCCGTCAAAGGACTGCTGCCGCGCCCATCCTCGGGCGTCGGACATTCGATCGAACTGCAGGATAAGCGCTAATCCTTTTTCAACCATTAACCGCGCGTTTGCCTTGTTGCGGAACAGTGGGAAACGCCGGTCCGCGGCGGTTGCTTGCCCGCGCTTGAGCGCTGCCTTAACCAAGGAAAACTCGGAAGTCGCCGATTCGCATCGGGGGGCGCCTGCCGCAGCGACACTGGAATAGAGGGGACTGGCCACCCATGGCTGAACTCGTGAGTCTAACGGCAACCGATCTTGCAGCGCTCCTGTGCAGCCGGGTCTGCCACGACATCATTTCGCCGGTCGGAGCCATCAACAACGGCCTCGAACTGCTCGACGAGGGCGGCGCCGACGAAGACGCCATGCGGCTGATCCGGTCGAGTGCAGTCAATGCTTCGGCGAGGCTGCAGTTCGCGCGCATCGCGTTCGGCGCAGCAGGCTCGGCGGGCATGCAGATCGACACCGGCGACGCGGAATCGGTCGCGCGGTCTTTCTTCGCCAACGAAAAGCCGGACCTCGAATGGAAGGGCGTGCGCGTCCTCCTGCCGAAGAACATGGTCAAGCTGCTGCTCAACCTGCTCCTCGTCGGCAATGGCGGCATTCCGCGCGGCGGCAAGCTGACGGTCGAGTTGGAGATGGCCGGAGAGCGACCGCTGTTCACGATCACGGCGAACGGCCCGATGGTGCGCGTGCCGGCGAAATTCCTGGAACTGCATTCGACCGGCAAGCTAGAGGAAGCGATCGACGCGCATTCCGTCCAGCCCTATTACACGATGCTTCTCGCGCGCGAGGCGGGCATGGAGATCACCATCCACGCCAACGCAGAAGAACTGGTGCTGCGCGCAAAGTAACGCTTCAATTTAGCGCTTCTTTAAGCCAACCGCTTACCCTCGGCTTTACCCTTATCAGGTAAGGCTGGACTTCGGGCCGTGAGAGGCCGGAAAGTCGCAGGGGGTTGGTCATGATGCGTTGCTTGATCGTCGACGATTCGAGCGTCATTCGGAAGGTTGCCAAGCGCATCCTTGCCGGGCCGACCATGATCACGTCGGAGGCGGGCAACGGCACGCTGGCGCTCTCGCTCTGCCGCACGGAGCTGCCCGACATCATTCTGGTCGACAGTGTGCTGCCGGACATGCCGGTGACGGATTTCATTCGCGAGGCGATGGCGATGCATCCTCACCGCCAGCCGCGCATCGTCGTCTCAATGACCCAACTCGATATCGGCACCATCATGCGCGCCAAGCGCGCCGGTGCGCGCGGCTACGTGCTGAAGCCCTTCAACCGGGCCCAGCTTGTCGACAAGCTGCGGGCAGTCGATCTCGCCGCCTGAAACGAAAAAGGCGGAGCCGAGGCCCCGCCCAACCAATTCCGATCCGAGATCTTCTTAAGCGCTCTGGCGCATGTCCTCGGGCTCGCGCAGCACATAGCCGCGGCCCCAGACCGTCTCGATGAAGTTCTGGCCGCCGGAAGCCGTATCGAGCTTCTTGCGCAGCTTGCAGATGAAGACGTCGATGATCTTCAGTTCCGGCTCGTCCATGCCGCCGTAGAGATGGTTGAGGAACATCTCCTTGGTCAGCGTCGTGCCCTTGCGGAGCGAAAGCAGCTCCAGCATCTGGTATTCCTTGCCCGTCAGGTGAACGCGCTGGCCGCCGACTTCGACGGTCTTGGCGTCGAGGTTGACGATCAGGTCGCCGGTGGTGATGACCGACTGGGCATGACCCTTCGAGCGGCGCACGATGGCGTGGATGCGGGCGACCAGCTCGTCCTTATGGAAAGGCTTGGTCATGTAGTCGTCGGCGCCGAAGCCGAGGCCGCGCACCTTGTCCTCGATGCCGGCCATGCCGGAGAGGATCAGGATCGGCGTCTTGACCTTGGACAGGCGCAACGTGCGAAGAACCTCGTAGCCGGACATGTCCGGAAGGTTCAGGTCGAGAAGGATGATGTCGTAGTCGTAGAGCTTGCCGAGATCGACGCCCTCTTCGCCGAGATCGGTGGTGTAAACGTTGAAGCTCTCGGACTTCAGCATCAACTCGATGCTCTGTGCGGTTGCACTATCGTCTTCAATCAGCAGAACGCGCATCTCGATCCCCTTCTCTGCCGCCGTGCCGCACGGTTGCAGTTCAAGCCTGACAGCAGGCTGCCACCCAATGGTTAACAAAGCCTGATTCGACGCGCCTTGTCCAACCCATAGCCTAAGAACATGACGCTACCGGATTGAAAACAAACGCTCTTCGCACCCGAATTTTGTTAACGCATCACATCAACGATCGGCTGTAACCGACTCTTGCGACTCTTACATCGCGCTGATTTGGGAGGCTTCTTTTACCCGCCCTTAAGTCCTTACCCATATGATTAACGATGCGCGTAAACGAATGGTTACCAGCGCGGGGTGGGCCGGGAAAATGTTTGCCCCTCGTTAAGGATGGGCAGCGGTCCGCCGACGCGAGGAGTGGGGTGGCGATGTGTAGTATCGCCGGGTGCGTTCAGGAGTAATGCGTATGAAATCGCGAGACAGTATCGTCCGGCTGAAGCAGTTCCAGGTCACCGAAAGGCGGCGTCACCTGAAGCAGCTGGACCAGATGATCGCCGAGTTCGAGCGCATGGCCGCCGAACTCGACGCCCAGATCCAGGCCGAGGAAAAGAAGGCCGGCATAACCGACATTTCGCACTTCGCCTATCCGACTTTTGCAAAGGCGGCGAGGCAGCGGCGGGACAATCTTCGCGACTCGCAGACCGATCTCGCGCAACAGCGCTCCGCTGCAGTGTCCGTGCTGGAGGAAGCCGAGAGCGAGCTCGCAAAGGCCGAGGCGCTGGAAGCGCGCGATGGCCGCGGCCGCGACGCAGAGAGCCCGAGCCGCGCTGTCGGCTAACGGCGTCCATCACTGAATTGGAGGATGCCAGGCTCGACGCCTGGCATTTTTCGTTTCCGAGACGACAAAAAGCCACTGGCGGCGGAGATGCGCCGCAGCCGAAGTGAGGATGTCAAAGAAGGGTGAGGGGCCTCGTTTTTGAAGCCTGAATGCCAAGGATCGCTGAGCGATGCTCCTGGGGTAAGAGCGGCGGCAGGCCGCCAGGCCGTGCCGCCCGATGCCCTTGCAGCTAGTGCCGGTACTGCTGGATGCGCGTTGTGCGCAGGCCTGCAAGGCCGTATTCGTCGATCGAGGCCTGCCAGGACAGGAACTCCTCGACGGTCAGCTTGTAGCGCTGGCAGGCCTCGTCGAGACTGAGGAGGCCGCCGCGCACCGCCGCCACGACCTCTGCCTTGCGGCGGATCACCCAGCGGCGCGTGTTGCTCGGCGGTAGGTCTGCGATCGTCAACGGGCTGCCGTCGGGCCCTATGACATACTTGACGCGTGGTCTCACAAGATCGGTCATTCAACTCTCTACAAACACAGACCCAATCGAGGTCACATTACCGCCACAGCTTTAAAAATTGGCTAAACCCGTCGTAAGCTTAGGGTAATGAACATGAATCCGGCGTTAGGCTTTCCTAATGCATTTGAATCGAAAGCCGCACGTCGCGCTCGGTGAGGTCCGAGGCTTTGCAGCAGGCACCCGGATCGCCTATATGCAGCCCCAAGTTTTGCCAGCGACAGCCTGGAGCGTCCGCCCCATGAACAGTCTCGACCTTCCCGGCCGTCCGGAGGATACGCGAATCGTCGTCGCGATGTCCGGCGGCGTGGATTCCTCGGTCGTGGCCGGCATTCTGGCGCGTGAGGGCTATGACGTCATCGGGGTCACGCTGCAGCTCTATGACCACGGCGCTGCCGTTCACCGCACCGGCTCCTGCTGCGCCGGCCGCGACATCGACGACGCGCGCCGCGTTGCCGAGACACTGGGCATCCCGCATTACGTGCTCGACTACGAGCGGCGCTTTCGCGAGGCGGTGATCGAGCCGTTCGCCACGAGCTATGCCGATGGCGAGACGCCGATCCCCTGCGTTTCGTGCAACCAGACGGTCAAGTTCGCGGACCTCCTCGCCACGGCACGCGACCTCGGCGCCGATGCGCTGGCGACGGGGCACTACATTCGCTCCAAGGCGAACGGCGCCCACCGCGCGCTTTTCCGCCCGACGGATGCGGACCGCGACCAGAGCTATTTCCTTTTCGCTACCACGCAGGAACAGGTCGACTATCTGCGTTTCCCGCTTGGCCATCTGTCGAAGCGTGAAGTGCGCGAGGCGGCGGCTGCGATGGGCCTCGCGATCGCCGACAAGCCGGACAGTCAGGACATCTGCTTCGTGCCGCAGGGCCGTTATGCCGACATGATCCGCCGGCTGCGCCCGGAAGCAGCGATTGCCGGCGAGATCGTGCATGTGGATGGGCGCGTGCTCGGCCGCCATGACGGCATCATGGGCTACACCGTCGGCCAGCGCCGCGGCATCGGCGTCGCCACGGGCGAGCCGCTCTATGTCGTGCATCTCGATCCGCGCGAGGCGCGCGTCGTTGTCGGCCCGCGCGAGGCTCTGCACACGCACCGCATCGAACTGCGCGACGTGAACTGGCTTGGCGACGGCGACATCGCACAAGACGCCGGACGGCCGATCTTTGCCAAGGTACGCTCGACCCGCGCGCCGCAGCCGGCCATGCTGGAGGTTCGCGACGGCGAGGTCTCCGTGCATCTCGCCGAAGGCGAAGCGGGCGTGGCGCCCGGCCAGGCCTGCGTGCTCTACGCCGACGATGCCGAGGGCGCGCGCGTGCTTGGCGGCGGCTTTATCGCCCGCTCGCCAAACGCCTACCAGGCGAGAACTGGCGCGCGCAGCCCGGCGGCCGTCAGCGCCTGAGGCGCTCAAGCTTCAGTCGTGCGAGACCGTGCCAGCGGTCAGGATCTTCAGGACCGTGATCGCTTCCGCGCCGCCCGTGCGCGGTTCGCTGCGCGTCTCGATGCAGTCTATGAAGTGCTGGAGTTCGCGCGTCAGCGGCATGCCGTCATTGACGGGCACGTAGCTCGGCTCGTTGGTCGTGAACGCCCACTGGCCGCTATCCTGCCAGACGGCGTGGCGATAGACGGCGAGCTTGCGGTCCCATGGCTCGACATCGTCGAACACGGCCATGGCGCGCGTGCCCACCACCGTCAGGCGGCGCTCCTTGTAGGGGTTGAGCCGCGAGGAGAAGAGGTGGCTGCGGATGCCGCCTGGAAAGCGCATGTGGAGATGCGCGAAATCGCTCAGATGGTCGAGAATGGCCGCACCTTCGCCGCGCACCGAGATCGGCGCCTCGCCGGTGATGGCGAGGATCATCGACAGGTCGTGGGGTGCAAGATCCCACAACGCGTCGTTCTCCGTGTGGAACTTGCCGAGGCCGAGGCGGTGCGAGTGGATATAGCGGATCTCGCCGAGTTCGCCCTCGTCGATCAGCCGCTTCATCTGCTCGAAGGCCGGGTGGAAGCGCAGTACGTGGCCCACCATGAACACGCGGCCATTGGCGGACGCGGCCGCGACCGCGCGTTCTGCGTCGGCCACTGTGAGAGCGATCGGCTTTTCGACCAGCACGTCCTTGCCCGCCTCGACCGCGCGGATGGCGGTCTCAGCGTGATACTGCGGGGGCAGCGCCATGACGATCGCATCGACGTCGTCGCGCGTGAAGAGTTCGTCTGGCGCAAGCGCCAGGCAATCGTGTTCGGCGGCAAAGCCTTCGGCGCGCGGAGCGCTCGCATCGGAGACGGCATGGAGGGCGCCGAGGCCCTTCAGCGTGCGGATGTGGTTCGAACCCCAATATCCGCAACCCAGCACAGCAATACGCGGCTTCATTCACTCATGTCCAAGGAGAGGGCGCCGCCGGACACATAAAGGCGCGGGTCACGCAACTCAACCCCTTGAACCCGCCCCCGTCCCTGCCTCTGCAGCGGCTTGCAGGGGCAGGGCGCCTGCCTCCCGCTGCGGAGACCAAGCCGCGCTTGACAGCCAAGACCCGCCCCCCTTATATCCGCCCGACCTCGCGGCCGGGCCACCTGCGCCGCACGGGGCGGAGTAGCTCAGTAGGTTAGAGCAGAGGAATCATAATCCTTGTGTCGGGGGTTCGAATCCCTCCTCCGCTACCACGCGTCCCCCCAACGTTTCGGCAGCGCTTCCCATCAGGGCTGAAAGATGCCCGATGACCTCGGCCTCAACGCCGCCACCCGCGCGATCATGAACAACGACCTTCGCGACAAGCGCCCGGAAGGCATCGTGAAGTTCGCGATCGTGCCAGCCGTCGAGCCCGGCCAAACGCTCGGCCAAGTTCTCGACCGCATGCCGATATTGCGTCACAGCGTGGGGATGCAATTCGACCACTGGCGGCGCATCGCCGGCGTCAGCAAGCTGCACCGCCAGTCGATCGCGTTCGGCCATCAGCGGGCCGTACTGCGCCTCGACCGCCTCGACAGGCAGCACGCCCCGGGCAAGGGCCGACATAAGCCGCTCCATCTGGCCGCATAGGTCCGCGTGCCGCCGCTGGGTCGAGGACCGCTCTCGCGCCGCCTTGGCGGCCTCGTCGCGGCGCTCCTCGCGGTAGACGCGGACATACTCGGCCAGCAGGTCGGGATGCGCCAACTGCGCCTGCAAGCCGGAAAGGACAGCCCCCTCGATCTTGTCGAGGCGGTACTTCTTCGTGTTCGAGCAAGTGCCGCTCTCGATCGATCGCGAGCAGCGAATGCGGATCGCGCCTGACGGGTGCCGATCGTGGATCGACATTCCGCCACCGCAGTGTGAGCAGCGCAGGAGCCCGGACAGGAGGCGCTTCGGCCGGCGGGTGAATTCGCCACCTTGCGCGCGCTTGGCGCGGCCCTCCAAGGCGGCGAGCGCCGCTTCCTGCATTTCCCGGCTGACGATAGCCAGATGCGGCGCGTCGGCCTCCCGGACCTCGTCGGCGGCGTTGATCCGGCTCACGCGCTTCCCGGTTTCAGGGTCGCGCACCATGCGCGTCCGGTTCCATACGATGCGCCCCGAGTAAATGGGGTTACGGATGATGCCGTTGCCGCGCTGCGCGGAGCCGCTGATCGTGCTCGCGTTCCATGCGGTGCCGCGCGGCGGCTGCACGCCATCAACGTTCAGGCCGTGGGCGATTTCCCGGGGGAGGCGGCCCTCGATCGTTTCCTCGAAGATGCGGCGAACGACCGCCGCCTCGGCTTCCTCGATCTGCATGACGCCGGGTTGTCCGGGTGTGGGCCGATATCCATAAGCCTTTCCGCCGGCGTGGCGGCCGTCACGGATGACGCCCTGCATTCCCCGCCTGATCTTGTGCTTCAGGTCTGCGAGAAACAGCGTCGATACGAGCCCGCGGATGCCGATCTGGATGGCGTCGGCTTGGCCGTCGTGCACGGCGAGGATTTCGATGCCAGAAAAGGTGAGGCGCTTGTAAAGCCCGGCGAGGTCTTCCTGATCGCGCGAAAGGCGATCGAGCGCCTCTACGATGACCGCTTGAAACTTGCCGGCCCGGGCGTCGTCCATAAGACGGAGCAGCCCGTCTCGTCCGAAGACGGTCGATCCCGATCGCGCCTTGTCGAAGTAGGTTTCCGTGACCGTAAAGTCGGTGCGCTTGGCGTACTCTCGGCAGAGGGCGATTTGGTCATCGACCGATCGATCGTTTTGGAGATCGGTGGAGAAGCGGGCATAGATGGCCGCCCGGCGGGGTCCGTGCATTCTGCCTCACAATCAATCAAACCGCTTGCCGCGCGATCGCGGCGCGCGTCAGCTTTCGCCAATGCGCGCACGAAGTCTAGCAAAAGCGGGTCGAGGTGCGCCATTGGTCAGACTGCCACGACCACGCGGTGCGCTGCGCGGGTGATCGCAGTATAGAGGTGCTTCCCGGCATCCTCCTTGAAGACGCGGCTCTCATCGAAAATGAGAACGCTGTCCCATTGCGAGCCCTGCGCCTTGTGGACCGAGAGAGCGTAAGCGAAGTCGAAGGGCTGATATTCCTTCTGCTCCGTCCACGGCATTTCCTTCTCGCGCCCGTCGAGCCATGCGTGGTGCGTCTTCACCTCGACCGAGTTGGTGCCCATGCCGGTGTCGAGGGGCGTGACGATCATCTGGGTCTCGTCGGCGTCCTGATATTCGAGCTCTTCGACTTCCCATAGGCTGCCGTTCAGCAAGCCCTTGTCCTTCACATTGCGAAGGGCGACGACCCGGTCGCCCTCGACAAAGCGACCGCCGCGGCCGAGCAGCTTTCGGATTTTCTCGTTCGTCGTGCGCCGCGTCTTATTGATGCCGACCAAGACCTGATCGACGCCGAGGACCATCTTTTGATGCACGTCGGATCGCTTGATGACCTGGCTGGCGCCGTAGGTTCCAAGCTGCAGCCGGCCGCCTTCGCGGACGATCGTGGCGAGCCGCAGGACCGGGCTCTCCGCGGCCTGCCGGTGGACCTCGGTCAGCATGTAATCCGGGGTCCGCTTCGTGAAATATCCCTCGCCGTTGACCGGCGGAAGCTGCGCCGGGTCGCCCAGGACAAGCACCTTGCAGCCAAAGGAAAGCAGATCCCGACCGAGGTCTTCGGCCACCATCGAGACCTCATCGATGACGATAAGGTCGGCAATCGAGGCCGGACTGTCCGGGTTGAGGACGAAGGCCGTCAATCCGCGGCGGTCTTCCTCTGCTTTGTAGATCAGCGAGTGGATGGTCGAGGCGCCCTTGCAGCCCTTGCCGCGAAGGACGAGGGAAGCCTTGCCGGTGAAGGCGGCAAACACGACCTTGCCGGCGTCTTCGGCAAGGCGCTTCGCGATAGTCGTCTTGCCCGTTCCGGCGTACCCGGCGAGGTAGAAGACCTGCGGGCCCGACCTGTCGGCCAGCCACGCGCGGACGGCCTTGGCGGCCTGCTCTTGCTGCGGGGAGAAGCTCATTCGCCCGAGCCCCTCGCGAAAAAGATGGGCGTTGCCGCGGTGGCAATCATGGCGACCCCGAGTATCCCAACCGAGAGAAACGGGTCGTGGGCCCACAAGAAGATCGCCGCCCGGATGCCGTGCACGGCAATGATGAGGACCAGAAAGAGCATGAATGCGATCCTCATGACGCGCCCCCAATCTCGCGCAAGGCATCGGCCTTCGCGGCGTTCAGTTCGGCCATGGCGGCATCGCTGCCGCCGGCGTCCGGGTGGCGCGTCTTGGCCAGCTTCTTGAAGCGGGCCTCGACTTCGGCGGCCGAAACCCCATCGAAAGCGGCGAAGCCCAGCACCGCTCGCCATGGCCGCTTGCTGCCGGGCGCCGGCAGCGCCGCGAACCCTTGGAAGGTCGCTCGGACGAGGGCGAGCGTGCCGTGCCGAAGCTCGGTTCGACGGGCCTCAAGGACGTGGTGGATCGCCTGCAGGTTTGCCGCGACCGAGGCGTAACGGTCGACCGGAATGCAGATCGAAAGCCCATCCCAGGTGAACCAAACCGCGACGCCGGGGTCTTCAGGCTTCTCCGATCCGAGCGTGACGTTGGATGAAATCACGACGTCGGCGTCTTTGATCGGCCGGCCGCTGTCGGAGCCAAAGCGCCGGAGGCTGTCGCGCACGTTGCCGATCGCGCCGTTCAGGGTGGTTCGGAAGGCGCCAGTCTGGCGGGCACCCTTCCAGCGGGGCAGGCTCTCGGGCCATGCGAGGGGGAAGGGGGTCATTGTCCCGTCCTCCCAGCGCGGCGCGTAAGCATCGCATCAGCGAGTGCGTAGGCTTCATCGGCAAGATCGATGTGCCAAGTTAGACCGGAGGTCGGATAGCCGGCGCGCAGCATCGCGACCATCGCATCGCGGGCGAGGTCATCACGCCGGATGCTCTGCGCGGCAGCGAGCGGGGGTTGAGGTGAGGGGTTCACTGCGCACCCGCCTTGGCGTCGCTGAACGCCTCTTCGCCGGTCAAGACCGACGAGGTGATGCCGAGCTCCTTGGCGAGAAGGACGAGCTCGGAAGCCTTCAGGCGCCCGCGGTTCTTCTCGACCCGCGTCAGGCGGTCGGTGGTTGTCGGGATCGCCGCGGCAAGCGTCTCTAGGCTCACTCCGCGCAACGCCCGGAAGGCTGCCAGGCGAACGCCGATCGTCTTATCGATCTCCGCCGCTTTGCCGCCGTCGAGGTTCTGTTTGTTCGTCATGGCAGTCCCTAAGGAGTGGGGACGCGGGCCGGGCTGGCCCGCGCCCGGCCTATCAGGCCTCGGTTCCGGTAAAGCCGCGCACCCATGCGTCGGCCAGCGGCTCGAACCCGTCCGCCTTCCATTCCGCCGGCATTGACCGGCGGCTCATCCCCTTTTGGCTAGCCTCTTCGCCTCGCTGGAATGCGGCCTCGATCTCGTCGTCGGTGAAGGTCCGCTCATCGCCTTCGCCGCTATCGCCGCCGCCTCCAGAAGCGCCTTCCTCGTCGCCGGCTGCGCGGTCGGCTTGGCTTTCAGATGAACCGCCGGCGTTCCCCGCGCGGTTGCCGCCACCTTCGGCGCCGGCCTTTTCTCCTGCCGGTTCGCCTTTGCCTTCAGCCTTCGCGCCCTTGCCTTGCTCATCGGCCTTCGCCCCATTCTTTGCCTGATCGTTCGCGGCCTTGCCCTGCTCGGCCACCTTGTTGAGCTTCGCGGCGGTGCCCTTCGCGGCCTCGACTGCGTCGCTGGCGTTGGCCTTGGCCGGGAAGTAATCCTCGACTTTCTGCTCGCCGGCCCTGATCGCCTTGTGCATGGCGACGAGCGTCGCGATCTCGTCCAGACCGATCCCGTCGATGCCCTCAATTTCGAGCGCGGCGAAAATCTGCTCGGGCTTGATGCCCCAAACCGCGAATGCCTTGAGCGCCTCGTCGCGGCGGACGTTCAGCGTGGCAACGTCGCCGGCGATCACCTTCTCGCAGTGATCGTAAGCCTTGCGCCAGACCGCCTTCGGGATGCCCTTGAGGATGGCCTCGCGCATGGCGATCGAGGCCGCCGCGTTGCCGGTCACGGTGATCATGTCGTCGTTGAAAAGGCGGCCGTCTTTGCCGCTGATCCGACGCCTGATCTGTGCGGTTCGGCGCATGCCGGTCTCAAGGTCGAGGAAGACGCCCTCGGCCACGATCACCTTCTCGAAGCGATCGACGTCAACGATGCGCGTGCCGGTGTGGCAGTTGCCCCACATGGAGGCGACGATCTCGGCAAAGCGGATCGAAGGGCCCTTGATCGGCTTGCCGCCGCGCGGGAGCGCGTAGACCGCCTCCTTCGCGCTTTCCTCATCAATCGTGGCAAGCTCCATGATCTTGCGGACGACGGCGGGAACGTTGCGCGGAAATGCCTTCGCGGTTGTCACGGCCTGATTGAGTTCGGCCTGGGCGAGCATGACGGCCAACGGCGCGTTGCTCTCCTGAAACGACATCACTTCGCCGGTGGTCGGATCGACCTTTTCCAATTCTTGTGCCACTGCGGGCCTCCTGATTTTGGGTTGCGTTGAGGGTGGCGGCCGCTACTGCGCACCCGCTTCTGATCCGTCCGCGGCGGCTGCCTTGCGGCCCCGCCCAGCCTTCGCCTGCGCGAGGTCCGCCTCGGCGTCGGCCTTCTGGGTGCGGAGTTCTTCAAGAGGGCTGCCGGCCGCTTTTCCGGCTTCGTCCTCATCCGGGAGCACCTCGGCCTCACCGACCGGCACCGCGCCTGCGGTGGTCTTGAAGTCGTGGAGCGTGCCCGCCTTGCGGAGTTCGTCCTTGATCTGCGCCACTCTCTGGATGACGCGGGTGGCCTGATCCGGGTCCGCGAAGTCGGTGCGGATCGCGTGCTTGATCGACATGCGCCCGCCGGCGAGACGGACGCCGAAGGCCTTGGTCTTGTCGTGGAACACCGCGTCGATCATCGCGGCTGCGGCGGCCGGGTCGGGCGTCCAGGACGCCGCGATCTTGAGGGCCTGCACGGTCTTGTTTGTCATCTGCCTTCCTTTCGCTCTGGGGCTTGTAGGCCGCCCCCGTCAGGGGCGGTTCTTCGCGTAGTGAACCCGCGCCTCGGGCAGCATCCCGAGCCGGTTCAGTTGGTGGAAAAGAGCGAGGGCGGCCTCGGCATCGCCCATGGCATCGTGCTTGCGCTCGTGAACGATCCCGAAATGCGCGCAGCAATCGCTAAGCTTCGGGAACCCGCCCTTGCCGGAGGCTTTCGAGATCCCGAACTTCATCATCGGCCGCATGACGCAGACGTTGCGCGTCAGGGCAAAGAGGTCGTCGCGGCGCGCGCGGCGGAGCTCGGCACGCATCACCTTCGTGTCGAACTGCGCGTTGAAGGCGACGACGATGTACCCGTCGCGGATCGCCTTCTCGTAGGCGTCGAGGGCCTCTTCGACGTCCACGCCGACGCTGTGCAGGTGCTCGGTCGTCAGGCCGTTTACCGCGCTCGCGCCCGGCTCCATTTCCCAGCCGTTCGGGCGGATATGCATGCCAACGCGGCGTGGCTCGGCCTCGGGGTGGTCAAGGAAGATGGCGCCAAACTGCGCAAGCCGGGCCTGGCCGGGGGCGTCGGCCGGCAGGCGAAAGTCGAAGAGACCGTTCGTCTCGGTGTCGATGATCAGCGCCCTCATCGGAAGGCCGCCTTCGTGTCCTGGAAAGCCCGGACCCCGGGCAGGTTCGTGTTGCCCTTTTGGACGCGCACCATGGAGCGGATCGCCTGCTCGACGTGATCGCGGTTCAGGAATGGCCGCAGCTTGTTGAGGTCGATCGCGTCGTAATCCTCGATCGCGAAATCCCACTTCTGGCTGGCGGTCGCCACGCCGCCGCCGGCAACCCGGGTGCGGACGGTCTCGGCGGCTGACTGCGCCGACCGCTGCTCTACGGCGTCGGCCTGGGCGGCGAATTGCTCGGCTCGGCCTTCCGCGCGGGCGGCGCTGGCGCCCGTTCCCGTCTCGGCTTTGGCGCGCTCGGCCGCCTCCTTCTCGCGCAGCTTTCGGGCCTCGTCCTCCCGCTTGCGCCGCTCTTCGGCCGCCTTGGCGCGCGTGTAATCGTCGGCCGCCTGCTGATGGGGCTGCACGGCTTTCGTGAGCCGCTCGGCCATCAGGTCAAAGTGCGCCTTGATGTCCTTCTGCGCCCGATAGAGGGGGTCGGTCTCGTCCTTGCGGGTCTCTTCGATCCGCTTCACGAGGTTGCGTACTCTGATGGCGATTTCGCCGGTGGCGGCGAAGTCAGTCTCGTCCTTGACCTTTGCGGGGCGCTTGACGATCCAGTCGACGGCCTTGTCGACCTCGGCGGCAAGCTCTGCGAAGTCCTTTGCCAGAACCTCTTCGAGAGGCGCCTTGTTGTGTCCGAATATCTGTTCGGCCACACGTGCGGGTGCGGGTTCCACGTTAGTTCTCCCTTTCAGCGGGTGGGTAGCGAAGGACGCGCGTCTCGGAGGGCGGCACGAAGGAGCCGGCGCGTCGCTGCAGCTTCCACGTGATCTTTCGGCCGCCCGCGAGGTGGGCGACGTGGGCGTTCCCGAGCTTGAGCTTGACCTCGGCGTCGATGCGCTCGATGGCCTCGCGGTTGACGCGCTGCTCCTTGGCAAAGGCGGCGCGTTGCGCGAGCAGGTCGGGGATGCGGTTGTCGGCGGTGAGGTCGATTTCCTCGAGCTCGTCGCCCTGCGCATAGAGGCGATCGATCAGCGCGCCGTCGCGCCCATAGTCGGGCTGCGGCTCACGGCCTTCCTCGACCATCGCCCAGAACTCGGCTGCTCGAGCCTTCATCGCGTCGACCACGCCATCGACAAGCGGGATCTCGATCAGGGGCATTTCGAGGCCGTGGCCGACCACCAAGGGGGCGACCGCGGCCCACTGCGAGCCGGTCAAATGCGCCTCAAGCGCGGCCTGCAGCGCAATCCAGAAGGGGACTTCCGCCGCTCCGTCCGCGTCCAGCCACTTGCGTCGGAAGATGTTGGCCTCGACCGATTTGATCTGGACGACGCCCTTGCCCTTGTCCGGGGCGTGCACGATCGCGTCGGGCGTTGCGCCGAGGCGGGCGATGGGGTCGCGAAAGTAGACGTTCTCGGCAGCGTTGTGCTCTATGCGCCACTTCGGATACCGCTCGCGAAGGAGTTGGATCGCGACCGGCTCCAAGAGCCGGCCGCGAAGCATCGCAGGCGTTTCCTCGACGGTGTGCGGCACCCGGCCCGTCTTCGTCGCCCACAATTCGAATTCGGTCAGGTACTCGTGCTCACCGAAGAGCGCCCCGATGACCGAGGCGGTCACGTCGCGACCGCGGGCGCGGAGCCAGGCGGCGCGGTCCTTCGGGCGGATGATCTCCACGGCGGTCACTTGCCGGCCTCGGAGTGTGCCCGGGTGATCAGTACGTTGATGGACGCCTGTCCGAACCCTTCGGCCTCAAGGCGCTGCCTGCACGCCGCCTCGTCCTTCAGGTCGACCGCAGGGAAGATGCGAAGAGCCTCGGCCATGTGGCGGACGATCAGCCCATCAATGGCGAGCTTCAATTCGGGCGTTGCTGCGGTGATCAGCACTGTAATTTTCCCTATGAAATTGCGCAAAATTCAGCCGTTAACGCTATCGGCTCAATTCAATGGCCGTGCGCTTTGAAGCATGCGAAGGAAGTCGGAGACGCCGCTAAGCGGCGGCCGGCTAGCCGGGTGGGGAGGTGGAAACGATGTCAGCCATCGCGCCGGAAGTGGCCGGGAAAAAGTCCCGCTCGTTCAATTCAATCCCGTTTTGGCGGGCGAAGCCCAGGAGCGCAGGTTGCTCCTTCTGCGGGATAAGCCCCCCAGTGCCGCCGCGATCCTTGGGGTACATCCAGCGGTATACCCGCGAGACATGCTTGCCAGTGATTTCGGCAACTTTCTCGATGCCAATCCTGCCGATGACAGTCTTTGCCGGGTCGAGGTGCTTGTCGCTCATGTTTGCGTCCTGTGCGGTAATCGCAAATTTATACAAATCCATATTTTCGGATTTCGCAATAGATTTTTTTGCGGAACGCGCAGATATCGGCTCATGAGCGATCCACAACGCGAGCTTAGGGTCTGGCTGCAAGACCAACTGGCGGAACGCGGCCACGGTGCGAAAGGCGCGCTTGCGAAGCGTTTAGGTGTGGCCCCAGGGGTCGTCTCCCGCATGCTGAATTTGGACCCAAGCAAGGAAAGTCGCCAAATCCTTGCGCACGAAATCGACGTCATTCGGGACTTTTTCGGGGGTGAGTTAGGCCCTCTGGCGCAGCCAGCCGAAGCTCCATCAGAGATGGCCACCCAATCTTCGCGCGTTCGCGAGATTGACATTCGTGCAGGCGCTGGTGGCGGCGGTGTCGAAGGGTCGCTGACCGTTACCCGACATGGGCGTGTCACGATCTCGGCTGACGTCGTTGCGGCCAATTGGGAGATGCCGGTGGCGTTCCTGCGCGGCGAGCTGAAGGTCAACCCTGCGAATGCATGGGTCGTAGAGGTTATGGGCGACAGCGGCTATGACCCCGCTCATCCGTCTGCTCCGGGATCGCTGTTCCCCGGCGATAGAGCGATCATTGATACCGGCGATCGTCGCCCTTCGCCGCCCGGGCCTTTCGCGGTTTTCGACGGAATGGGGCTGGTCATAAAGCTTGTCGAGCCGGTGCATGGCAGCGATCCGCCTCGGCTGCGGCTTAGCAGCCGTAACCCTCGCTATACCGACTACGAGGTCACCTCCGAAGAAGCTCACATAATCGGTCGGGTCAGAGGTCGCATCTCCGCCATGTAGCCTCCGAGTGATCCAATGCGGCGCTAGGGCCTTCGTTTTCTCGGTTGGAAATAATCCGGCCGCGCTGTGGAAAACAAGCCAGATTATTTTCCGATCCGGGCGATAATTTCGCGGGTCAGGGTTGCAGACGTGGCCGGGAGCGGTATTCGCGCGCGCTCCTGCGCATCACGCGCGACGCGTGCGCATGTCATGCGCAGGCGCGGAAGTTAGTTATATACTTCTACGTAGGGGGAAGGGTTATACCCTTCCCCCCACGCTAGATAAGGGTAGTGCTCTACGATTGAAGGTTGTGGGTGACCGTCAGAAAAGTCGGATCGCACTAACGATCCGACCGAGTACAACGGCCTCGGTAATCGGAAACGCCGCGATCTCGCCTTTGAGGGGAGCGGCGCTCAAGGCGCCGCCCCCGACCTTGCGGATCGACAGTTCCTGCATCCCGCCAGGCGCTACTCGCCGCGCTAGAACAAGATCACCATCTCTCGACGGTTCCTTGATCGTCAGCACCGTCACGATCGACCCATCGCTGACGCCAAAGCCGGCAGCGTGGTCGCCGCGAACGAGGTAGTGCCGCAATTTTTGGGCATCATGCCGGCCGTCAAGCGGGATGGGATAGGGCTGGTCGAGGCCGCTGTGAGCCCCTGCCGGGCGCCACGCGTCAGCCTCGATCACGCCTGAAATCGCAGATCCCGCTTGCTGCGTTGGCGTGGGGCTTGCCTGCAACCCTTGGAGGTAGTCGGCCTCGCACTCCAACGCCTTCGCCAGCGGACGAACCTGCTTTTCCCGCAGGCTATCCTTCTTGCCGATCAGCAAATCGTTGACGTAGCCGCGTTTGAAGCCGGCCCGGCGTTCGGCCTCGAAGACCGTGATGCCGAGCGCATTGAGCCGCTCGCGGATGCGGCTGCGCATAAGGTCACTGGCAGACATATCAATCAATCCAATCAAACCCGCCTTCCGGCGTGGTGTGGAAACTAGGCCTCCGGCAGCGGAAACGCCAGAAAACTTTTCAAAGCCCCACTTGCGGAGTTGGATATTTTCCAACTATCGTTAACCGTATGCGGACACCCTTTTCCAAATCGAGCCTCCAGACGGCGCGCGACAACATCGCCACCCTCTTCGACGCCTTCTGCCGGGTCTCAAGGATGCCGCCGACGATCACCTCGGAGGTCGTCTCTGGCGACGTGGCGTTCATCTACCGCTACCGCCGCTCGAACTTCTCGTTCGAAACTTACGACCGTGTCGCCGGCCGCTTCTCCGCGCTTTGGCCGCAGGACGCAGCGTGGCCGACTGGCGTGCCGCGCCCGGCTCCCGCCGAGGTGCCGGCCGACCTGCGCGCCAAGTTCGACGCCCGCAAAGCCCTCATCCCGAAGCACGACACGGTGCCCATGCTTCCGGGGAATGCCGCCTGGCCGGATGACATTCCGGCGCCCGGAAGCACCGCAACCTCAACCATGGAGGCCAGCAATGGCTAAGAAAATGAAGCCTGCCGACGCTGCCGCGTCGCGCGGGGTTGCTGCCGTAGACCTCAAGCGGGTGGTGAAGGACATCAACCGCCACCGCGAGAATGCCAGCGAGAACGCCGGCCTTGCAGGTCAGGCGACCAAACAGGCGATCGAGCAATACAACCTCGATCGCCCAGCCCTCTCCGCGATCGTGCGCCTTTCCCGCGCCGAGCCGTCAAAGCAGCAATCCACTCTGCGCGGCATCATCGAATACGCCGACAAGCTCGGCATGTTCGACAGCATCGACCTCTTCGATGACTTGACCCCGACCCTTGAGGGGATCGTTGCCCGAGCTCGCGAAAGCGAGGGCGCCGGCGGCAAAGCCGACCCGGTGATGAAGAGCCTCGTTGGCGACCTCGCCGGCGTCCACTGACCGAGATTTGGCCGCGCGGGAATGTCCCCTCGCGCGGCCGATAGGGGGCAGCGGGCGAACCCCTCGCCTTAACGCTGCCCCCGCCGCTTTTGATTGAGAAGGATTGCTTTTGCGATGATCTCACAGGTCACGATCAAAATCACGAAGAACGGCGAGATCAAGGACGTGTGGTTCTTGTTCGAAACCGAGCACGATGACCTCTTCGAATTCAACGAGGACTTGGCGACCGACGGTACCGTCTACGGCTATCGTATCGACACCGAGTACGCGGGGCCGGGCAAGCGACGGGAAACCGGACGCTACGAGTGCATCATTGCCCGCGAGACGATCGTCACGGTCATCCCCTCGCAGTCCGAGTTGCTTCCGCCAGAAGCCCAGGCGGTGCGCGCATGACCACGCCAGCGAAAACCGTGTTCTTCATGGATATCGCCCGCAACGCCGGCTGGTGTGAGGGGCAGGTCGGCGGCAAGCCGATCTTTGGGTCGGTGCGGCTGGCGCCCGACGGCAGCGACAGCCCGGCCGTTGCGGCTGGGCTCTTCCGGTTTATCGGCCAGCGGTTCCAGGCCTTCAAGCCGAACGTGTTCGTTTACGAGGCCCCGCGGACGCCCATGCAGATGCAGGGCAGAACGAACGCTTCGACGCTCCGCTTGACGCTCGGGCTGCCGATGGTTGCCGAGGCCGCCGCCTACCTCTGCGGCTGCTGGGATATCCGCGAGGCCGAGGCCGCCACGATCCGCGCCTTCGTCTACCCGAAGTCGATGCGGCCTTCCGGCAAGATGGACACCGGGCAGCTGAAGCGCGCGGTCTTCCAGCAGATCAAGACGCTGGGCTACGACGTCGCAGACACGGATCAGAGCGATGCGGTCGCCGGCTGGCTTTACGCCTGCTCGATCCTCGATGCGCGCGTTGGCATCCGAACGGCGCCGCTCTTCGGGGGGGCTTCCTGATGCGCCTCCCCGACATTGCCGCCCGGCTGCGCCAACTCGCCACGCTGCATGGGATTGCCGAGCTTAACGACCTGGCTGGCGCCATCACGCGGCGCAGCCCGCAGCGCCGCGCGCCGGTGAAGTCCGCCCGGATGACGGCCGCGCTTTCCGCCCGGATCGCGCAATTCGCCAAAGACCACCCGGACATGAGCCAGGCCGAGGTTGGCCGGCGGTTCAACGTGAACCCCGGCCGGGTGTCGGAAAGCCTCCGGGGCAAACGGGCCTAGCCGCAGGGGGTGCGCGGTATTGGATTGATTGGAGCGGCGGCAGGCATGACACAAGAACGAGGCGACCAATTCGCCCGACACGCGGCGGCGGTAGCGCGGGAACTCTACGGCGATCCGAACGAGCACCTGTCCTCGAAGGACGAGCTCCGCTTCGGCACCAACGGGTCACTCTCGGTCGACGTGGCCAAAGGCACCTTCTACGACCACAGCGAGAAGACCGGCGGCGGCGTCCTCTGGGCGATCGAGCGCGAGACGGGCAAGGGCGGCGGCGAGGCGGTCGAATGGCTGCGCGAGCACGGCTATTACATCGAGGACCGCGATAGCGGCCCCTCGCGCGACGCGGGCGGCGGCAAGGGCTCGCAGTCGGGCAGCCGGAACGACCCGGCCGGAAACTGGCTGCCGCCCTCCGTCCCGGATCACGGCCGCCAGACGGCCGTTTACGACTATCGCGAGGCCGACGGGGCCCTACGGTACCAGGTCGTCCGGTTCGATTGGGACGACCCGGCCAATCCCAAGGGCCACAGCAAGACCTTCCTGCAGCGCAAGCCCGACGCCTCCAAGCGAAACGGCTTCACTTGGAAGGTCAAAGGCACGGTCCCGCTGCCTTATCGCCTTCCCGAGCTTCTCGAGGATATCGCGGACGGCGCCGAGATTTTCATCGTAGAGGGCGAGAAGAAGGCGGACATGCTTCGCGCCCTCGGCGTCCCGGCGACCTGCAACAGCGGCGGTGCTGGCAAGTTTCCAGAGGAAATCGTCCAGTGGTTCAAGGGTGCGAAGGTCACCCTGCTTTCCGACAACGATGATGCTGGCCGAGAGCACCGCGGCATCGTCGGAAACAAGCTTCTCGGCGTTGCCGCCCGCGTTCGCGTCCTCGATCTCCCCGGCCTTCCTCCCAAGGGCGGCGTCGATGATTGGCTGCCTGCGGGCGGCAGCGCCGAGGAACTCTATTCGCTGGCGGTCAGGGCCCCGCTCTTCGAGCCGGTGCCCTTCGTGTCCCGTTTCGGCGCGGTCGAGTGGCTGGATATCGAGAAGCCCGGGCCGGTCTACGAGCAACTGGTGAAGGGCGTCCTCACGAAGGGCGAGCTTTCGCTCCTGCTGGGCGAGAGCCAGTCGGGCAAGTCCTTCCTCGCGATCGACATCAACGGTGCGGTGGCGCGGGGCGTCCCTTGGATGGGTCGGCGGGTGAGGCGCGGCCTTGTCATCTACCAGGCCGGCGAGAGCGCCGTCGGCGTGCGCCGGAAGCGGCTTCCGGCCTATCGCAAGCACTACGAGATCGCCAACGAGCCGATCCCCTTCGTCCTTCTGCAATCACCGCTGGACCTCTACTCGAGCGACGACCCAACCGACGCCTTTATCGAGGAATGCCAGCACTGGGCGCGGTTCTATCAGACGCCGCTCGAACTCATCACCATCGACACCTTCAACAAGGCGACGCCCGGCGCAAACGAGAACGACGGCAAGGACATGGGCATTGTTCTGGCCCGCTGCGACCGCATTCGGCAGGCGACCGGCGCCCACGTCATGCTCGTCCATCATCTAAACGCCGGCGGGCACAAGGCCCGCGGACATACCTCGCTTTTTGCCAACGTCGAGAACGTCATCATGTGCCGCGTGGTGCCGGATCACTCCGACGCGGACGGCCGCAAGGTGCGCGAGGCGGTCATCGCAAAGCAGAAGGACGGCGAGGACGGGATATCCTTCAAGTTCGTGCTTCCGCAGGTCGAGATCGGCACCGACGCCGATGGCGACAAGATCACAAGCTGCATCGTCGCGCCGCCCTCGGGGCAGGCGGGACAGACTGTCGCCAACCCGACTGCGATCCAGCTGGGCGGCGCCCACGCCAAGGTCTTCCGCGCCCTCTACGACGTCCTGGCCGACGAGACCAAGTTCGTCTTCGCGCCCCACGATGCCCGGCTGCCCGAGGGCGCTCGCGCTGCACCGAACAAGCATTTGAGCGCGCGCTTTGCCGAGACGGAAAAGGTCGAGAACTTCGATGACCTCTCCGAAGAGGACAAGGAAAAGGAGCGGGGGCGCATCCGCCAGGCCCTCAAGAGATCCCGCGACCACCTCTACAACAAGGGCATCATCGGGATCAAAGATGACCTGATCTACGCGACAGGGAAGGCCGTCATGGGCTTCGGCCCACCGCCCGGCATCAAATCAAAGTTCGACTTCAACAAGCTGGACCGGCCCGCAGCCGCGGCCGAGCCCGCCGAGGGCGAAAGCCTGCCCTTCGATGACGACGAGGGGTTCCCGCTATGACGATGCGCGATCAAGACCTCTCCGATGTCTGGACCCCGAAACAGGTCCGCGAGTGCTTGGTCGAGGCCCTGAAGTGGGCACGCTATAACGCGGGCCCGACGGGGCCAGCGCAGGTCCGCGCGCTGTATCCGACGTACCTCGCTTCCGATGCCGATTTCGATGTTGAGGGCTGGGGCTTCCGCGAAAGCGCAGACGACCCCACCGAGGCCCCGCCGGCGCACCGGCGCCTGCGGCCGCACGAGGTCAGCAAGCGGATTGACGCGCTACACTGGGCAGCCCGCTACGCAGTGAAGGGCCATCCGACCTCGGCGCGCATCCTCAACCTCTGGCTTCGCTGCAAGGTCCACAAAGTCGACTTCGACAAGGCCGTTGAGCGTCGCGGGGAAATGAGCCGGGCAAGCGCGTACCGCTACCGCGATCGGGCGCTTGGTGCGATCGCCCAGGGCCTCACAACCGACGGGGTCGCGCCATGGTGAATGACCCAGAACTTGAGGCCGATGAACTCGAACCTACTGACGAAACCGAGGAAGAGCGCCGCGCGCGCCTTATGCTCCCACCGAGGGAGCGGGTCCGCCTCAAGCCGAAGCTCGGCCTGGCGTCGATGGTCTACTTCATCATGGACATTCGGCTTCGCGGCGAAACCGCTGCCGGCACGGATGCTGCGGAAACGTGGATCAGGCTCACCCCGGAAGACTTGGAGAGCCTCGAGGACGTGGCTGACACCTTGGAATGGTTCCGCCTTCAACGGCTCATGGCGAAGGTCAACCCGGGGAGGGGGAGGCGATGAGCACATGCCCTTGCTGCGGCCAATCGCTCGAAGGAGGGGCGCCTGCGAAGGCGCTCGAGTTCGTGCCCCTGTCGCCTCGAAAGCGAAGGGTCATCGAGGTGCTCGCCAAGGCGCACCCGAGGCGCATCCCGATCCATGATCTTTCCGACCTCGTCTACAGCGACGATCCCAACGGCGGCCCCGACGATGCGCCAGCGGTCCTGCGCACGACGATCTGCCACATCAACCGAACGCTCGCGGCGTATGGCTGGCGGATCAGCGGCAGCCGCAAGGGCATGCGAAACGGCTACGGCCTGATGCGGGTGGATGCGAAATGAATATCCGCCTCGAACGCTACCTCTCGGGCGCTCCTTTTCACGCCCGCACGATCTATCCCGGCGGCGGCCGTCGCGTCGCTGTCCTTGATCGCACCCTGCGCTGGCGGGCCGTTGCCCGCGCGATGCGTACGGCCGGCTACCGCGACAGCACGATCGCATACTCGCTTGGGCGGTCGCGAGAAGCGCTCGACCGGGTGCTCGGCTTCTCTTGGCATTTCTGAAAAGTTGGAAATAATCCAACTTTACCGTGGACGATTTGCATAAAATCCCATAGCAATTAGTGCGACGCGGCGGTGCCGCGCTGATTGCTTGAAGGATTTCCGCATGTGCCACCTTTGCGACACTAAGGCTCTTTGCGAGCGCCTCGACCGTCAGGTGAAGAACATCGATCAGGGCGGGGCGGTGAGCCTGCCTGCGATCCGCACGCTCCTGATCCTCGCCCATGAAGAGCTCACTCGGCACCGCGCTGCGGCTCGCGCGTCTGCGCTGATCCTTCACGGCGCCGCGGAGGTCGTAGAGATCGCGCCCGGCGGCGACGGGGGGCCGGTCCATTGAGCGCCCCCATGACGGTTCCCGAGGCGATCGCCCGCCTGGCCGACGCGCGCGATCGCGCGCGCCGGGGCCACGACACCCGCGATGAGCAAGAGGCGGCGATCGCCTTCATCAACAGCGAAGCAGAGCGCGTCCGCGACGCCCGGCTTGGCCTCTCCCTTCCCCATCGCGGAACGGAGCATCAGCCATGAAGACGCAGGGTTACATCCGCACGCTGCTCGGCGCGGCGTCGAGCGAGTTCGATACCACCACCGAGGTCGAACTTTCCGCCGAGGACTTGCGGCCGATCCCGCTGGTCGGGGCCTCGATCGAGAAGGCGATAGAGGCGGCCGAGATCAAGGTTGCGAGCCTGTCCGACCGGCGACAGACGATCCGCGCCGAGATCGAGCGGCTTTCCGGCGAGCTAGCGAACACGGAAGCGGTGCTGCGTGCGCATGAGGCCGCCCTTGCGGTCCTGGCGCCGAAGAAGGCCGAGGCCTTGCCGCCAAAGATGCCGGCGGCCACGCAACTCGAGGCCGCGGCATGACGCGCCTCACCTTCCTCTTCATCCCGGCCGCCATACTGATCGTCGGCTATTTCGAGACGCTGCCGATATGAGCCGCGTTGTCTCGATCATCCTCCTGATCGCGGCGGTCTGCATGATCGCCACGATCGTCGCGGCGGCCGGCCATGGCTGACCTCCCGATCCCTTTCTCGGCACCGATGGTCCGCGCGCTTTTGCGCGAGGTTCGAAAGCCGGGAACCGGAAAGACGCAGACGAGGCGTCTGATAAATCCACAGCCCTTCGCGGACGGCTACTTCGAGGGCAAAGTCGACTGCACGTCCGTCCCTGCGCAGGCGTCAAACCTTTCGCCTTTTTTCCGGTTTGGAGCGGCCGCAGTTGGCGGCGGCGCGGTGCGCACGGAAACGTGGGAGCCTCGTTACCACGTAGGCGACCGCCTCTACGTCCGTGAGGCGATTGAGAAGTGGGAAAGCAGCGGCGTCGCTTACGTTCGCTTCCTCGCAGACGACCGCGCGACCTTCCACCATTGGCCGGAAGCTTGGCGCCGCCGCTTCGCGCCGCCGATGCACATGCCGAAGAAGTTCTCGCGCCTGACGCTGGTCGTGACCGAGGTCCGCGTCGAGCCTCTCCAAGAGATCACATGGCAGGACGCTAAGGCCGAGGGGATCGAAGGCGGCTATCACCAAAGCGAATTCGCCACGTTGTGGGACAGCCTGAACGCTGACCGGGCGCCATGGGCATCGAACCCATGGGTGGCCGCCTACAGCTTCACCGTCCACCACGGCAACATCGACAGCGTCGGGGCGGCTGCATGAAATCGACCGCCGTCCTGATCCGCTGCTCGGTCCCCGCCTGCGAGCGGCGGGCGCGGCCGGCGACGCTCGAGACGGCGCTCGGTCCTCTTCCCGATACCGAAGTCATCTGCCGGATGCACTGGCAGGACATCCCGGCGCAGAAGCGCCGCCTCTATCAGCGCGCGCGCCGGGACTTCGCCCAGGCGCCCGAGGCCAACGCGGCCCGCATCAACCGCCTATGGCGCTGGCTGAAACGCGAAGCAATCGAACGAGCAGTAGGGCTGAAATGACATTCACCGTTGAAGAGAAGACCCGCATCTACGGCACCGCCGTCATCGAGGCTTTGGCGATCGCCGGCAAGGAGGCCGGCGAACCGGATATCAACGCCGCGCTGGGCGCCTTGGTCGAGGCGCAAGCCTACCTCATCGCGTCGATCAAGGACCGCAACATGCGGCGCCTTGCCGAAAAGCAGTCGGTCGGCAGCCTCGGGCGGCACATTGCCCTGCAGGTCGAGCAGAGGCTCGAGCGCGAGAAGGGGGCTCTCGATGGCTGACCCCGCTCTCCTTATTGCCGCCGCAGAGCGGCTGGTCGAGGCCGTCTCGTTCGACGTGAACGGCATCGCCGGTAAGGGCGGCAACGGCGGCCTGACTTCCAACGCGACGATCCGCGCGGCCGACGAATGCCGCCTCGCCATCAGCCGATATAAGCGCGCCCAGGCCGAAGATCGACCCACGGAGGCGACCAGCGAATAAATGAGCAATCTGTTCGGCCAGGAAGGCGAGGCGGCCCGCATCGTTCGCGTCATGGATTTTGAGACGAACGGCACGCAAGAGCAGGAAGGCGCCGAGATCGTTGAGCTTGGCCGGGTGGACCTTGTGCTGGACACTGGCGAGATCGGTAACGAGTGGACCTCGCTTGCCAAGCCTCGCAATCCAATCGGCCCCGATACCATGGCCGTCCACCACATCACGAACGAGGACGTAGCCGACGCCCCGCCGATCGGCCGGTTATGGGAGCCGTTCTTCGAGGGCTGCGGGCCGAACGATATCCTCGCCGCCCATCGCGCCGACTTCGAGCAGCACTTCCACAACGGCAACGGCCGTCGCTGGATTTGCACCTATAAGTGCGCGCTGATCGTGTGGCCCGAGGCGCCGGGCCACAGCAATCAGGTGCTCCGCTACTGGCTCGGCGTTCCGATCTCACCCGAGCTTGCGAGCCCGCCGCACCGCGCCCTGCCGGATGCTCGCGTGACCGCCTTGATCCTTGCGCGGCTGCTCAAGGAGCGGACGGTCGATGAGTTGGTCGCCTACTCCAAATGGCCGGCACTGCTCTCGACCTGCTTCATCGGGCAGCACCGCGGCAAGCTCTGGAAGGACGTCGACAGCGGGTTCCTGCGCTGGATTTTGGGGAAGCCCGACTTCGACAAGGATACGGCCTTCACCGCGAAATACTGGCTGAAGAAGCGGGGAGAACTTTGATGACAGCTTACGTCATCACCTATCGGCAGCGCGGGCGCGAGAACGGCGTCCACCGGGTCGAGGCCGGCAGCGACAAGGAGGCGAAGAACCGCTTCCTGAACCTCGATTGGGTCGCCTTCTGCGAAATTGAGATCGTCAGCATCGAGCCCGCAATAGAGCCGCTGCGCGAGTACGACCCGTATCGATCGCGCGCACGGCCCGCGAGTATGCGGGTGGCAACTCCGTCGCCGGCTGCGACGCAAGCGCCTGGCTCCGATTGGCGGGCTGAATGCGATCGCCTAACCGACGAGATCGCGAAACTTGCCGACACCGCGCAGACGCTTGCCCGTGTGGGCGACCACGACGGCGCGGCGAACGTCCGCGCACAAGCGAAGAAACTCGCCGCCGAACGGGCGGCGATCACCAAAAGGAGCAAGGGCAGATGAGCGATATATCCGACAACAGGTTCTATCGGGAACCGCCGGCACCAATGAAGACGCGCATCGAGCGCCTCAAGGCTGCGATTGAGGGCGAGTGCGACGGGCTGGCCATCACCGACGAAGCGGCAGAGGCGGCCCTCAAATATGTCGATTGCCTCGGCCGCGATGAGGCCCCTGATTGGCCACAGCCCACACCCACCGACAACCGCCCTGAGCTTCGCTTCCCCTACACCAACTGGCGCGGCGAATTCTCCGTCCGCCGCGTCCTGCCGATCCGCGTGTGGTTCGGCTCGACCGATTGGCACCCCGAGCCGCAATGGCTCCTGCGCGCCCTCGACCTCGACAAGGGCGGCGAGCGTGACTTTGCCTTCAGCCAAATCAACAAGCCCGAGCCGGTGACCGAAGAGGATGGCGCGATCGGGTGGTGCGAAGGCTGCAGCAAGGCGATCCGCGAGGGCGAGCGGCATCACACGGGGGCCGAGGTGCTTCTCTGCGAGGCATGCGCGCCAAGCTATTCCGACATGCACTCGAGCCCGGAGCTTTTCCGCAACAGCGACGACGAACCGATGACCTTGGCCCAGGCCAACGTGATCGTCGCGAAGCACCTCGCCGCCGGCGGAAACCTCGAAGACAAGGTGGTGTCGGCATGAGCGAAATCATGGGAATGGTCACCCGAGCCGAGCACAACCGTCGAGTGGCTGATCTTCTCGAGGCCGGCAATCGGTATCTTGAGCGCGCCCGCGCCGCCGAGGCGCGGCTGAAAGAGGTCGAGGCCGACTTTAAGCGAAAGGACGAAGCTTGGACGAAAAGCCTGCGGATCGAGCGCGACAGCCTGCTCACGACGACGCGCCTCAAGGAGCGATACAAGGCTGACCGCACCGACCTTCTCGACACCCTGCGAGAATGGCTCTGGGCCGAGATCGAGAAGCTTCCCGAGGGCGCCGCGTCGCTGCCGGCCTTCGATCACGTCCTCAACCAGATCGACGCGATCGCGAAGGAGGGGAAGCGATGATCCGCTGCCTGCTTCGGCGGCTGCTCTGCCGTCACGACTGGCGAAAGCCGCTGCCGCTTGTCGTACTCGGGACCGGCGAGCCGCTGACGCGCGCAAGCGGCGTATGCCGCCGGTGCGGTAAGCTTCGATACGGAGCCCTTCGCTCATGAGCGATCTTGCCCCTCTCACCCTTCGGCAACGCTTTCTGCTGGAAGAGCTGGCAATCCAGCCGCAGCCCGTCCCGAAGGGAAACTCGGCCGGCCGCGCTCTCCTGCGCGCCGGCTACGCGAAGAACGGCGGACCGAACCTCCGCGGGACGCCGATCTTTGTTATAACCGAGGCCGGCAAGGCCGCGCTCAAGGCGCCACTGCCGGTGCTCGCGAAGGCCACCGAATGACCGGCCTATTCGTCTCTGATGAAGCAAGCGAAAAAGGGCTCTCGATGCTCCTGGCCGGTTGCCCGCAGGTGGCGCACCCATATCCGCCAATCCGGCGATACGCCCATCCCTCCACCGCGCCGCTTGCATCCTGTGCACCGGACTTGGCGGGCAAGTTGCTCGAGCGAGACACCGTCGTCCTGCGACAGGGTGGCTGGGTCGATTTCGCCCGATCGCGGGCAGAGGACACACCGCACGGAGAGCTTCATGCCGAGGGGGCGGACCTCGCCCAAGAGGATCGGAGGCGGTTCAGGTCGGTTCATCGCGCGAGGCAATCACGCTTCGCGCGTAGGAACAAGTTCCTCTTGGTGCTGACGTGACGATAGCGTGTCCGATCTGCAAGGCGGCGTCGATCGTCAAGCAAAGCCGGCAGAGGGATGGCACGCTGCGCCGGCAGCGCGAGTGCTACAAATGCGGCGAGCGGTGGTTCACGGTCGAAATGCCAGAGGCCGATTTTCAGGCTCTGCGCAACAGCCGCGCCCGGCATAGCGCGGCCGGCCAGAAGTCGGGCGTCTCCCGCCGCGGCTTCGACGTGCCCCCCGAGCGGCTGGACGAATACCGCCACCTGACCCGCACGAAGCATATGCGGGCGGCCGACGCCGCCCGAAAGATGGGGCTGATCGAATGACGCCGGCGGCCGTCCAGCGCATGCCGCGCGAGCCCGCCCGCTTCGAATGCTTGTACGAAGAGCTCGGCGTCGGTCGCGACGCCTTCTATCGGTTCGTGATCATCGTGAAGGGGAAGCAATGACCCGCCCGGAGTACTTCGTCCTGGACGAGCACACGCTCGGCTACATCGACGCCGGCCAGCCGCACGTCTTCGGCATCCTGCACGCCTCCGTCTTACGCGGCAGCACCTTCGATCGGCTTGCCGGCTTCACCTTCGTCCAGCCCGGCATCCACAACCTGCGGACGGCGACGCTGGAAGACTTCGAGGCCTTCCGGGTTTCGCCGGCGGGCCACATTTTCCCTTCTAAGCCGGCCGAAAGTGTCGGAACGTGCAACTGCGACCAGGAGGCCAAATGAACACGCACGCCATCATCACCGCGCTGATCTGCGCCAACGTCTGCACAGCGACCGAGGTCAAGGTGTGGGACGGCGACAGCTTCCGCATCGGCCCCGAGGCAGTCCGCATCGCCAACATCGACACGCCCGAGATCGGGGACAAGGCGCGCTGCGCCTTCGAGGCCGATCTTGCGCGCCAGGCCAAGCAAATGCTGGCCGACCTATTGGCCTCCGGCGAGGTCACCGTGCACCGCGACGGGACCGACCATTACGGCCGCACGCTGGCCTTTGTGTCGGTCGATGGCCGGGACGCCGGCGACGCCCTTGTGGCGGCCGGTGTGGCCCGCACGTGGGCCGGCAGGCGGGAGCCTTGGTGCGAATGAGCGCGATCCTTTCCTCCTGCGGCGCCTACCGCTACCGGCTCGAGCGCGTGGTCGACAACTGCCCGGGCGACGTCGTCGCCTATTTCGGCGTCAACCCATCCACGGCCGACGCGACCGAAGACGATCACACGATCCGCAAGTGGCGCGGCTTCACGATCCGCGCCGCGGCCTCGTCCTTCATCGTCGGGAACCTGTTCGCCTACCGCGCCACCGACGTTCGCGAGTTGGCAACCGCCGCCGACCCGCTGGGCCCAGACAACGACGCCCATCTCGCCGCCATCATTGCCGAGGCTGACGTCCTAGTTCCGTGCTGGGGAAGCCGGGCAAAGCTGCCGCGCGCGCTGCGCCCTCGGCTCGACGTGCTGCGCGACATGATCTTCGCCGCCGGCAAGCCGGTGCGCGTCCTCGGGCTCACGGCATCGGGCGACCCGATCCACCCGCTGACGCTCGCCTATACGACCCCGCTGGTCGAGTGGCGGCCGTGATCGGCGTCCTCATCAACGGCGTGCGCATCGGCACCGTCGCAAAGGTCGCGGGCGAGCCGCCGGCGACCCGCTGGATCGCCTACGCGCCACGCCTGAAGACCGACGAAGAGCGCCGGCAGGGCTTCCCGACCCGCAAAGAGGCGATCGCCTGGCTCACCGCCATCCACGAGGCAGAAGGCACCCCGACGCGCCCGGCGCTGTGACATGTTCCGTGACGCGTGACATGGCATGTCACAGCCAGCGTTTCCAAGGCTTCCGGCCCGCCGTGACATGGGCGTGACATAGGCGTGACATATGGAAAATGTCACGCTTCCCGGCCCACAAACCCTTGCCCTTCAACGTCAATCCACAATCGACCGTCACGGCCGGGCAAATGACGATTTTTGGATTGGCTCCTAAAGCCTCGGATTTCGCTGCGAAATTCACCGCCGTGACACGGCTAAAATCCAACGATGTCACGCATGTCACGGAAAAAAGTGCTTGTGCGGTGAGACAAATCAGGCAATTCCTTCACGCGAACAGCCTACCCATGCGCGGATCGTAGAGAACAGACGGTAAGCGCGGGATGCGAGCGGGGGCCTTCAAGGCCCCAAGAGCGAGCAAGCCCAAGCGGATAAGTAAGCGCTCTTCATCCTCTGGCTGCTTCAAAAGAAACTCTCCGAAATCCGAGCGAGAAAAAGGCCGCGCGCAAATGGCACGGATCGTCGTTCGTCCTCTCGATGATGTTCTTAGGCGCTTCGGAAACCAGATCGGTGCGGTAGGTTCAGCGAGGGGCCGGAAGGCCCTCGCTCTGGCTGTCAATCGCGTGACCACCACCATTCACGGCCGCGTCATCAAGGCTATCCGTAGGCAGTCGGATATCCCGACCGCCATCATCCGACGGCAGGTCAAACGCAAGCTCGCGGCCCATAAGGGAAGCACTGCGGTCGAGGGTGTCATCTGGGCGACCGGCGCACCCCTCTCACTCAAGTATTTCCGAGCCAAGCAATTCTCGTGGGGCGTGCGCACGAAGGAGCGAGGTGCTTGGCAGCGCTACCCTTCAGCCTTCATGGGCCCACGTCCCGGGGTCATTGCGAAGCGCCTCGGCGGTCACGTCTTCATCCGCACCTCGGCAGCACGCACGCCCGTCGAGAAGCTGGTCGGCACCTCCGTCCCCGAGGAACTTGTGCGCGACGAGAGCGAGCGCATCTTCCGAGAGACCGTCGAGGACATGCTCCCTCGGCGCGTCGCTCACGAGCTCGCGCGGCTCATGCCAGGCTGACCCCAGCCGTTCGCTCCTGCGAACGAGAGGCCTGCCCGCCTTCGCTCCTGCGGCATCGCGTTCGCAACTGCGAAGGGGGGGGCGGCCTTAGGGACCGTTGCCGGCAGGGCTGGCCTGCGGCGACGGGTCGGCCCGAGATTTCGCTCTTTTCTTCGAATTGACATTCCCGGTTGCAGTTGTCGCAAACCGGCCATGGAGCCGCCGCCGTGAAGAAGCCCGCCGCCGTTATCGCAATCGACCTCATCGCCGCCGAGGATTTGATCCCGTCGCCCACGAATTCGCGGAAGCACAGCGACGAGCAGGTCGAGCAGATCGCCGCTTCGATCCGGGAATTCGGTTTCACCAAGCCGGTGCTGCACGACGCCTATGAGGTCGTCGCCGGGCACGGCGCCCGGCTGGCCGCGCTCAAGATTTACGCCGCCGGCGAGACGATACGGCTCCCGGGTGGGCAGGAACTGCCGGCGGGCACGGTCCCGGTCATCAACTGCGCCGGATGGACTGAAACGCAGCGACGCGCCTACGTCATCGCTGACAACAAGATCGCAGAGAACTCGTCTTGGGATGAGGACTTGCTGCGGATCGAGCTATCCTTCCTGCAGGACGAAGGCTTTGACCTCGACCTGACCGGCTTCGACGAGCGCGCCTTGGCGCGCGCTCTCGCAGAGCCAGGCGGCGGGAAAACCGACCCCGACGAGATCCCGGAACCGGAAGAGATCCCCGTCACCCGACCGGGCGATATCTGGCTGCTGGGCAATCACCGCATCATCTGCGGCGACAGCACCAATGCGGATACGGTTGCGGCGCTGCTCGACGGCGACGAGCCCCACCTGATGGTGACCGACCCGCCCTACGGCGTGTCCTATGACGCGGCGTTTCGGAACGGCATCTTTCGCGAGAACGGGACGGTGGTCGGCGCCCGCGCGGTGGGCAAAGTCATGAACGACGATCGGGCCGACTGGCGCGAGGCCTGGGCCCTGTTCCCGGGCGACGTCGCCTACGTCTTGCACGCCGGCATCCACGCCGCGACGGTTTCCGAGAGCCTCGTCGCCGCCGATTTCGGCATCCGGTCGCAGATCATTTGGGCGAAGCAACAGTTTGCCATCGGCCGCGGCGACTATCACTGGCAGCACGAGCCCTGCTGGTACGCCGTTCGCAAGGGCTCGAAGGGGCACTACCGCGGCGGCCGGAAGCAATCGACGCTCTGGGAAATTCCCAAGCCGGCGAAGTCGGAGACGGGCCACTCGACGCAAAAGCCGGTCGAGTGCATGAAACGCCCGATCGAGAACAACAGCGAGCCGGGCGATGCGGTCTACGAGCCGTTCAGCGGTTCGGGCACCACCATCATCGCGGCCGAAATGACGGCCCGCCGGTGCCTCGCGGTCGAGTTGAACCCGATCTATGTCGACGTGGCGGTTCGGCGCTGGCAGGCCTTCACTGAAAACGCCGCCGTCTTGCTGGACGGCGGCGCTTCGTTCGATGAGGTCGAGAAGGCGAGGGCGGCCGAGGCAGCCTAAGCCTCGGTGCCAAAGTAACGGCTCGATCGGCCGTCCTTCTCCTGGCGAAGCGTCAGGCCGCTGGCCTTCGCGATGGCCGGTACCGAAACGGCCGGCCAGCCGGTCGCCTCGAGGATTTCCTTCGCGGTGCAACCTTCGGGCCGCTTGAGCAGGTCGGCCGCGATTTGGCGCTTGTTCGGCCCCTCGGCACGCGGCTTGCGCTCGCGCGGCGCGCGGTGTGCCGGGACAACACCCGACCGGAGCATTTCGGCGGCGGCGGCAATTGCCGGCTCTTCGTTCAGCACCGCGGCGGCGAGGGCGTCGGCGGACGCTGCGCGGATGGTGGCAATGGCGTTCAGGATCGTTTCGGTCGTGGTGTTTGTCGTCGGCATCATCTGTCCCATTCCGTCGTTGGTGCCGCCGTTGGCGACCAGCTTGCCGTGAAACGCGGCGGCGTCTTCGAGTGCCTCCGGGTCGGTGATTTCGAGCTCGGCAGCCTCGGCGGCCTGCACCTCCGCGATCGAGGCGTGGCCGCCCTTCATCCGTTCGAAGAGGACATGCTGGGCGGTGGCGAAATCGTAATCGGGCCCCAGGAACTTAGCGGCGTCTTCGATGCCCTTCTCGGCGGCGACCGCGAGGAAGCGCTTGGCCGCAGCCTCCTTGGTGGCGGCGCGTTTATATCCACCGCCGGTGATGACGGCGGCCAGCTTGGCGATTTCGATGATGGTCAGGTCGGTCATGGTCGCTCTCCAATCAATCAGCGCCTGCAGCGCGATGACCGACACTTCGCTCTGCTCTTGAGTGAAGTCCACTCATGAGTTGGAAATAATCCAATGGCCGCCGCCAAGAAGGAACAGCCGCCAGAGCCTGCCGGCATCGTGACGCTGGAACAGGCAGGAAAGCTTCTCGAAATCGGCCCGGAGCGCATCAAGGTTCTGATGCGCCAAGGCTACATCGCCCGCGACAAGCCGGGCCGGGTTTCGCTGGTGAGCGCCGTCCGCGGCTACATCCGATCGATTAAGGAGGCGGCCAGCAGGACGACCAAGACCTCGGCTGACAGCCGGGTGCGCGACGCGCGCGCCAAAGAGATCGAAATGCGCAACTCGGTGAGGCTGCGCGAACTCATCCCGATCGAGGACGCGACCGCCGCTCTCGATTTCCTCGTCGGGATCGTCCGCGAACGAATGAACAGTATTCCGGCGCGGGTGACCCGCGATATCGAGTTGCGGCGCAAGATCGAGGCCGAGGTAAATGCCGCGCAAGTCCAGATTGCGGAAGCGCTCCGAGCAGCTACAAGCGTTGCTCGAAAGGGCGGCGACCTTCCTCACGCCGGCGGCGATAACTGAACCGGACCTCTGGGGCGCCGCCAACCGCCGCTATCCTTCCACGGCCGGCATCCCCGGTCAGCGCGACCCCGAGCTTACTCGGTACATGATCCCCTTCGCTCGGCGGGTTCATGCCGCCGGGCACCGTCGCGTTGTGGGCGTGACGGCCGCGCAGAGCGGCAAGACCGACAACGTGCTCGACATCATCGGCGCCCGCCTCGATCAGCGCCCGGCGCCGATCCTCTACGTCGGACCGTCCGATGAATTCGTGGAGACGCAGTTCGAGCCGCGCCTGATGGGGCTGCTCAACGAGGCCGACAGCTTGGCGAGCAAGGTCGTTCGCGGCCGGCGCATGCGCAAGAAGCTGAAACAGGTCGCCGGCGTCCGTGTCCGCTTGGCTTCGGCGCAGTCATCGACCGCGCTGAAGTCCGATCCCTTCGCTCTAGGCATCGTGGACGAGTACGACGAAATGGTCGCCAACATCAAAGGGCAGGGCGATCCTCTCGGACTTGTCGAGGCTCGTGGCGAAACCTATGCGGACTTCGTGACGGCGATCGTCTCGACGCCGTCGCAGGGCATCGCGGAAACCGAGGTCGATCCGGTCAACGGGCTCACCTTCTGGCGGGTTGGCGACCCGGAGCAAATCCCGTCGCCCATCTGGCGCCTGTTCCAGCAGGGCACTCGCCACCATTTCGCTTGGCCGTGCCCGCACTGCGGCGAGCACTTCGTGCCGATGCGCACACACCTGATGTGGGCAAAGGGCTCGACGCCCGCGCAAGCGCGAAGGAGCGCCTACCTGCAATGCCCGCAGGGCTGCGCCGACCCGATCGAGAACCACCACAAGGCGGAAATGATCGCCAAGGGCGTGATGATCGCGCCGGGGCAGACGCTTGAGGATGCCTTCGCCGGCCGAAACGAGCCCGAGAACAGCACATGGTCCTCGTGGACGAGCGGGCTGTGCTCGCCGTTCGTCACCTGGGGCGAGCGCGCCGAGCGGTTCCTGAACGCTCAACTGTCGGGCGAAGAGGACAAAATCCAGACGGTCATCAACGCGGGTTTCGGGGAGCTCTACAAGCCCGGCACCGGCGGCGACCTGCCTGAATGGAAGTCCATCCCGTCGCACCGCATGCCGTACAAGCGGGGCCAGGCTCCGCTTGGCGTCCTGCGCGTCGTCGCCGGCGTCGACGTCCAGAAACGCTCGCTCATCTACGTGATCCGGGGCTTCGGCTCGCGGGGCACGTCGTGGCTGCTCGATTACGGCTACCTGCTCGGGGCGACGAGCGAGCCAGAGGTCTGGAACGACCTCACGCTCAAGATGACCGCGCCGATCGGCGGGCTGATGATCGAGAAGGTCTTCATCGACAGCGGCTTTCGCCCCGACAAGATCGAGAGCGGCGACGAGCACAAGGTCTACGAGTGGGCCCACCGCAACAGCTTCATCGCGATGCCGACGAAGGGCCGCGACACGCTGGGCGGCAAGCCGTTCGTGGTGAGCAAGATCGAGGTTAAGCCGAACGGCAAACAGGCGCCGTATTCGCTCGACCTCGTCCACATCAACACGGACTTCTTCAAGGGCCTCGTGCATTCGAGGCTCAAGACGCCGCTGACCGAGCCGGGCGCGTTCTATCTGTTCTCGGACGACGAGGAAGCTTGGGAGGATTACTCCCGGCAGATCGTCAGTGAGGTCCGCGTCCTGGGCGACAGGTTTAAGCCCGAGTGGATCAAGCGCCAGCGGGACAACCACTTCCTCGACGCCGAGGCCCTCGCGGCGGCGGCCGCCTACCTGCTCAACGTGCAGGCGATCCCGGAAGGTATTGAGCGGAAGCCGCTCCCCGGCGAGGTGGCGGAGGGCGCCGAGACAGAAGCTGGGTCGGTCATCCAGCGAGCCGCGGCCACGCAAGTGGCCTCGATCAAGGACCGTTTTCGCAACATGGGAACCCGGAGGTAAGGCAAGATGCATGTTCCGCGCGTTCCGCTGAAAGGCAGGGCTGTGGCCACGGCAGCGGCGGCGCCAACGTCCTCCATCGTGCAGCCCGGCGTCCGCGCCGGCTACATGCGCGATGGCAGGGGGACGGTGTTCTCGCGGTGGCTGCCGGCGCTCCGTTCGAGCCGGGACGACGTTTCCGTTGCTTGGGAGGCCGCCGCCGCTCGCACGGTCGAGCTTTGGCAGAACAGCGGCTGGATCTCCGGCATGATCGATCAGGCCACCGCCAACACCGTCGGCGGCGGCTTGCGGCTGCGGGCCATGCCCGAAAACGACCTGTTCGGGATGGACGAAAAAGCTGCGCAGGCGTGGCGGAAGATGGTCGAAGCGAAGTGGGACTTGTGGTCTAGCACTCCGCTCGATTGCGACATCGAAGGTCGCCTGACCATTGCGCAGATGACCGATGCAGCGTTCCGCTGCTGGGTCGTCTATGGCGAAATTCTGGGCGAAGTCGTCTGGCGCAAGCGCCCGGTCGTGAGCCTGACCGGCACCAAGGTTCGGCTCCTGCCGCCCTCGCGGCTGGTGAACAAGACGAGCAGCTTTTCCCGTCTCTATTCCGGCGTCCGCGTCGACGCGGACGGTATGCCGATGGCGTACCTCGTGAAGAACGACCACCCCTATTTGGGGCTGGAGGAATTCGAGGTTCCGGCGCGCGACCGTTTCGGCCGCCCGCGGGTCATCCACGTCTTTATGGGGCAGCCGGGGCAGACCCGCGGGATCGGCATTCTTGCGCCGATCCTCAAGGTGGCGAAGCAGTTCGACCAGCTTGCCGATGCGACGCTGCTCGCGGCGATCATCCAGACGGTTTTCGCCGCCTCGATCGAGAGCGACGCCCCGACGCAGGAGACGCTTTCCGGCATCCTTAGCGTGCGCGAACGCGCCATGCTGAACGCCGAGGGCGTTTCCGAGTTCGACGCCTTCATGATGGCGAAGGACGGCTGGGGAGAGGGGCATCCGATCGACGTCGGATTTGCGGGCCGCATCGCCCACATGTTCCCCGGTGAGAAGCTGAACTTCCACTCACCGGAACAGCCGGCGGTCGCCTACAAGGAGTTCTCGCTTCACCTTCTGCGGGAAATGGCCCGATGCCTGGGCCTGACCTATGAGAGCGCGACCGGCGATTATGAGGGCGCCACCTATTCGAGCGTCCGCATGGCCGTGAACGAAATCTATTCGATCACGAAGGCCCGCCGGAAGTTCCTGCTCTCTCCTTTCCTGCAGCCGATATACGAGGCGTGGCTCGAGGAAGAGATCGAAGCCGGGCGCATCGAGTTTCCCGGCGGCGTCGAGGCTTTCCTTGCCAATCGGGCCGCGGCTTGCCGTGCCCGCTGGGCGGGCGATCCTAAGCCGGTGGCCGACGATCTCAAGGCGGCCAAGGCGCACGAGCTCTACCGCAACATGGGCGTCATGTCCGACGACGACATCGCGACCGACCTCGGCCGCGACATCGAGGACGTCTATGCGCAACGCGCTCGCGAGCGGGAAATGCGCCTGGACTATTCGCTCCCCGACAACTTCTACCCGCAGTCGTTGACGGCGAAGGAGCAGATCGAGGGCGCGTCTGACGATGAAGGAGGCGCCGGTGGCGGCAATACCGACGATTGAGACCGACCCTTGCGGTCGGCTCCTGTCCCTCCGTGAAATCCGCGATCAGATCATGACCGGCCAGGCCGTGAGCGAGGCGGAATTCGAGCAGGGCAACGGCACCCGGCGGCGCGTGAAGTACAGCGCCGCCAATCTGGACCTGCTGAACCGCGAGATCATCGCGGCCAGCGATGCATGCGCAGCGCAGAGCGGGGGCAGGCGCCCCGGTCGCTTCGCAATAGGAGGGCGAATGTCATGAGCAGCACCTTCCTTGCCCGCATGGCAGATCGGGTTCTCAACCGGCCGCTGCTGATCCATCCGGCGAAGGCCGAGACGATCTTCGGCGTTCTGGAAAATCGCATCACGCTCGATGCGGCGCCGGAGGCCGAAAGGCTCGATCCAAAGCCCGACGCCAGCCGCTTCGTTGGCGGCTATCGGCGCCCGAACGGCGAGAGCACTCGGTTTACCCGCGTGTCGGGCAATACGGCGCTAGTCTCGGCCACCGGCTCGCTGGTCAACCGCGGCGCGTGGGTCGGCGCCAACTCCGGCCTGACCTCCTACGAGGGGCTCGGGGCCCAGGTCGATGAGATCGCGGCCGACAAGGATATCAGGAACGTCATCCTCGATATCGACAGCTACGGCGGCGAGGCGACCGGCATGGCCGCCTTGGCATCGAAAATCCGAGGGCTGCGGCAGACCAAATACGTCGTCGCAGTCGTCAACGACGTGGCCGCCTCGGCTGGCTACGGCATTGCCAGTTCGGCCGACGAGATCGTGGTCAGCCCGACCTCGATCGTCGGCTCAATCGGCGTCGTCATGCTGCACCTCGATCGATCCGGCGAACTCCACGCGAAGGGCATCCGCCCGACGCTGATCCACGCCGGCTCGAAAAAGGTAGACGGCAACCCCTTCGGGCCGTTGCCCGATAACGTCCGCGCGGACATGCAGAAAGACGTTCTGGCCTTTTACGACCAGTTCCTCGGGACGGTCGAAGCGGGTCGCGCCTTTCCGACCGACGCGCGGCGCAAAAGCCGGCTGCCCGCCGACAAGGCGCGCGCCACCGAGGCAGATACCTTCATTGGCGAAGAGGCCATCGCACTCGGCTTGGCCGACCGCATGGCCTCGCTTGATGAGGTGCTTGCCGAACTATCCCGCCCCATTCGGGCGGCGGGCAACCCGTCCAACAGGAGTAAGACCAAGATGGACCGTCAGGACTTGCCTGCCGCTGATGCAGGCGCAAGCAACACCGCTCTCCAGGCTGCACGCATCGAAGGCGAAGCGGCCGGTAAGATCGTCGGCAAGGCCGAGGGTGTTACGGAAGGCAAGAAGCTCGGCGCAACAGAAGAGCGCGAGCGCATCGGCGCGATCATGGGCCTGCCCGAAGCTGAAAAGCGTCAGGCAACCGCCCTGAAGCTGGCCCTCGATCCTGCCGGCTTCTCGGCCGACACGGTCAAGGGTGTCCTGGCCGGTCTGCCGGAGGAAGGCGCTCCTGCCGCCTCGGCGGCGGCGAAGCCCGGCGCGGCAGCAACGCCCTCGATCAGCCAGCGCGCGGAAGAGCAGCGCGAGATCGGCGCCAACGGCAAGCCCGAGGGCCATGCGCCCGAGGCCGTGCAGAAGGGCTGGAGCAAGGCCTTCGGCCGCGCGGCCTAAGCCACCCCTCAACCCCCGAACCCAACAGGCGCCGCCGGGCAACCGGCTGGCGCCACTTTCTTGAGGACTAGAAGATGACCACTTTTACGGAAGGGCGGCACTCGACCGAGGGGCTGTTGAGCGAGGCCAACTTTCACCGCTCGCGCGATAACATCGTGATCGCGTCCGGTGCTGGCGTGATCGTTCCCGGCACTGTGCTCGGCCGCGTGACGGCTTCGGGGAAGTATCTCCCCAGCACGAACGCGCTGGTCGAGGGCGACGAGGGCGCCGAGACCGGCGTTGCGATCGCGCTCTACGGCTGCGACGCGACGTCTGCGGATCAGCGCATCGCGGCCATCACTCGCGACGCCGAGTGGAACGGCCACACCCTCACCTTCGAGGCGTCTGTGAACGATGCCACGAAGCGCGCGACCAAGCTCTCGCAACTTGCCGCGAAGGGCATCATCGCCCGCTACTGACGGCGGCGTCAGCGAACCCACTTCATCAACGCACCCGGCGGCCTTGGACGGCGCGGGGAATGCCGCTGTGCGGCCAAAGGATGAGAAATGCTCGATATCTTTAATCAGGACGCCTTCAGCGTCACCTCGCTCACGGACGCCCTGCGCGACGTGGCGCCCCGCCCGTCCCGCCTTGGCGACTTGGGCCTTTTCTCAACGCAGGGCGTCACGACGACGTCCGTTGCGATGGAGCGCATTGGCGACATCATTCAGCTGGTCGCCCCGACCCCTCGCGGCGGTCCCGGCGAAACCCGCGACATGCCGAAGCGCTCGATCCAGAACATCGCGATCCCGCACTTCCAGCGCGACTGGTCAGTCGTTGCCGATGAGGTGCAGGGTGTCCGCGCGTTCGGCAGCGAAACCGCGCTCGAGACCGTGCAGGGCATCGTCGCCGGCAAAATTCAGGTCAACCTCGATGACCTGGACCTCACCGACGAGTATTCCCGCATCGGCGCCATTCAGGGCGTGGTGACCTATAAGGGCGGGCAGACCCTCGACCTCTATCAGACCTTCGGCGTGGCGCAGGCGGCCGAGATCGATTTCGATCTCGACAACGCGAACCCGGCTGATGGCGCGCTCCTCCTGAAGTGCACCGCTATGATCCGCAAGGCGCGCGCGGCGCTTGGCGGTATCGCGTTCAGCTACCTGCACGCGTTCGTGGGCGACACGTTCTTCGACCAGCTGCTCACGCACAAGGAAGTGCGCGAAACGTACAAGGGCACGAGCCAGGCCGCTTTCCTGCGCGATAGCTTTGTCGGCCGCAACCGCGGCTCGAACCCGATCTTCGAGTTCGGCGGCATCGTCTGGGAAAACTACGGGGCCATCGAGGCCACCGGCGACGGCGCTCTTATGGGCATCGAAGCCGGCAAGGCGAAGTTCGTCCCGATGGGCGTCCCCGGCCTGTTCAAGACGTACTGGGCCCCGGCCGACTACGTCGAAACGGTGAACACGGTCGGTCTGCGCTCGTATGCAAAGCAGTGGCGCATGCCGAACGACAAGGGCGTGAACGGTGAGACGCAGCGCAACCCGCTGCATCTGTGCACCCGTCCGAACGCGCTCCTTCGCGCCCGTAACACCTAAGCCGGCCTGACCGGGAGACATGAAATGCCCTCGCCATTCGACGCCATCGACGCTGCCATGCAGGCGGCCATCGACCATCGATTTGGCGAGGGCATCCGCATCGTCCCCATGGTCGGGGACACCAACTATTCTGGCGGCCCCGACCCTGACCGCCCGGTTCGCGACGGCGTCCGGGCCACGGTGGCCCGCGCGCCGAAAGCCGGCGCCACCGACTATTCCGGCTCGCAACGCAACGGCGCGTCCTTCGCTGCCATGCCGGCCGAGCTATGGATCGACCGAGCCGCCTATGCGGCCGTCGGATACAAGATCAAGCGCGGCGACGAGATCGTTCTGACCGACGACCCCGGCGCTCCCTCTTTCACCGTCGCCTCGGTTCACGAGGGCGACAACGGCGACGCCGCCGTCATCCTGGGGTAACGGCATCATGAGCATCGTCGCCTTGGCCTTGCGGCTGTCGGCCGTCCGCGCCTTGCAGGCGGCGACGCTGGTAGCCAGCAGCCGCATCTATGACAGCGCGGTCCTGCCGATCGACCAGATGGCAAGCAACACGCCCGAGCCGTTCATTTCGATCTCGACCGAGGATGAAAGCTCCCGTCCAGCAGGCCGTGACCTCAACAGCGGCGATCGGATGATTGACCTCGTGGTCGAGATCGCCATCGCCAAGACGGTGACCTTGCCCGGCGAGGAAGGAGCCGCGATCGCCGTGGTCGACACCGACGCGAACCTCGAACTCACGCTGGCCGTGCTTGCCCGCCAGATTGCGGCCTGCCTGTTCGGCCGCGGCGGCGGCCTGTGGGGCGATGCCTTTCGGGCCTTCGCCGCCTCAATCGAGGAAGCCAACTCGCGCCGCGGCGTGCCGGTTGAGAACGGGCAACGGTTCGCGGCTCGCCAGCTTGTCTACCGGGTCAAGGCGCTTGCCGAGCCGCCCTTCGGCCCGGTTGAGAGCAACACGCCCTTCGCGAAGTTCTTCGCGGCGGCCGAGGGCGACGCGCCGCTTGCGCCGACAGCCTCGATCATCCGGCGAGCGATCGAGGGCGACCCCGTTGGCTGGCCCGAGCTCTACACGCAAACGGCGGTCGATGCCGGCTACACCGAGGAAGAGGCGGTCAAGATCGGCATCGCGCCTGAAGGCGGGCTCCCAAGCGTGCCAGTAGCCTCGATCGAGACGTATCCGATCGGCGTCGTCCTTGATGCGGACCTCGCTGCGACCGCGCTGCCGCCCGAGGAAACCTGATGGCAAACCCGTTTCTCGCGTTCAATGCGCGCCTTGCCGACCTCGAAAAGCGGGTCGCCGGCATGGTCCGCCACGCGCCGGTTGCAGAGGTCAACACTGGCGAGGGCTGGGTTAGGCTGAACCTTGGCGAAGGCGAGAGCGGCCCGCTGCTCTCACCGAAGATCCCGTACGCGCAGATGGCCGGCGCTCTCAAGGTGCACGCCCCTCCGACGGTCGGGCAGAACATGACGCTGATCTCGCCGGCCGGCGACCCGCGGCAGGCTTTCGCGCTTCCGATGACGTGGAGCGATGCCAACGCGAGCCCCGGCTCGGGTGCCGACCCGGTCATCACCTATGGCGACGTGAAGCTCAAGGTTGAGCCCGGCGGCCTGACACTCACGGTCGGCGGCGTTCAGGTCGTCATAAGCGCGACCGGCGTCTTCATCGACGGCGGAATGGTCGTCCATGACGGCCTGAACATCGGTTCGAGCCATACCCACGGCGGGATCGAGCGCGGGGGCGCCGACACGAACGTGCCGAACCCTTAACCGACCGCTTTGGGGGCAGAGCAACCGGGGGCGACCCAGCAGCAAAAGGAAACGAAACGATGACTTTGCAGGAAATGCTTGCCGAGCGAGCCCGCTCGGATCAGAGGGCCATGAACGCCGTGGTCGACGCCCGCGGCAATCTCGTCCGCATCCTCTTCGGGGAGGTCGGGAAGCACGCCCGCATCGCTCTCCGCGTCGAGGGCGATAACGTGACCGTCATGGGCCCGAAGCCGGCCGAAGCCAGCGACGAGGAAGCCGAGGGCGGCGAGGGCACAGACGCCGGCGTGCGGCGCCCGGTCAACATCGATGCTGGCGAGTTTGTCGATGATCGAGACCCGCTGCACCCCGGTGAGAACCCGGTCGACGCCGCCGCGCGCATCGCGGCCGAAGGCGAAGATCAGCGCCAGGCCGAGGCGGTTTCCGACACTGCGGCCGTATCCACGACCACGGTCTCGCAGACCGGCATCGGCGCGGAGGGCGGCGTTCCCGAGGGCGCCTCGGAGATCAAGAACCCGCAGCCGGAAGGCACTTCAACCGAGGACGCCAGCGCCGGCGACGCGGCGGTGCAGAAGATCAACCCCGAGGAACACCTCAAGGACGAGCTTCTGAAAATCGCGAAGGACGAGGGGGTGACGCTCGCGCCCTCCGACAACACGAAGGCCGAAATCGCTGCGGCCATCAACGCCAAGCGCGGCGTCAAGTAAGCGGAGAGAACGGATATGGCCCTCGACCCGAGCATCGATATCGACGCCGGATCGGGGGCCGATATCACCGAATGGCGGCATGTTCTGCAGTCGCTTGAGATCATCTTCACCACGCGCTTTGGCGAGCGCGTCATGCGCGAGTGGTTCGGTTCGATCGTGCCGGCATTCCTGGGCGAGAACCTGAATACGCAGACCATTGTGCCGTTCTTCTCGGCCGTCAGTTCCGCGATCGAGCAGTGGGAGCCGCGTTACCGGATCACGCGCGTCGTGCCCGAGCGCGTCGGCCGGGATGGGCGCTTCCACTTCTATCTTGAAGGTGAGTACCGGCCGCGCGCCCTGCTCAATGACTTCACGCCCGAAGGCGCGCGCCGCGTAAACCTCGCCGGCACCGAGCGCGGCCTATCCGTAGAGGCTTAGATGCTCGATCTTTCCATTCTGTCGACGCCCACCGTCATCGAGCAGGTCGACTTCGAGGCGATCCTCGAAGAGATCAAGGCCGACCTGATTGACCGCTTTCCTGCGATCGAGCCGGTCTTGCAACTCGAGAGTTCGGTCGCCGTCATGGTCATGCAGGCGTGCGCGTACCGGGAGGTATTGCTGCGCGCCCGGATCAATGACGCTTCGGCGCGTTCGAACCTGATCGCTTTCGCAACCGGAAGCGATCTCGATCATCAGGCCGCCTTCTACGGCGTGACCCGCCTGCCAAACGAGACCGACAGCGCGCTTCGCTCGCGTGTCGTTCTCGCCATTCAGGGGCGATCCGCCGGCGGCACCGAGGAACGCTACGCCTTTGTCGCGCGCTCGGCCGACGTGCGGGTGCGCGATGTGGCGGTCTACCGCGTCAATGACGGGCCGAAAATCCGCATCGCGATCCGCTCCACCGACAATGGCGGCGTGCCGACCAACGATATTCTCGCGGCGGTCCTCGCTGCGGTCACTGCCTCCGACGTGGCCATCGTTTCCGACGTGATCGAGGTGGTGGCCGGCGTCAGCGACGTCGTCAACGTCGCCGCCACGATCTGGCTTCTGCCTGACGCTCCAGCTGCTTTGTTCGATGCCCTCCCGGGCATCCTCCGGGCGGCTTGGGAAGCGGAGAGCGGGATGGGCTTCGACCTCAACCTTTCGTGGGTCAAGGCCCGGCTGCACGTCCCCGGCGTGTCGCGGGTGGACGTTACCGCTCCGATGGCTTCCGTTGTGGTCGATGACAACCACGCGGTCGCGATCGGCACGATCAATCTCACCATGGCCGGCCGATCCCGATGACCGAGCGAACGCACCTTCTGCCGACGAACGCGACCGCGTTCCTGCGCGCCTATTCCGAGGCGCTCGACCGGACGCCCGACCTTGAAGGGCCCATCGAGGACATGCGAGGCGTCAAGTATGGGCGCCCGCTGATCGGCAGCTATGCGGCATGGGTGCTGATGCAATACGGCCTCGGCCCGATCAGCATGTTCTTTGAGACGCCCGAGGCGGCGATCGACGCCGGCGTTCCTTGGCAACGTCGCCGCGGTACGGTTGCGGCGATCGAAGATGCGCTCGGCTGGCTCGGCTATGACGCGATCTCGATCGAGCATCAGAAGCCTACGCGGAGGCGCTGGAACCTCTATCAAATCGGCATGGGTCAGACGCCCGAGGCCGAGTTGCCGATCCTCCTGCAGGCGGAGTATCTGGCCGGGCTTTCAGACCCAGCGCGCTCGCGGTTTTTCCGCGGCTGGCACGGATACGACGTGCGCGCGATGGAATGGTCGGGTCACCGCTGGGGTCATGCTCTGTGGAGCGACGACAGCGGCGTTCGCCTGGACGGCGGCACCGTCAAGTGGAGCCATGGCGAGGCATCAACTGGAAGCCTCGTCGGCGGGGAAGAGGCCCGACAGGCTCTCGGCATCGACGTTGAAGCCGGCGGCGAGCCCGGATGGTGGGACGCCCCTTGGGAAGCGCCCGGCGTCACTTGGGAAGGCATTGTGGACGTGGCGGCCTTCAAGGCATGGCTGCTCTTTCGGTTGCCGGTGCACGTCGGGTTCTTCGATGCGGACGGCGATCCTATCGGCTACCGCCGGCCGATCGCGGTTCGGAATGTCACGGACAATGTCGAGCCCGGCGGCGACGCGATCGCTATCGAGGTCGAGTGCCGCACGAACTTCGGGGATGGCGAGGGCCGCGAGGTCGCAAGCTGCGGGCTCGTGTTCCGGGGTGGGAATGTGGACCCGACGCGGCCGGGCAAGCTCTGGCTCGAGCCTCATGAATTCAGCTTCGAGGATGGCGTCGATCCCTATGCCGTGACGGTCGGCTTCGCGCCGCTCGACTTCACCTTCCGCCGCACGGTGCGGCAGCACGTCACTCTGACGTTGGAAATCTAGCGGCCGGCGATCCTCGCCGGCCCTCATCTTCACGCTTTGAGGTCGCAGGCAGATGGTCGAAAACGTCACGCCGAACCGCAACTATCCCGAGCCGGCGGCGGCCAACCCCCTTAGCTTCGACGTGGGGCGCGTTGTGGCGGCACTGCGGGCTGTAGACGCGGACATTGCAGGGCTGATTGCCGCGCTGGCGGCCAAGGCCGCGCTGGCAAGTCCTGCTTTCGAGGGGACGCCTACAGCGCCCACGCCAACGGCCGGCGACGACAGCAACCGCCTCGCCACGACCGCCTTTATCAAGGCGGCAATTGATGCGCTATCGGCCGGCTCCACATACCTCGTCCCATCGCAGAACTTGGCTGATCTAGAGGATGAGGCCGAGGCCCGCGCGAACCTCGACGTAATGTCCGCGTCCGAGGTTTCAGTTGCCATTATCGCAGCAATCAACGCGGTGATTGCAAGCGCGCCGGGCGCGCTCGACACACTGAACGAGCTTGCAGCCGCGCTTGGGAACGACGCGAACTTCGCAACGACCGTGACGACGGCGCTCGCTGGCAAGGTTGCCAAAGCTGGCGACACGATGACGGGCGGGCTTGGCGCGCCCTTCATCGAGCTTCCTGCGCAGGCTGCCCCGGCCAATCCGGCAACGGGCAAGGGCCGGCTCTATATCCGCAGCGACGGCCTGATTGCGCGCCGCGATAGCGCGGGCGTCGAGACGCTTCTTGCGGCGGACCCGACGACGACGCGCGGCGATCTGCTCTTCCGAGGCGCGAGTGGCTTGCAGCGGCTTGCGAAGGGCGCGCAAGGGAAAATTCTCGGGGCCGGCGCGGACGATCCGGAATGGATCGATCTCCCGGCTGGCGACATCGTGGCCGTCCTGTCGACCGATTTCACGACGACTTCGACCTCGATGCAGGACGTGACGGGACTTAGCATTACGCTGGCTACCGGAACGTATCTCGTGGAGTTGGAAGCCATTGGCCGCTTTCAGATCAGCAGCGGCACCGGGCGCTGGCGTATGGACATGGGCGGCGGCACTTCTACTCTGACAATGGCCGGCGCTACCGAAGGGGCGAATGACGGCGGCGCTTACAACATGGTTCTTATCTCGTCGCGCACCGACGAAATAGCGCCAGCCACCTACACGCCGGGGACTACCGATATTCAAACCCGAGCGCGAGCGCGCATCCTTATGGCCGTCTCTGCGGCAGGGACGCTTATCCCGCGACTTAGCCGCCTTACCGGAAGCTCGGTCGCCATCCGCACCGGCTCCTTTATCCGAGCAAGGAAGCTCTCATGACCCGCGATGAATTCACAGCGAAGCTGATTGCGGGCTGGCCAGGTGCCGAATGGGTTCTGCCGAGCGACGACTTCGATGCGCTCGAATGGGTCGGGCCGGGCGACAAGCCAAGCCTTGCCGAGATCGAGGCCGTCGTGGTGCAGCCGCCCGGTCCTGCCGTCGAAGACTACAAGCGCGCCATCGAAGCCCGCGTCGAAGCGGTCGCCGCCGAGAAGGACTATTCGAGCGCGGTGTCGCTCGCGAGCTATGTCGCCAGCACGGTTCCGGCATGGGCCGCCGAGGCGCAAGCCTTCGTCGCCTGGCGCGATGCGGTCTGGGCCTATGCCCTGGCCGAGCTTGCGAAAGTGCTCGGCGGGCAGCGCCCGGCTCCCTCGATCGAGGAACTGATCGCCGAGATGCCGGAAATCGCCTGGCCGTGAGCGCCTATACCGATCACGCCGGGCCGATCGAGGTCACGCAGCTTGAGGGCATTCGCTTCCGCCTTGAGCGCGAGCTGATCTGGCGGATCGGCCATATCGACGGGCCGGTCTATCGCGTGCCGGAGGGCTTCACCTTCGACGTGTCGGTGCCGAGGTTCCTGCGTTGGCTGTTCAGCCCGCACGATCGGCGGATGCTGAAGGCTGCGGCGCTGCACGATCACATGCTCGAAAGCGGCTGGTCGCGGATCACCGCTGCGGCCGAGTTCCACAACGCTTTGAAGGCGGACGGCGTCGGCGCCGCCCGCCGGCTTGCAATGCTGATGGCCGTCCTGCTCTGGAAATTCGAGTAGGGCCGCCGCGACCCCTGCCTCGGAGAAAAGCTAATGAGCGGCGAAGAATTCCGCGTCTTTCCGGCCGTGCCGGCGCTGCACGACATTCTCGATCGGACACGATCCGGCCCTGTTCGGGATCGCGTCTGGCTCCGCGAGGGGAAGTTCGGCCAGGCGGCCGAAATGAATGAAGCCTTCTCGATTGCAGACGCACGCCTCGGCCGCGTCGCGCAGTTGACCGCCCGTTCGGGCGACCGCATTGACGGCGCCGAAATCATCGTGGACGTGGACGGCGAAAGCGTCACCCTGACGGCCGGTCTCGTCTTCGTCCGCAACGACGTCAGGGCTGTTCCGGCCGCGACGCTCGCCGGCGTTCCGATGCTCGGCACCGTCGCAGTTGGCGTCCGAGTAATCTCGGAGGTCATTACGCACGAGGAAGACCCGTCACTGTTGGGCCTTATGGAAGGCACAGCCGCGCACGGCGAGGACGGGGCTGTCCGCGAGGTCCAGTCGCTTGCATGGGGCTTTGAAGGCGATGGCGCGGAGGGCGACCTGTATCAGGTCTACGTCCTCAACAATGGCTTCGTGCTGGATCAGTCGCCGCCTCCTTCGCTCTCGGGCATGAATGAGGCGATCGCGCGGTATGACTACGACGCGCACGCGAACTACATCGCCTCTGGCTGCCGCGTCACGCCGCTCGGGTCGGACGGCGATGGCAATCAGGTCTTCTCGGTCGCGGAAGGCACCGCAAACATCCTCGGCTTCAAGCGGACGCGGAATAATGCGACCCGCTTCGTGCAGGCGGAAGAGCCCGATATTCGCTCGGTGGCTTCCGAGCCCCACACGTTCGAAAATGGCGGCGCCGGCCCGGCCGTGATCATGGTCAACCGGCCGCCGATCAGTGGTGTGTCGAGCGCCATCGTCACGAAGCAAGCTACCGAAACGATCGTCCGCGACGGCATCGCCGGGACTAGCGATCTGCTTTCGAATTCCGGCGTCACCTCCATCCTCTCGGTTACGCAGGGTGCGACCACCTATACGGCCGGAGCGGACTTTGTGCGGTCGGGCGATCGCGTCTCGTGGGCGCCCGGCGGCATCGAGCCGGCGGGCGGTTCGTCCTACGAGGTCACCTATCGCTACCTCGCGGCAGTCGTGCCGGATGCAATCGACGCCCGGTCGGTGACCCTCTCGGGTGGCGTCGAGGGCGAGGCGGTGTTTGTCTCGTACTCCTACAAGCTGCCGCGGTTCGACCGCATCTGTTTGGACCGGGAGGGCTCCGTCGTTTACTTGAAGGGCATTCCCGCGGTCGAGCAGCCGCAGGCGCCGCGCACTCCCTTGGCGCTCTTGTCGCTGGCGGTCGTTCAGAACGACTGGTTTGGCACGCCGACCGTCGTGAATGACGGCACGCGCGCCATCAGCTTCGACGCGCAGTGGCGCTACTTCAATCGGCTAGTCGATATGATCGATCTCGTCGGGCTGGAGCGGTTGCGTCGCGACATCGATAGCCGTGAGCCGGTCGCGAAGAACGGTGTCTTTGTCGACCCCTTCACCAGCGATCGCTATCGCGACGCTGGCGAGGCGCAGACGGGGGCGGTGTTTCAGGGGGCGTTGCAGATCCCGATTGCGGCAAGCTTCCAGCAAATCCAGCTACCCGGCGTGGTGCATCTGAATTTCTCGGAGGTCGTCGTGGTCGCCCAGGAGTGGGTGACGGGCTGCATGAAGATCAACCCCTATCAGAACTTCACGCCGCCGGCGCCGGCCGTGCGGCTGTCGCCCGCCCAAGACTTCTGGACGGAAACCAACGAGCAGTGGCTTTCGCCGGTGACACAGGTTTTCGGCTCGGGCAACCGATCGCGAGTGACGTCGGTTGAGACGATCACACAGCGGGAGTTCGCGTCCGCGCGCTTCCTGCGACAGATCGATGTCGCGGTCAGCATCACCGGCTTCGGCGCCGGCGAGGAACTTCAGGCGCTGACCTTCGATGGTCTGGATGTAACCCCGGCCGGGCCACTTGCGGCCGATGCCAACGGCGTGATCGTGACGGAATTCACGATCCCGCCAAACGTCACGTCCGGATCGAAGCTCCTTCTGGCCGAGGGCAGCGAAGGCCGGATCGCGGCGGCGCAGTTCGTGGGTGAAGGGAGGCTCGAGACGATCCTTCGCCAGCAGGTCACCACCGAGCAGCGATGGCAGGTCAATCCCGAGCCCGCATGGGCCGGCGGCTCGGGGCAGGACTTCAGCGGCGCTGGTGAAGCAGGCGGCACCGCTTACTCCGACCCTCTTGCGCAAAGCTTCACGCTGCCGGTTTCGCAGCATGTGACCGGCGTCGATGTCCGCTTCTGCGCGATCGGGGACCGCGATAATGCGGTGTTCTGCGAGATCGTGGAAATGGACAACGGCTACCCGACGACAAGCGTGATCGCTCGCGCCCCTGTCGACATGACGGTGGTCGTGGCGAACACCTGGCATCGCATTGACTTCCCGTTCCCGGTTTTTCTTCCGGCCGGGAGGCAGTTCGCTTTCGTCTTCAAGACGGACGATGCCGACCACGCGCTTGCGATCGCAAGCCGGGAAGGCTTCGACGCGGCAAGGCAGAGGTTTGTCGGTGCGCAGCCTTACACGGTCGGCGTGCTGTTCTCGTCCTCGAACGCGGTCACGTGGACCGCGCATCAGGACGACGATCTTGCCTTCCGCATGCGGTGCGCTCGGTTCAGTCCGGCAACCCGGACGGTCAACCTCGGCACCTTCGCCGGGGCGGCTGTTTCGGACTTTATTGCCGAGGCCAATGTGATCCTGCCAACCGCTGCGGCCCGCCTCGTCTTCGAGGTGCAGCCCGAAGGCGAGCCAGCGGTTCGCATCGAGCCAGGGCAGAATTGGGAGCGGCAAAGCTTCTTCACGGGCAACATCACGCTACGCGCGATCCTGACCGGCTCGGAACTTGTATCGCCTTTGATGAGCCGGGACGTGCTTGCGATCATGGGCACGATGCAGGCTTCAGGCGATTACGTAAGCCGGGCTTTCGAGCTCGGAACCGACGTGCGCCTCGATGCTGTCATGAAGACCGTCCTGCCGGCGGGTTCGACCCTCACGGTTGAGGTCGACGCCGGCGACGACGATTGGGAGGCGCTGCCGCAGGCGGCGGCTTCTGCGCTGGCCGATGGAACGTTCGAGCGAACCTACCGCGTCGATCCTTACACGGCCGTCGAGGGGCGCTTGCGGCTCTCGCTGACTGGCTCACCGGCGGCGCGGCCGGCGGTGTCCGACCTTCGGGCATTCACGATCTAGGCCAACGGACCTGGCCGAAAGAAGGGGCGCTTCGGCGCCCCTTTTCTGTTTGCAACTCGCGGCGCCGATGCGCGCCCTTCACACCAGCAGGAGAGAAAGCATGTCCGATCCCGTTTTCGGTATTGGCATCGAGCGCATCGATAACGAGCCGCGCCCCGCGTCCACGGCCGATATGGCCGTCATCGGCCTCGTCGGCACGGCGCCCGATGCCGTCGCAGAAACCTACCCGGTCAACGACCCGGTCCTGATCTTCTCGGACGACACCGCCGCCCTGACGGCGCTCGGCGCGACCGGCTCGCTGGCCGGCCAGATCGACCTGATCAACGCGCAGCTTGGAGAGTTTCAGGTTGCCGCCCGCATTGTCATCGTACGGGTCACCGCCGGCGTCGACGACGATGCGACCATGGTCAACCTTGTCGGCAATTCGGGGCTCAAGACCGGCATCCACGCGCTGACGAAGGCTGGCACCAAGCTCGGCGTCGTTCCGCGCCTGATCGGCGTCCCAGGCTTCACGCACCAGCAGGAAGACGACGAGGGGACGCTTCTGGCGAACCCTGTTGTTGCGGCCCTGCCGTCGGTCTGCTCGGCGCTGCTGGCGCATGCAGTCGTGACGGGCCCACACTCGAGCCTTCAGGCCTTCACGGACTGGCGCGAGACCATCAACAGCGCACGCATCATCCCGGTCGAAACCTGGGCGAAGGTTGGCGTAAACTCGACAGTGGTCGACAGCGTGGGTGCCGTCCTTGGCGTTGCCGTGCGCCGCGATCACGAGAAGGGCGGCCGTCCGTTCCACTCGTGGGCAAACCAGCCTGTGCAGGGTATCGTCGGGCCGAACCGCCCGATCGACTTCTCGCTCACCGATGGCGCGACCGAGGCGCAGTCGATCCTTCTGCTCAACGGCGGCGTGATCGTTCGCGGCGAGGCAGGCGTCGAGGGCGCGATTGCCTCTGGCGGCTTCGTCTACATCGGCACCGACAACGCCGGCGAGGACGAGCTCTGGCGGTTCTACAACGTCACCCGCGGGCGCGATTACATCCACATCATGTTCCTGCGCACGCTCCGGTTCTATCTCGGCCGTTTCAACATCACCGGCCAGACGATCCAGGCGATTGTGAACACGATGAGCAGTGCACTGCGCGACCTGCAGGCGGACGGCGATATCCTCGGGTTCGACGTCGGCTTCGAGCGCGACCAGAACAGCCCGGAGGAACTCCGTCAGGGCAAGTTCAAGGTGCTGTTCAAGGCCGAGGAAGCTCCGGTGTTGCGCTATATTGGCATCCGCTCCGCTCGCTACCGCCCGGCCCTCGACGCGCTGCTCGATGATCTGCTCGCGCAGATCGACATCGCGGCCTGATCGGCCTTCTCCAACGACACGCTCGATCGGCGTAAGGCCGGAAAGGACCAACAGACATGAGCGGCACCGTCTACATGATGGAAGCGGTCAACCTGTTCGCAGGCGACCACAACCCCGAAAGCTCGAAGCACCTGACGATCACGGAGTTGAAGCTCCCCGACCTTCAGGAAATGTTCGCAGACCACCACCCGGGCGGCGGCCTCGTCGCCACCGAGTTCGCGGTCGGCGTCGAAAAGCTTGAGCCCACCTTCAACCTAGCCGGCTTTGATCCCGAGCTCCTCACGGAGTTCGGGCTCAATACCCGGTATCGCAATCGCTTCACCGCCTATGGCGTCATCCGCGACCAGCGGACGGGCAAGGCGCTGGAAGCGAAGGCCATCATCGAGGCTCGCCTCGGCCGCGTCGCGCCGGATGCATTCCAGCGCGGCGAAATGCAGAGCCACGAGTACGCGATGAACAGCGTCGTCCACTACGAGCTGTGGTTCGATGGGTCGCCCAAGATCGAATGGGACTTCTTCACAAGCCTCTGGCGCGTCGATGGCGTCGACCAGAACGCGGACGTGAACCGCATCCTGCGGATCAACAGCCGCTAAAGCCGGGCACCCGCCCACCTCCGACAACGCCCGCCGGCAGCCCCGGTGGGCGTTTCCGTTTCTGCCGCCGAAGGAACCGCCGAAATGAACACCGAGACCAAGGCTGCCGCCGCCGTGGCGCCTACCGCAGCACCCGAGCCGACCGCCGCCGTCGCGCCGGTGTGGAAGGAAATCCGCCACGCGCTTACGCATCCGATCGCGGACCCGGAGACGGGCGAATTGATCAAGGAGATCGTCATGCGAGAGCCCGATGTTGAGGCGCTCGAGCGCATTGACGGGCTTGGCATGGAAGAGGGAAAGAGGATGAAGGTGTCCCAGATCAGGGGCCTCATCGCCGCTCTTTCCGGCCTGCCCGACGCGACGATCGGCAAGATGCACAAGAACGACTTCGCCGCCATCGGTGAGGAAGCGGTCCCTTTGCTGGAGGGGGCGCCCGGCAACTGACGCTCGCGACTATCCTACAATGGGCTCGCTCACGCGGCGGCCTCGATCGGGTGACGGCCGAAGTGTCGGCCGTCCTTTCCACCCCTTTCCCGGCCGTGAGGCGAACCCGCATCGGGCTTCTGATGCGCATGCATAGGGAGGCGCTCCGGCTTATGGCCCGCGCCAAGTAACCGGATGGCAACTCTCACGTCTTCGCTGGTCGTGCGCCTGCTCGACCAAGTGACCGCTCCTGCGCGCAAAATCGGGGCCGCGTTGACCGGCCTCGACAAAAGCGCCCGGGGCAGCTTTGGCGACCGCCTGACGGGTGCGATCGAGCGCAATAACGCTGCCCTTGATCGCACCCGCGGCCGGCTCTTAGACGCCACCGCCGGTTTCTTCATTCTCAAGAACGCCATCAGCGGCCCGGTCAGCGCTGCGATGGAGTTCGAGAGCGCGATGGCCGACGTCCGCAAGGTCGTGGACTTCCCCACACCCGAGGCGTTCAAGGACTTCCAGCAAAGCCTTGTGGAGCTTTCGAAGGTCGTCCCGATCTCGGTGAACGGCCTTGCAGCGATTGCGGCGGCTGCGGGCCAGGCAGGCATTGCCGGCGAGGACTTGGTGAAGTTCACCGAGAACGCCGCGAAGGTCGGCGTCGCCTTCGATATCTCGGCCGATCAGGCTGGCGAGGCGATGGCGAAGCTGATGACCGGCCTCGGCTTGTCGATCGATGAGGTCACGCTCCTTTCGGACGCGATGAACCATTTGAGTAATGCGCAGGCGTCGTCGGCCGCCGAAATCCTCGACGTCGTTCGCCGCGTTGGCGCGCAGTCGAAGCAGTTCGGTTTCTCGGCCGTCGAGGTTTCCGCGTTCGCGTCCGCCATGATTGCGGCCGGCGCCGAAAGCGAGGTCGCGGCGACCTCGTTCAGAAACATGGGTATGGCGCTCACGCGCGGCGAAAGTGCCACCAAGCGACAGAATGCTGCATTCAAAACGCTCGGTCTGGATGCGGCCAAGGTCGCGAAGGCCATGCAGGAAGACGCGGTCGGCACCACAGTCCGGGTTCTTGAGCAGATTGCGAAGCTGCCGAAGGAAATGCAGGCGGCAGTCTCGAGCGACCTGTTCGGCAACGAGGCGCGCGCGCTGGGCCCGCTCCTGACGAACCTTGACCTCGTTCGAGACAGCTTGGCGCTGGTAGATGAGCAGTCGAAATATGCGGGCTCGTCCTTCAAGGAGTTCGAGGTCCGCGCCGGCACCTTCGAGAACGCTCTTCAGACGTTTAACAACCAGCTTACCGCCATGAAGATCGTGATCGGCTCCGCGCTAATCCCGGTCATCAACGACCTGATGGGCGCGATTACGCCGGTCATCGAGCGGGTCTCGGATTTCATCGGGCAGTATCCTGACCTGACCGCGAACGTGGCGACCGCTGCCGCCGGCCTTGTGGCCTTCAAGATCGCGACAGCCGGCTTGACCTTCGTCGGGCTGCTCGGTCGCGGCGGCGCGCTGTCCCTGATGGCGATCGGCTTCAACACCGTCGGCAAGGCGGCCATCGCGGCCCGCGGGGCAATCACCGGCACGATTGCGATGCAGACGGCGCTTTCGGGCGGCGCGGCCTATACCGGCCTTCAGAAAACGGCTGACGCGGCCAAATCGCTCGTCCGGGTAACTCCGGGCCTCAACCTCGTCGGGCCCGCCCTGTGGGCCATAGGCGGCGCGCTGGGGGCGCTTACGGCCCCGGTGGTCGCCGGCGTCGCGGCGGTGGCGTCCGCCGGCCTCCTGATCTGGAAGTATTGGGACCGCCTGTCCTCGATCTTCGCCGGCGTCGGCCGGGCGATCGGAGAGCAGCTTGCGCCCGCGATCGAGGCGGTTCGACCCGTCCTCGACTGGCTCTCCCCTCTTGGCGAGACGATCGCCGCCGGGTGGGAGAAGGCGAGCCAGGCGATCAGCGATTTTGTCGGCTGGATCGGGTCGTTCTTCCAGCAGGAAGTGCTTTCCGAGGAAGACAAAGCCGGCTTCGAGCAGGCCGGCTACGATGCCGCGACGCGGATGATCGAGGCGGTCAAAAGCAAGGTCGGGGAACTCGTCCAGTGGTTCGCCGGTCTGCCCAGCCGCATCCTTTCGGCTATCGGCTCGATCGACATCGGCTCGCTGATCAAATGGCCGACGCCGCCGGCGTGGCTCTCCCGCCTCTGGGGCGGCGGCACCACGCAGGTTGAGGCGCCAGCCGAGCCGTCTGGGCGCGTTTCGGGCCACCGCAAGCGCGGCGGGCCGGTGTGGCCTGGCGGGTCGTTCCTTGTAGGCGAGGGCGGCGAGCCGGAAATCTTCACGCCGAAAACGAGCGGGAAGATCACGCCGGTTAGCAAGGCTGGCGGGGGCAACTTCACCTGGACGGGGAATGTCGTCGTCCAAGGCGTCACCGATCCTGTCGCCACAGGCCAGATGGTAGCCAAGGCGATCCGAGACGAACTGAACGAAATGATGCGCGGCGCGCACAGCGACGGTCTAGCGAGGGCCTGAAATGCTTTACATGCTCGGGCCGCTTCGCATCGAGGTGTGGCCGTTCAACGTCGATCACGTCTCGGAAAGCCGCGGCGCCGACTATGCGGTGAAAGCCGTTGTCGGCGCCGAGCAGCCGCTTGAGTTCGTCGGTGAAGGCGCCAACGAGATCACGCTCGACGGCCTTGTCTGGCCGGCGGAGCGCGGCGGCGAGGGCGCTTTGGGCAGCATCGAACTGCTTTCGCAGATGCGGTCCAGCGGGAAGCCGCAATACCTGATGCGTGGCGACGGCAAGCCCTTCGGGTGGTTCGCCATCCTCGGGGTTTCAACCCGCTCGGACTTCCTCGATCGAGACGGCGTCGGCAAGCGCGTCGGCGTCTCAATCAGTTTGCGCCGTGCGGCAAAACCTTCGGCGCAGTCCTTCTTCTCGCTCATATCGAGGCTCGTTGGATGATGGAAACCGTCGAGACGATCACGGTCGAGGGCGATGAGATCACGGTGTCGCTTCTCGTCTGGCGGCGCTTCCGACGGTCCATGCCAGGCCTCGTTGAGCGCATCCTCGATCTGAACACCGGGCTCGCAAAGATGGGCCCGACCATCCCGGTCGGCACCGTCGTCAGGGTACCCATTCCGGCACCGCGCCAGAGCGCTGACGTGACGCCCGTTCGACTGTGGGGATGACATGAAGGCTGAATTTGCCGTTCTCGTCGGCGGCCAGAACATCACTGCCGTCCTCAACCCCCTCCTGATCCGCATGTCGATCAGCGACCGGGCGGGGCAAAGCAGCGACAGTGCCTCGATCGAGATTGACGACAGCGGCGGCGCCGTCCTGATGCCGGCACCGAAGGCGCCGCTCACCATCATGCTTGGCTGGGAAGGCCGAGGCGTCGGCGTGGTCTTTCAGGGCGTGGTCGATGAGGTTCGCGCCAAGGGCGGCCGAGGCGGTCGCACGATCTCGATCAGCGCGAAGGGCATGGACACCCGCGGCAAGGCCAAAGCCGGCCAGCGCCGGCACTTCGATGACAAGACAATCGAGGAGGCCTTGCAGGCGGTCGGCAGCGAGGCCGGGATTTCAGTCACCGTAGATCCCGAATTCGCTAAGATCACCCGGCCGTACATCGGCCTGGACGATGAGAGCTTCGTCGCCTTCGGGGAGCGCATAGCGCGCGAGGTCGGCGGCACCTTCAAGATCGTGGGCGACAAGGCGATCATCGCCAAGCGCAACGGCGGCACCAACGCCGCAGGCGCCCCGCTGGCGGTCGTCACGGCCGCTTGGGGCTTGAACCTGCACGATTACGACGTGTCGCCCATCCTTGGCCGTCCGGTCGAAAAGGAGGCGCTCACCCGCTGGTACGATCCGAAGGCCGCGAAGTGGGAGGAAGAGACGGCCGAGACTGGAACCGAGGGCGGCGAAACGACCAAGCCGGCGCGGTTCTCCGAGGCCGATAAGGATCGCGCGAAGGAGCAGGCCGGCTCCGACGCAACAGAAAGCGACCGCAAGAGCGGCGAGGGCTCGGTCACAATCGAGGGCAACCTCGGCGCCCAGCCAGAAGGAACCTGCGTCCTCGTCGGCTGCCGGCCGGGCGTTGACGGGGCCTACCGGATCGAAGGCGTAGACCACGAGTATTCCCGCGGCGGCTGGACGACCCGGCTCGAGCTCGGGCAGCCCAAGGGCGGCGCCGGCAAGGATAGCCGCGACACGAAGGCGACCGGCGGCGGAACCGAAGGCAGCGGGCGCTTCGCGCTCCCGCGCGATCCCGTCCTCGGCTGACCACCGCGCCTTTCACATCAAGGAGAGTTCCGATGACGATCATACCGGCATCGTGGATGCCGCGCGTCCCGATGAAGCGCATCCATGGCCATTGGACGGCTGGAAACCATAAGGCAGGCTCCCACGATCTTGCAGCCTATCACGTCCTGTTCGAAGGCGATGGAAACGCGGTGCGGGGCAAGCCCTCGATCGCCGCCAACTCCGGCTCCATCAAGGACGGCTACGCCGCCCACACGCTTAGCGCAAACACGGACGCGATCGGCGTTTCGATGTGCGGCATGGCCGGCGCGGTGGAGAGCCCGTTCAACGCCGGCCGCGCGCCCCTGCAGCTTGTGCAATGGCAGGCCTTCATTCGCGGCGTTGCCGAGCTTGCCCGGTTCTACTCGATCCCGGTGACCCCGAAGACGATCCTGTTCCACGCCGAGGTCGAGGCGAACCTCGGGATTAAGCAGCGCAACAAGTGGGACGTCGCGCGGCTGCCATTCGACCCTTCCATCAAGGGCGCAAAGGCCATCGGAGACAAGATGCGCCGCGAGGTGGCGGCCGTCCTGGCCGGGGCCGCGCCTGCGCCTGCGCCCGACCCTGTGCCAGCTGGCGGCGTCGCAGAGGCGATTTCCAACGCGCCGACAACCTCGGAAGAGAACGGCGGCGCGAAGGGCATGGTCCCCGCCGGAACCCGGGTTGAAGTCATCGACGTTTCCGGCAACCGCGTGCGCATCGAAACGCCGGCCGGCTACAGCGTTTGGACCGACCGGGCCCTGATCCGCATGGTCGACGGCCCGCCTGTCGTCGATGCGACGAAACCCTCGCCAATCCGGCAGAAGATCGCCGCGATTAAGACCAGCCTCGAAGAGCTTGAGGCGATGCTGGACGCGGTGGACTGACCCGCCACCGCTTCAAAAACTATCCGCAGCCGGCCGCCTTGAGCGGCCTTTTTCATGGAGTAAAGCATGCGCCGTCTTGCCTTCTTCCGAACGGTCGCGATCGCGACCCTAGTCGTCTGCTTGGCCCTGCTCGGGCCGCCTGTTTCTGCTGCGCTCGCGCAGGACACGCGGGTTGATCTCGACCCGTTCATTGCCGAGGTGATGCCCTATGTTGTGATGCTCGCCAGCGCGATCGTCGCCTTCGCGCTCGCGTGGATCACGCGGAAGGTTCACCAGTGGACCGGCATCAACATCGAGGCCAAGCACCGCGAGGCGTTTCAATCGGCGCTCACGAATGGCGCGCGAGCGGCGATCGCCCGAATTACGCCCGACGGCATCAGCGTCGACGTGCGGCACCCTGTGGCGAAACATGGCGTCGATTTCGTCTTGCGGTCGGTTCCCGACGCGGTGCGATATTTCGGCCTCACGCCTGACGACATCGAGCGACACCTTCGCCCGAAGCTTCTCGATCTGGCGGGCGGCAAATGAACGCCCTCACCATCCTTTCCCTGCTCCTGAAGCTTGCCGCGTTCTTTGCGCGGCAAGCTGACAAACGCGACGTCGAGAGGGCTGTCCTCAATGAACTGGAAATCCTTCACGGCAAGCGCGTCCGCGGCGCTCTTGACGCTCGCGACGACGTCCTTTCTGGCCGGGTGCAGCCCGACGACCTCGACCCTTACCGTCGAGACTGAAGGCGCGATCGCCGCCGGTGTGTGCCAGGCGTGGAAGCCCGTCACATACTCGAGCCGCGATACCGAGCAGACACAGCTTGAGGCCCGCGCGAACAACGCCGCGCGGGCTTCCTACTGCGATGAAGCCGGAGGGCGGTAGCTATGGAGGCAACCCTTGAGGCAGTCGTCTCGTTGCTGATCGAGAGCGGCGGCATATGGGCCGCTCCGATCATCATTCTGATGATTGCCGTGTGGCGCTTGTTCGGACTGCTTATGCAGTCGCAAGAGAAGCGGATCGAGGAAAAGGGCGCTGCCACTACGGCGATCTCGGAGAATGCTCGGGCGCTCGAAAGGCTGACCGAGCTTCTGCAAGCTGGGAGACGCCGCTCATGAGCAACGTCCGCAAGTTCTTCGCTGTCCTATTCGGCAAGGCCCCGGTCGAAGCCGGGGACGACCCTCTTTCCGAAGAGTTCGAAGCCGCCCGGGCGCGCCTTCACACCGCTCAATCCGATTTTTCCCGCGTGGTGCGGGAAGTCCTAGAACAGAACGAGAGGCTGCGCGCACGCGATGCTCACCGACGTATTCAGAACGGTCGCCCGGAGCCGGGTCGTTAAGGCCGCAATCGCCCTGTCCGCTGGCTACTGGTTGGCCGCATTCCTCCTGCCCTCAATCCTGCTGATCCAAGTCCTCAATTACGTGTTGATCGCCATTGCGATCGCCGTCTCGGTCGCTTACCTGCCAAACGTCTACGAGGCTCTGAAGATGGACCGGATCGACCGCGTGGCGCAGCTATCTCTTGGGATTTCGCTGTCCTGGCTCGCGGTCCTCATCAATCGATCGTGGGTCGGTGTGATCCGGATTACGGACGCCGATTGGATGCGGACGAGCCCAATGATCGGCTTCTATGTGTTCCTATCGGTTCTCGCCGGCGTGCTCCATATCACTGCGCCGGGTGCGATCGACGGCATTATCCCGAAGCGAAACCAGATCATCCTCGGCGCCGCGATAGGCGTCGGCGTCCTCGTCGCATGGATCGTCATCGGCTTTGGCCTTGGTGAGAAGTTCCCCAACCCGGGCTGATGCCCGCAAGGCTGCAAGATCGCGCTCCTGCCCCGCTCGGCGGCTGTGGGCGGTTGAGCGCGGCCCCTCGGCGTGAGTTTCACCTCCCGCGCCGGGGGGCATTATTCCCTGCCCCTGCTTCTCCTCCCGAGAGCGTGGGAAACTTGGCCCCCGCAGGCGCTTCGGCGTCTGCGGGGGCCTTTTTGCGTTTCTGGGACTAGCCGATCAGGCCAAGGAGCTCGGCACAGGCGGCGGCCTTGTCGGGATAGTTCTGCTCGGTGCCGTCGCGCATGAATTGCCGAAGCTGCTCGACCTTGGCGTCGGGCGCCGCGTCGATAACCGACTGCGACATGACCAACAGCATGACCGGCACCGTTGAAGCGTCGCAGTTGGCGACAACCCACTCGATCATCACGGCAGAAGGCAGGTTCTCGGTGTCCTGGGCGAGCGCGGGAACGGTGAGGGCGGCGAGCCCAACGGCTGCCAGAAGTGTTGCGATCTTCGTCATAGCAATCCTCTCGGCGCAAGGGCGCCAGGAGGCGACATAGCTCAACGATGGGCAGGACGGCAAATGGCGGGGGCCTAGAGGCCCCTCGCCATGGCCTTGGCGGCCTTGCGCTGCCGCTTGGCCTCGGCGGCCTGCATAGCCTGCACGCGGCCCGGCATCGCCTTGAGGCGCCGATAGGTCGTCGTGCCGGTCTGGGGCAGGAACATTTCGGTCTCGCCGTTCCTGAACGTCCTGGCTCGCAAGCCATGGGTCCATAGATGCTGCAGGGCATCTGCGAACTCTTCATCCGGGCTCAAGCGTGCGCCTCCGTAGCAGGCGCCGCCAGTCGATCGATGTAGCGCATGTCCGTGCCGGGGATCGGCGCGTCGAGCGAGACGGTCTTCAACTGGTCGAAGTCGCGGCGATAGGCCCGCAGGAACTCCGATGCTCGAGCCGGAACTTCGGACAGGGTAAGCGAGCCCTCCAAATGCGCGAGGACGATCTCGGTGATCACGTCGTCGCGGACGAACTCGGGAAGCCCGCGGGGAAGGGCGCGTCGGGCCGCGGCATAGACATCGATCTTCATCAATTCGCGCGTGCGCATTTCCCCGAAGGCGGGGAAAGCCTCTGCAACCTTGGCCATGTTCGCCATCCGAGCGGCGTAGCGCTCGCGCTCCTTGCGCCTCAATTCCTCGCGGTTCTTCTCGCGGTACTTGGCTCGGTAAGCTCGCATCTTGTCCTGGTTCTTTGCCGCCCACCGCTTGAACGGCTCGCGATGCCCGGCCCTCACCTTGTCGGGGTTGCGCTCGTTCCATCGCTTGCGGCTGGCGCGGCGGCGCTCGAGGCGCTCTTCGTCAGATAGGCGCGTCCGCATGTCAGCCCCCGTTGATGTCGAGCAGGGCTTCGTTGATGCGGATCAAGAATGTCCGGGCTTCCTGGATTGCGAAGCCGAGGGCGTCTTCGGGCGTCTCGGCATCCACGATGAACTGGATAGCCGCGCTCCGCGTGCTAACGCCCGGCTCGATCCAGGCCGAGTAGCTGCGGACGGGGAAACCGAACTCGGGGTCAAAAACCGCGTTGCGGTCCTCATTGACGTGGATCTTCGCTTTGCCTTTGCTGACCGAGTAGTACCAGCCGAGGTTTTCCCAGACCCGCACCTCCCATCCGTCGCCCATGCGGGTGGCAAGTGCGTCTGCGTTCCGCACAGCGGCGTCGTGCCATTCGCGCCGGCAGAACTTTCCCCCGCCGCAACGGGGGGAACAGTAGAACTGGCCGTCCTTCGACAGCGCTGGTGTCCAACCGGGGTCTACGACTTGGGCAATCATCGGGGGCTCTCCATTCAAGCATTCGGGAAGCCGGCCCGCAGGCCGGAAACCGGAAGGCTCAAGAGCCGTTCAATAGGGCGCGCTGCTCGGCCCACTCTTCTGCGGCGCACTCGCGAGCGGCGCGGCGGTGAAGGGCTATGGATGCTGGATCGGCCCGAACATGAGGCAGGGCGGCTTCGACCTCATCGCGCAGCCGAGCGAAAGCTTCGTCGCACATGCCTTCGCCCCAGGCGGAACCGCGACCGACACCGCAGGCGTCACCCACCTCGACACCGAGGATGATGCCTATGTCTTCAAGATCGAAGCCTGTAGCCATGGCGGATTTCACTTCGACGGCGATCCTTCTGACAAAGGGGTTTGCTGCCGGGGCAATGAGTTTATGGTCTGCGGTGGTGGTCGGCATTGGCGCGTCCTCAATCAATCAACGACCAAGAACTAGCGTGACAGTTGGATTTAATCCACTTCACAATGCAGGAGATTGCAAAAAATCCATCGCTGGCGTAGCCTTCGCTTGCCATAGGGGTATCGGCCCGCCGGCACTGGCCGGCTGCTTTCGCGGAACGAGGGCAGGAGCACCGACCCCGACCACACGAGCCGCACCATTGGCCGACCGCGTAGCTGATGGCAGACCCCGGCCAGAGGCCGCGCCGGGGTGAGGCAGAAGGGACCGAACGAGCCCGCTGAAAGGTCGCCGGGCGAAAGGCGATCAGGGGTCTGCAAGCCCCACAACCAATCCTAGGGGAAGCCGCCGCGCCCCGACCATCGACCCGAGGCCCACGCGCAATGGGAGGGCCTCCCGGCGGACAGGCCGGTTGGGAGACCGGGCAGCGTCATACCCTGCGATCGAGAAGACCGAGGCCCCACCGCAATCCGGCGGTGGGGCCTTTCGCTGTTTCAGGCAGCAAACCGGCCGAACGAAAATTGGGGGGAGGGGATGCAACGGCCCTCCGCTACCACTGTTTGCGGGATCGCAAATCAATCACTTAGACTGAATATGGGTTCAGTCCGATGTGAGACATCTCGCGCCGATGTACGCGAAGATGTAATGGCCCGGATCTCGTATCCGACCCGTCGCGAAGGGCGTTACTACGTCCAAGTGCGGCTTGCGCGCCATGTTGCGGCCATGGCAGGACGGTCCCTAGACAGGGCGTCCCTAAAGACAGCCGACTATCGGCAAGCACGGCAACGCCTCCTCGAGTGCATGAGCTGGGTCATCCACATGAATGGTAAGCGGGATGACCCCAGTCTTGTCGAACAGAGTGAGGTGATGGCCTGAGCGATGACCATCTTTCCGTAGTTGCACGCAAGTTCTTTTAATAGGCTCCGGTCGATGTTGATCCCAACCACTGGAAGCGGCTTTAGCAGACGCAGGCTGGGTAGCTGGTGTCGAAAGCTCGGCTGAGAGGCCGATGCCGAGATCATGCAACCGGCAGCATGTGTATTGGTTATCTCCAGCGTCAGCAAGGTAGGTTCGGTCCCTGTCTGCGGATCAACTGCTTCAGAATCGGCGCATAGCGTTGCGCGCGACCTGGGGCTTGGCATCGTCGCGCGTATGATGGGCGAAGTCTGCCGGTGTCAGTTCCGTGGACCCGTTCAACCCCAAGCAATCTGCGCGATCACAAGATGGCAGACAATGCGCCACGCGGAGGCTGGGCAAGTTCGTCGACCAGCGGGATGGACACCTGCATGCTTCCGGTGGCGGTCGCGCGATATGGGATACGTATCCGTCTGCGTACACGTGGCTGTTCTGGCGAGATCCCAGAACCAGTTTGACTCATCAGCCAATAGGCTAGTTTTTCATTTTATGCTGTCCGCATCCATGTTACGGCAGGGTGGAGGCATCAGTTGATAGCGGGCGGGCGGCAAGGTCTTGGATTTAACCAAAAGCAGCATCTCGCGTTACATCCAGCTTGCCACGCTGTTTCGTCGCAAGGTGGAGACGGGCACGTGGCAGCTCGGCAAGCAAATCCCCACCGTGGACATGCTTGCAGCCGAGTTCGGGGTGGCACGCGCGACCATTCGGCAGGCGCTGTCGATCCTTGAGAGCGACGGGCTGATCGAGCGCCATCGCGCCAAGGGTACGTTCGTGACCTTCCGCCCTCAGGAGGCGCTGTGGTGCCAGGTGGAGACCAACTGGGCGGGGCTTTTGAACGCGCGCGAGGGCGCGACCATCGAGGTGCTGACCCGCAGCTACAGTGACGACGTCCAGGGACTGATCCACTCGGTCGGCGAGCGAGCGCCGTCCTATCTGCATCTGCGCCGGCGTCACTGGCGCAATGGCGCACCGTTCATGGTCGGCGAGGTGTATATCGACAAGCGGCTCGAAGGCCGCATCACCGAGGATGCGCTCAAGACCAAGACGTCGATGCGGCTCATTGCCGATGTGGCGGGCGTCGAAGTCACCGATGCGCGGCAGACGCTGACGATCGGCACGGCGGATGGGGAGGTCGCGCAGCTTCTCGACCTTGCGCTCAACGCGCCGGTTGCGATCGTCCACCGCTCGGCCGTCGATGCCAACGGGACAGTCGTATTCGTTGGCGTTGCGACCTATCGCGGCGATGTGGTGCGGCTCGACCTCAAGCTGAAGTAGCCGCTCAACTGGCGGCGAGGTCGCTGGAGCTGTCCCCCTTGCGGAAGCGTGCGCCGCGCAGGAGATCGTAAAGGCAGCAGACGACAGCGACCGTGCAGCCGATCGCGATGGCGAACTTGGCCGGGTAGACCGGAAACTGCACGATGCCGGACGTGTATTCGCCAATGCGCCACGAGTGGATCGCATTGCCCCAGCCGCGCCAGGCGAGCGTGCCGAAGAAGCCGAGCATTAGCAGCAGGGTAAGCGCCTCACTCATCCGCTTGCCCCAGCGCGGCATCAGGTCGTAGCCGATCTCGACGCTGATGTAGGAGCGGTTCATGTGGATCGCGCCGAGGCCGAGAAAGACGGTGATCACCATCAGCGTCTGCGTGGCTTCGAAGACGCCATGGATGGGCCTGCCGAACAGGTAGGTGAAGATGATGTCGAAGCCGCCGAGCAACGTAATGGCAAGGATCGCCAGCCCCCCGACGAACAGGGCCACACGGTTGATGCGCGCGAGAACAGTCCGGATCATCGCGCTGGCCTCAGAAGCTCATATTGTTCGGCACCCAGAGCACGAGCTCGGGGAAGATGATGAAGATCGTCAGCAGGACCACGTTGAAGAAGACGAAGGGTAGGATGCCCCGCACGATGTCCTCGATGCGCAGCGCGCCTTCGGACGCTCCCACGGTCGCAAACAGGTTGAGCCCCACGGGCGGCGTGATCGCGCCGATCTCGATGATGACGATGACCAGAATGCCGAAGAAGATGGGGTCGATGCCGGCTGCCACGATAATCGGATAGACGAAGGGGATCGTGACCAGTTGTAGCGACAGGCCTTCCATGAAGCAGCCGAGCACGATGTACATCGCCGCGATGATCAGGAGCAGCATGGTCGGCGTGAGGTTGAGCGCCTCGGTGAAGTCGACGACGCCGGTGACGAAGCCGCTAAGGACCAGCATGCGCGAATAGATCATGCCGCCGATGATGATGATGAAAAGCATCGCCGTCGTTTCGGCCGAGCGCATCATCGTTTCGCCGAGCATGCCCAGCGTTAGCCTGCGGCGCGCAGCCACGATCACCAGCGCGCCGAAGGCGCCGGCCGCACCGGCAGCCGATGGCGAGAAGAAGCCGCCATAGATGCCGGTCATGATGAAGAGGAACAGAAGGATGATCGACCACGTGTTGCCTAGCGCGCGCCAGCGTTCGGCCCGCGGGGCTTTTGGGCGATCTGCCGGGGCAAGCGACGGGTTGATGCGGACCATCACCGACACCATCACGCAGTAGCCGATGGCGGTGATGATGCCGGGCACGATCCCGGCAATCATCAGCTTGCCGATCGATTGCTCCGTGAGGATGCCGTAGACGACCATGCCGACGCTGGGCGGGATCAGGGCGGCGAGCGTGCCGGCAGAGGCGATGCAAGCGCCGGACAACGACTTCGAGTAGCCGAGCTTGAGCATTTCGGGCAACGACAGGCGCGTGAACACCGTCGCATTGACCAGTGGCGAGCCGGAGATGGCTGCAAAGCCTGTGGCTCCACTGATCGTCGCAAGATAGAGACCGCCGCGCAGATGGCCGAGCCAGCGATCGGCGGCATTGTAGAGTTCACTCGCCATGCCGCTCGCCATGGCGAGATTGCCCATGAACAGGAATGTCGGCAGCACCGCGAAGGCGTAGTTCGCCACAACGCTATAGGACACGCTGTAGAGTTGTCCGATCGCCAGCGCCTGGCCGCCAATCAGATAGAGACCGGCAAGTCCGGCGATGCCGAGCGCTATCGCGACAGGAACGCCGAGCGCCATGAGCAGCAGCATGCCGCCCGTGAAAAGGCCGGCGATCGACAGTGGATCCAGCATTGGCGTTCCTGGGGCTTGAAGAAGCGACCGGGCAGGGGTGACCTTGCCCGGTCGTCAGGTCCGAAGATGACGGGCTGTGCTACTCGACTGCGCGCCAGGCGGCCGCCATGGCAGCGGCTTCTTCACCGCGCCCTGCGGCGTTCATCTTTTCAGCCCAGACATCAAGCATGTCCGGCATCATCGCCTGAAGCTCTTCCTGCTGCGTGAACTCGATCAGCTCGACGCCGTTTTCGAGCAGGGTCGCCAGCGCCTTGTCGTTGGCAGCCTTCGTGACCTCCACGTCATAGGCTTCGGCTTCCGCCTGGACGGTGGTGATGAGTTCCTGGACGGCCGGGTCGAGGCCATCCCAGGTGCCGCGGTTCATGACGCTCATATGCGCGATGATCGGACCGAAGGTGACGTCGGAAGCATATTTCGCGACCTCGTACAGGCGGTTCGAGGCGAGGAAGTCGTAGGGCAGGATGATGCAGTCGATCGTGCCGCGCTGCATCGCCTCATAGAACTCGCCCGGCAGGACGGTGACCGGCGTGGCGCCGAGTTCATTCAGCACGATCGGGAAATAGTCGCCCTGGCTACGGACCTTGCGTCCCTTGAAGTCTTCGATGGTTCGCAGCGGCTGCGTGCAGAGCAGGTGGTACTCGTTGAAGAGTGCGAAGCGCATCACGTGGATGTTGTTGGCTTCGGCTTCCGCGGCGAGCGCCGGGATTTCAGCATACAGCGACTTTGCAACACGCTGCGCGTGCTCGGAATCCTTGAAGGTGAATGGAGCCGAGCTCAACGGCGCGAAGAAGGGCAGGTTGGCGGCAAACCAGCTCGGCGTCACGGCGGCTGCGTCGAGCGCACCGGTGCTGACGAGGTCATAGATTTCGGCGGGTGATCCGGCCGCGCCAGCCCAGAACATCTGGAGCTTGACCTGGCCGTTGGAGCGCTTCTCGATCTCCTGCGACACCCAGTCGTCGGCGAGCGAGCTGGTGGATGTTTGCGAGACCGAGTGACCGAAGCGGATGTTGGTCGACGGGTAGTCCTGGGCGTAGGCGGTCGTGGTCAGAGCCATGGCGGCGCCGGCCATCAGCGATAGAAACTTCAGCATGTCCTTCCTCCCCAAACATGCAAGCGATGAGACTTGCCATCCTTTGCGTATCTCGCGGCAAAATCGCCGCCAATCGGAACTTCTTTTCGGCGCGTGCAATGATCCTTTGCGTCAAAAAGAGCAGTTTTATGACCTGAAAAGGATAGTCACATGACCTTTATGGAAGGTCAAGCGGAACCGCGGGGTTGCGGCGCCTTCGCACGCTCTTCCCTCAGCGTTTCGGTCAGACCGGCCAGCCGCTCGCGCGCGCGCGCCTCGAGCTGGGTGAAGCCGTTGTTGCCGTGGGCGTCGATCGCCACAGTCAGGGGACCGAGCTGCTCAACCTTGAGCTTGATCAGCCGGTAGTGTGTCGTCAGGTCGTTCCAGCCGACGTCGACGACCTTGCGGATGGCGTCCGAATGCAGCGTCGCCCCGCCGCCGAGGATCGACATGTAGACGCAGCCGACTTCCTGCATGGCGCGCGCGCTCTCGGCGTCCAGGCCGCCCTTGCCGCACACCATGCGCAGGCCGAAATGCCGGATGATCCGCGGCATCAGCGCATTGAAGCGCGTCGACGTAGTCGGGTTCATGTAGAGGATCTCGAGCCCGTTCTCGGTGTCGATGCTGTAGCTCGGCAAATGGAAGAACGCCGACGCGTCGAGCGGGAAGGGCAGGTCGCGCTTGCCCTCCATCGCTTCGATGATGCGGTTGTGGGTCGGCAGGCCGCCAGTCATGACGATCTCACCCGAGACCGTGACGAGGTCGCCGATCGCCAGTTCGCGCATCGCTTCCGCGGTTACCGGCAGGTCGAGGTGGACACTGCGGGCCATAATCTACTCCACCCGCTCGATGCGGCCGTCATTGTAGAGGCGGGCACGCGTGCGGCGGTTGATCCAGCAGTTGAAGCAGATGGCAACCGGGGTGAAGCCGTGCCCGGAGGCGTATTCGATGTGGATGGCCAGCGCCGTCGTGTCGCCGCCGGTTCCCATGGGGCCGAAGCCGAGGCCGTTGACGGCCTTGAGAAGCCGTTGCTCCATCGCCGCCAGTGCGGGCTCCGGATTGGGCGAGCCCAGCGGCCGCAGCGTCGCCACCTTGGCGATCTTGGTGGCGTGATCGAACGTGCCGCCGATGCCGACGCCGATCGTGACGGGCGGGCATTGCTGCGCGGCCGTCTTGACGATGACGTCTAGGATGTAGGTCTCGATTTCCTCGAGCGAAGGGAACGAGAAGATTTCCAGCGACGCCCAGCGCCCGGACCCGAGCGCCTTCGGTGCGCAGGTAATGTCGATATAGTCGGCGCCGTCGATCATGTCCCAGCTGACGATCGGCATATCCTTGCCGTGGTGACTGCGCTCGTTCGTCAGCGGGTTCGTGACATGCTGGAGAAGAGGTGGCTGGATCGTCTTCACCAGATGGTCGAAACCATCCTTGATCGCGCGCTTGACGTCACCTTCGAAGCGCGCGGCGGTGCCGACCTTGATGAAGTAGACCGGCACGCCGGAATCCGAGCACACGAAGCGGTCTGTGTTTTCTGCGCGGTCTGCGCTGCGCCGCATCATCGACAGCACCTTGCGGGCGCTTTCGTTCGTTTCGGAACCGATCGCCGCGTCTAGCGCCTGCTTGGCGTCATCAGGAATGCGCTTCAGCGACCATTCGTAGAGGTCGGCCGAGAGCGTCTTGATCTGGTCGTAGGTGATGGCCACGTCAGCGTCCTTCTTGTGCGGCGGCGTCGCGCACGCTGCGCCCGGCGTGAAAATCGGCAGCCGCGTTCGCAAGCGTCGTCGCGATGTCGTAGCGAGTCTCTTTCGTGACGGCCGCGTAGTGCGGGGCGAGCACGACGTTCTCGAATGCGGCGAAGCGCTGGTCGAACGCGGGCTCGGTGGCAAAGACGTCCAGCCCCGCGCCTCCGATGATGCCGTCCGAGAGCGCAGCCAGAAGGTCGTCTTCCTTGACCACGCTTCCGCGCGACACGTTCACCAGCACACCCTTGCTGCCAAGCTTGCCCAGTATGGTCGCGTCGACGATGTGGTGCGTCTCCGGCCCGCCTGGGCAGGAGAGTACGAGGACATCGACGCGCTCGGCGAGCTCTCCGATGGCGGCGACATACTCATATGGCATGCCCGACTTCGCTCGAGGACCGGTGTAGAGGACGGTCATGCCGATGCCTGTCGCGCGGCGGGCGATGGTCTGGCCGATCTTGCCCAGTCCGACAATGCCGATGGTGCGATCGAAAACCCGCGTTGCCGGTGACATGCGTTCCGCGCCCCAGCGCCCCGAGCGCATGAAGCGATCCGCTTCGGCGATCCGGCGCAGGACCGCATAAATCAGGCCGATCACGAAGTCGGCGGTATCGTCCGTTACCTCGTCTGGCGTGTTGCGTACGACGATGCCACGACGCGAGGCGGCGGCGAGGTCTATGTTTTCCAGTCCCGTGCCGTTGCAGAGCAGAAGCCGCAGGTCCGGCAGGCGCGCGAACAGGGCCTCACCGGCGCCGCCGACGCTCGTCGTTACGGCGATGTCGATGCCCGGCATCGACCCGTCCGCCAGCGCGACGAGCTCGTTGTCCTTCGAGAGGACCTCTCGAAGCTCAGGCGGGATCGGGGATGTGACGACGATCCGGTTCATTCCCGCGCTCCCTGCATTGCGGCCTGTGCGACCCGCTCCTTCAGCGCGGGGGCCAGTCCGCCGAGACGCCAGACCTGGAGCATGCTCTCGCAGAAGGGCCGGAAGCTAAGCCGCCCCCCGGTTCTGCCGTTTGCGGCGATACCGCTCGCTAGATCGACCGAAAGTATGTCGCCTTCGGTCACAAGGTCGGTGATGCCGGGGCAGGGGACGATCGGCAAACCGATATTCAGCCCCTTGCGGATGAAGGCGGAGTCGGTCGATTCCACCACGCAGGCCTTTAAGCCCGAGGACTTCATCGCGACGCAGGCATGCGGGTGACTGTGATGGCCGAAATTACTGCCCGCCACGATGATGTCGCCCGTCGCGACCTTCGACGGAAAGTCGGGATCGAGGAGCACGAACAGCATCGCCTTCAGGGCGGGGATGTCGAAGCTGCCGAGATCGGGCACCTGCGAATACTGGATGATGCCGTTGTCGGCGCTGACATTGTCGCCGAAGGTCCAGACGCGGCCGGTGATGCTCATGCCGCCCGCTCCTGATGCTCGAGCCACGGGCGCGGGTCCGTGACGTATCCCGCGAGCGCCGACGCGGCGACGGTGAGCGGCGACGCCAGGAAGGCGCGCGCGAGCCGGCTGCCGTTGCGGCCGTGATAGTTCATCTGGTGCGTCGAAAGGCCGACCTCGCCGTCGTTGAGAACTCCCTCATAGCCCCAGCACGTCGTGCAGCCCGGCGCGAGCACCGTCGCGCCGGCTTCCGCGAAGATCGACAGCAGCCCCTCGCGGCCCGCCTCGGCGTAGATCTCGCGGCTGCCAGGGGTGATGTACATGGTGACATGCGGCGCGATCCGTCGCCCGTCCAGAAGCTTCGCGGCCGCGCGCAGATCGTCCATGCGTCCGTTGGCACAGGTGCCGATCGCCGCTTGGTCGATACGCAGGCCAGCGATCTCGCCCACGCTCGAGACCGTGTGGAGTTCGGGCGGGACGGTGACCATCGGCTCGACGAGCGACAAATCGTAGGTCTTCTCATAGAAATAGACGGCGTCCGCATCGGCCTCGAACACCTCCATCTCGCGGCCGCCGGCGCGCGAGCGCGCATAGGCCAGCGCCTTGTCGTCGAGCGGCATCAGCGCCGTGTCCGGCCCGGCATGATAGGTGCAGGCAAGCAGCGTCTGGCGCTCGTCGAGGCTCAGGCCCGCAATTGCCGGCCCGGAATATTCGATGCAGCTCTGGCTGAGGATGTCGGTCTCGGCGAAATCGCGGATAATGATCTGCGCCAGATCGCGGATCTGCACGCCGGGCTGCAGCGCCCCGGTGAGAACGAAGCGGACCGGCCGCGGGACGACCATCCAGTTCTCGTTGAGCACCGAGGTGACCACGACCTCCGACGAGATCGCGATGTTGAGCGCGCCCACGACGCCGATCGAAGCGATGTTGGGCTCGTCGGAGAAGACGAGCAGGCCCGGCCGGGCGAACCCCTCCTCGACCAGCACCTGATGGCGCAGGCCCGATCCGGGGCCGAAATAGTTGGCGCCGTGTTCGGCCGCGAATTCGCGCATCTCGCGATGATTGCGATGGTAGGCCGAGCCCATGCCGGCAGCTGTCGTATGATCGACCACCATCACCAGCTTGTCAGGCCGCGCGAGGCGGGTGACGCCGGCTTCTTCCATGATGCGCTTGCGCGCCGGCCAGGAGATGTCCTGGCAGCAGGTGTAGTCCGGGGTAACCGTCACGTACTCGCCCGGCTCGACGCTGTCGCGGCCGGAGGCTCGTGCGATAATCTTCTGGACGGCGCTCTGTCCCATCGCTCACGCGACCATCGTGTGGGAGACGAACTTTGTGACGAGGAAGGCGTCCATCGCCTCGGTCCCGCCTTCAGAGCCGTAGCCGCTGTCCTTCACCCCGCCATAGGGAATTTCGGGGAAGGGCAGGCCGTTGGCGTTGATCGTCATCATGCCGGTCTCGACGCCCGCTGCGATGCGATGGGCATTCTCGGACGAGCGGGTGAAGGCATAGGCGGCAAGGCCGTAGTCGAGCCGGTTCGCCTCCGCGATCGCCTCGTCAACGCCCGACACCGACCGCATGATGGCGACGGGGCCGAAAGGCTCCTCGTTCATGATGCGCGCTGTAAGCGGAACGTCGGTCAGTACCGTTGGCTCGAAGAAATTGCCGACATTGCCGATACGCTTGCCGCCGGTGCGGACCTTTCCGCCATGCGCGACGGCGTCGGCGATAAGGCTTTCCATGGCGTCGAGACGGCGCGTGTTGGCGAGCGGCCCCATGACAGAGCCTTCGGTGAGGCCGTTGCCGACCTTCACTTCCGAGGCGAGCTGTGCGAAGCGATCGACGAAGGGCTCGTAGATCGCCTCGTCGATCAGGAAGCGCGTCGGCGAGGTGCAGACCTGGCCGGCATTGCGATACTTCGTGCCGACCAGCATCCGGGCGACTGGCTCGATGTCGACATCGCGGTCGACGATCACCGGCGCGTGTCCGCCGAGTTCCATCGTGATGGGCTTCATGTGCCGCCCGGCCATCGAGGCCAGATGCTTGCCCACAGCGGTCGAGCCCGTGAACGAGATCTTGCGGATTGACCGATGCGGGATGAGGTAATCCGAAATCTCGGACGGCACGCCGAAGACAAGCGACAGCGTGCCGGCGGGAAGGCCGGCATCGTGCAGCGCCTGGACGAGGAAGGCGCATGCGCTCGGTGTCTCTTCGGGTCCCTTAAGGACCATGGAGCACCCGGCGGCAAGCGCAGCACCCACCTTGCGGGCAGCCTGGCCCATGCCGAAATTCCACGGGACGAAGCCCGCCACCGGCCCGATCGGCTCCTTTGTGACGAGTTGGTTCATGCCGGGAACGCGCGAGGGAACGATGCGGCCATAGGCGCGCCGGGCCTCTTCGGCGAACCAGTCGAAGGATTCGGCGCTTGCATTCACTTCGTAGCGCGCTTCGAAGAGCGTCTTGCCCTGCTGCTCGGTGAGCACCGGCGCGAGCTCGGCGGCACGTTCGCGCAGCAGATCGGCGGCCTTGCGCAGGATGCGGCCGCGCTCGATCGGCGACGTCATCTTCCAGGCCGGGAACCCCTTCGCGGCCGACGCGACGGCGACCTCGAGGTCGGCCGTCTCGGCCATGGCGACGGAGCCGGCGCTCTCGTCGGTCGCCGGATTGGTCAGCTCGAAGCGGCGGCCGCCGCTTCCGGCGCGCCATTCGCCTTCGAGAAAGAGTGCGATCTCACGCGTCATCTGGACATCTCCTGCAGGCTTCGGGCTGCCGGTCCGCGCTCCTCCTTCACGAGGTCTGCGATCCGCTCGGCAAGCATCATTGTTGGTATGTTGGTGTTGGCGCATGGCACCGACGGCATCAGCGAGGCGTCGCCGATGCGAATGCCGCGCACGCCGCGCACGCGGCCGCGCTCGTCGGTCACGGCAAGCTGGTCATCCGGCGCGCCCATGCGCGCGGTGCCAGCGCAGTGCCAAACGCCGACGACAGCCTTGTTCAGGTAAGCGTCGAGAGCCTGCTCGTCGGCGAGCAGGTCGCGGATGTCGACCGGAGCGATCAGGCCCCTTATGAGCCTTGCGCGCAACGGCCCGGCGGCATCAAGAATGCGGGCCAACACTGCCGTCTGGAAGGCGTTCCAGCGGCCGGGCCGCGACACCTGGCGGACGCGGTCGGAGAAGATTGTCGGGAAGACCTCGGCGCGGATCGGATCGAGTGCCGCGGACAAGGCAAACGCCGCGATGCGGCGGAACCCGTCGCGCATGCGCTGCAGATCGCGTGGATCGGACAGGAGATGGAAGTCCACGTCGGGCAACTGGCGCGGGTCGGCGTTGCGGATGTCGACCGTGCCGGTCGAGTAGGACTTGTTGATCCAGAGGTAGTAGCTGCCGATCTGGCCGCCGACATCGTGCCACGCGGTGCGCGCGATGACGGCCATGTTCATGTCGCCTGATGGACAGCCTTCCATCCCCGACGAGAAGCGATAATGCACCTGCGTGTGGTGCCGCTTCCGGTCGAGATGGCGCATGCCCGGCCTGATGAAGCAGGAAATGCCGAGCGCCGGATGTTCCTGGAGGTTGCGCCCGATGCCGCGGATGTCGCGGATGACGGGCACGCCGGCCGCGACCAGCGTCTCCATCGGGCCGAAGCCCGAGCGCATAAGAAGGGCCGGGGTGTTGATCGCGCCGCAGCAGAGGATCGTTTCCTCCGCGCGGACCAGCATCGCGCCTTGGTCGCCATTGATCTCGGCGCCGATGATCGCGCCGTTCTCGTGGGAGAGCCTCAGCACCTGGACGCCCGTGAGGACCCGAAGGTTCGACCGTTTGCGGACAGCGGCGGTGAGATAACTGACGGCGGCGGACGCACGTTCGCGCTTCTCGTTGACGGTCGTCGTGACGCGCATGACGCCGTCGCGCCATTCGCCGTTCTGGTCCTCGACCTCCTCGGCGCCGGTCGCAAGCAGCGCGTCGCGGGTACCGCGGACGAAGCCGGAGAAGGTCGCGGGGTCGGGACGGCGGATCGCCACCGGGCCGTCGCGCCCGTGCAGCGGGCCGTCCGTATCGAGGTCGCGCTCGAGCTTGCGGAAGTAGGGAAGAACATTATCCCAGTTCCAGCCGCGGGCGCCTTGCGCCTCCCAGGCATCGTAGTCCGCGGGCGCGCCGCGATTGGCGAGCATGCCGTTGATGGACGAGCCGCCGCCCAGCACGCGGGCCTGTTCGTAGCGGGCGCGCGGGCGTTCCGCGTCGGGCAGCGTGCCGACATCACCCAGCCGGGCGGTCATGTCGCCGAAGAAATATTCGCGGGTGAAGAAGGCGCGGCTTGGGTTTGATGAGCGGATGTCGTCGGGCTGGTTCTCCTCGGTGAGGTCGGGTCCCGCCTCGATGAGGAGGACGCGCACGGAGGGGTCTTCCGAAAGCCTGGCCGCCAGCACGCAGCCCGAGGTGCCGCCTCCGATGATCACGTAGTCGGGGCGACCGCCGTCGATGAGCTTCTCGATGCTCGTCATTGGGGCGTTCCGAAACCGTAGAGCCGGGCCGGATTGTCGACCAACACGCGCTGGCGGATGGCAGCGTCCGGTGTCCATTCCACGAAGATGTCGATGAGCTCGGAAACGTCTGGCGAGTGCTCGTACATGCGCACGAAGGGCCAGTCCGATCCCCACAGGACCTGCCTGTCATTGGCCTGCAACAGGGCCTCGTGAAACGGGCGCTGCGCGTCGAAGGACGCGCCGAAACTCGCATTGCGGCAAAGCGTGTGCTTGACCCAGATCCGGCCTTCGCGAAGGAGGGCGAGGATCGTCTGGAAGGCCGGAGCGGCCGTTCCGGCCTCGACGTCGATGCCTGCCAGATGATCGATGACGAAGGCCTGTCCGCCGTCATCCATGGCTTTCGGCAGGTCGGCGGCGAGGTCTGCGCATTTCGCCCAGATGTGCGGGATCAGCCCATGCTCGCGCATCAGGGGCGCCATCTGCCTATAGTCTTCGAGGCCGATCGAGCCGCGGTAGCGGCCGCCGCCTTTCGGATCGCGCATCTCGTTGAAGCGAAGGCCGCGGACGCCGGCGGCCACCAGGTTTTGATAGATCGAGCCGGGCTCGGAGGCGTTCAGAACGGCAACCCCGCGCGTGTTTTCCGGCCGCATCGAGAGCGCGCTGACCAGCGCCGAATTGTCCGTGCCGTAGGGGGCCGGCTGGATAAGGATTGAACGGCCGAGCCCGACGGCCTCCATCATCGCCTGATGCGCCGGCGGCGGCGCGTTTGGCGGAAGGTAGCTTCCGCCTGGCGCGATGGGGAAGGCGTCGAAGGGGCCGAAGACATGTGTGTGCGTATCGCAGGCGCCCGCCGGCAGAGTGCGGCGCGCGCTGGGCATTCTTGGCTCGACCGTTTCCGCCGTCATGCCCGCTCCTCTGCGAAGGCAACGGTCTGGCCCGCAGGCAGGTTGGCCAGGCGAACGGGAAGCGACGCATCGTCGGGGCATGGGCCGGTTGCAACGAGCGCCGGCTCGACACCCTGGGGCAAGGGAATGTGATGAGCGTTGAGCGTCATCGAAACCAGCGTGTAATAACCGATCAGCGTGGTGAGCTCGACGACGCCCAGGGCGCCCCAACGATCGGCAACCGCGCGATAGGTGGCCTCGCCGACGGCGCCGGTCAGCTGCAATTCGCGCGCATAGGCATAGATTTCGGCGTCCCGGACATCTTCGAAATGCGGCGGCTCGCCGGCTAGAATGCTTGCGACGATCGGTTCCGGCAGGCCGGCCTTGAGCGCCGCTGCGGCATGGACGTGCCATTCCAGCTGGCTGTTCCAGCGCTTGGCGGTGACGATGATGGCGAGTTCGGACAAGCGAGGGGGCAACGAGGTTTCGTAGCGCAGCATTGCGCCGAAGTGCTGCCAGGCATCGGCGAGCTCAGGCTTGTGCAGGGCCGCGCGGAGCGGACCGACCAGCATGCCGCGAGGGCCGCTGACGATCTTGTCGATCACACGCTTCTGCTCGGGCGAAACGTCGCCTTCGTCGGGAAAGGGGATACGCGACAAGGGCGTGCTCCGCTCAGACGAAGAGAAGGGCCGGGCCACGGGCCCAGGGCACTTCCGGTTGACCCTGTCCGTCATCCTTGATTGCTGTGACGGCCACGGAAGGACGCTCGGACACCGCGTCATACCAGTCCGACAGCCGCGGATGCGCCTCGCGCCAGCGGCTGTCTGCGAAACGGAAGTCCATCTGGCCCAGCGTGCAGGCGAGCGCGATGTGGCCGATGCCGAAGGCGTCGGAGCCGAGTTCGGCGCTCTCGCGGTCGAACATCGCCATGGCATGCCGCACTTTCGTCTCGAAGGCGCTCAGGATGACGGCGTGCTGCGTACCCTCCGGGCGGATGCGCTCGTTGCGCCAGAGGAGCAGGACGTCGGTCAGCCCGTCGGCCAGTGCTTGCCAGCGCAGGTGGCGGAAGCGGCGAGCTGTTTCCGTCGGGAAGAGCTTCGGTCCGTCGTGAAGCGTGTCCAGGTACTCGCAGATCACGCGGGAGTCCGCGAGCGCCGTGCCGTCTTCCAGGACGAGCGTCGGGATCTTGCCGATCGGGTTGTCAGGAAGAAGCGCCGGATTCGGAGGCGACGCCATAGCCACCACCGTCCTGACGCACTCGACCTGTTCGAGGAGGCCGGTTTCGTTCAGGACGACCATCACCTTGCGAACGAAGGGTGATCGCGGTGACCAGTGCAGCTTCATGTCCGGCTCCTCCCGCCAAGCTGCCCAACGCACTAAAATCAAAAGGTCATAAAGTCAAACTATTAATTCTTGTGGTTGAGAACCCGGATCGGCGAGCCAGCAGCCCAGGCGAGGACAGCTTCGACAGCGTCGCCGTAGTAGATACGGTAGGTCTCCTGCGTGACGTAGCCGAGGTGCGGGGTCGCAATGACGTTAGCGAGACCGCGCAATGGACTGTCGGCGGGCAGCGGCTCCACGTCGAACGTGTCGAGCGCGGCACCGCCGATCTCACGGTCCCGCAACGATGAGATCAGCGCAGCCTCGTCGACGAGCGGTCCGCGCGATGTGTTCACGAGCACGGCGTCGGACTTCATGGCTGCGAGTTCGGCTGCGCCGATGATGCCCTTCGTCTCCGCGTTCAACGTCAGGTGAAGCGTCACTGCGTCGCTCTGCGACAGCAGGTTATGCAATGTGGGCGCATGGCGAATGCCGAGCGCTTCGCAGCGTTCCGGCGTCGCGTTCTTCGACCAGCCGACAATGTCCATGTCGAAGGCGCGGCCGTAGCCGATCACCTTCTGGCCGAGCTTGCCCAGCCCGACGACGCCGAGCGTCTTGCCTTTCAAGTCGCGGCCGACGGACAATTGCCATTGCGGCCCTGCGTTGTGGAAATTCGCGTTTTCCTGCGGAATGTTTCGCATCAGGGCGAGAAGCAGCCCCCAGGCGAGTTCGGCAGCTGGACCTACCGATCCGCGCGTGCCGCAGACCGTGATCCCGCGTCTGCGGGCAGCGTCCATGTCGATCGAGGCATTCACCATGCCGGTGGTGACGATCAGGTGCAGATGGGGCAGGCGGGCGAGCATCTCCGCGTCGAAGACGGTTCGCTCGCGCATGGCGATCACGATCTCGAACGGCAGCAACCGTTCGATCAGAAGCTCTCGATCGCCGACATTGTCGGCGAAGCGTTCGACGGCGACCTTGTCGGCCAGCACACTCCAGTCGGCAGAGGCCAGAGCAGCGTTCTGATAGTCGTCGAGAATTGCGCAACGCGGAAGGCTCATGCTCTCACGTTTCCGAATAGTCGGCCTTGCGCTTCTCGACGAAGGCGGCCTGCGCCTCGCGGGTCGCCGCGCTCGTCGAAAGAGAATGCGTGATCGTCTGTTCGTAGCGATAGGCGTCGCGCACCGGCATCTGCTCGACGGCCTGGAAGCCGCGCTTGATCTCGCGAACGACGAAAGGGCTCTTGGCCGCGATCTCGCGGGCGATGGTCATGGCCTCTTCCATCAGCTTCTCCGGCGGAACGCAGGCGCTGATGATGCCGAGGCGGTAAAGCTCGGCCGCCGAAATCTTGCGGCCCGTGAAATAGAGAAGGCGGCCCCACGACTTGCCGAGGTGCTCCATCATCATCTTGCCGCCGCCGGCCAGACCGACGTCGATTTCCGGCATATTGAACCACGCGGTCTCGGACGCGATCATGATGTCGGAATAGAGCATCGTAACGAAGCCGGCGCCGATGGCGGGACCGTTAACGGCGCAGATCACCGGCTTGGTGCAGTCGGAGATGGCGTAGAAGCATTCGCGCGTCACGCGGTTGTGGCTGATGTAGTCGCCCGGCGCCTTGACCATGCCGCGGCGCTCCTTGATGTCGGCGCCGGCACAGAAAGTCTTGCCTTCGCCGGTGAGGATGACGACCCGGACATCGTCGCGATCCGACAGCGAGTCGAACAGCCAGATGATCTCCTCGCGCATGCGCCGGTTCTGCGCGTTGACGGGCGTGCGGGCGAGCGTGACCGTCGCGATCCCGTCCGCGATCTCGAGCCGGCAGGTCTCCAGTTCCATCCTCGTGAATTCCTTTCCTCAGTGGGCGGGAGCCGAAGCCCCGCCGAGATATCGCTTCGAGAGTGTCTCGCGGTCGAGAAGGGTCGATGCCGGACCTTCGCTCGCAAGCCGACCGTTTTCCAGCACGTAGCCATAAGCGGCATGCTTCAAGGCAAGCGATACGTTCTGCTCGACCACCAGAATGGACAGCTGCCGCTCGCGATTGATCTCCGCGAGGATGTTGAAGATGTCGGCCGCGATCTTCGGCGCCAGTCCGAGCGAGGCCTCGTCGACCATCAGCAGTTCGGGCTGGGCAAACAGCGCCCTGCCGATGGCAAGCATCTGCTGTTCGCCGCCTGAAAGAAACCCGGCATGAGACTTCGCGCGGGCCTTCAGAGCGGGGAAGTAGTGGTAGACTTCCTCATAGATCTTGCGCTTGACCGATGGGCCCCGCTTGCCGCGGGCGAATAGCGCGGCTTCAAGGTTCTCCTCAACCGTCATCGTCGGGAAGACGAAGCGGCCCTCGCGAACATGCAGCAGGCCCTTGCGGGCCAGCTGATAGGAGGGCATCGCCGCAACGTTTTCCCCGCCATAGCGGATGCTGCCGGCGGTGATGCGGCCGTTCTCGAAGCGCAGAAGGCCGGAGATCGCCTTGAGCGTGGTGGACTTGCCGGCGCCGTTGGCGCCGAGAAGAGCGACGAAGCCGCCTTCGGGCACGGTGATCGAGACGCCTTCCAGCGCCTCGATCGCCTGTCCGTAGACGACGCTCAGTCCGGATATCTCCAGCGCTGCGCTCATCGTGCTACTCGATCTTGCCCCATGGGGTCTCTTCGGTAACCGTGAGCTTTCCATCCTCGACATTGTAGCGATAGAGCACGCCGTAAGGGATGCGGTTGTCCTCGAACGCGATTGGCGTTCCGAAGACGCCGCCGCCGTCGAAGTCCCTGATCGCGCTCATCTCGGCAATCAGGTTCTCGCCGTTGAGCTCGAGATCCTTTTCGATCGCCGACCCGATCGCCTCGCGCAGCAGCAGGGCGGTCGCCCAGCTCTGCATGTAGCCGATGTTGGCGTAGCCGGTGTACGGCTTGTCCGTCCATGTGCGCATGTACTCGTCGATGATCTTCATCATCGGCGTGTCGGTTTCGCCGACGAGCAGGTTGACCGTCACGGTGCCGAGATAGTTGTCGGCCGCATCGCCGATGGTCGAGACGACGTCGGGATGCGAGCCGAACAGCGTTCCCATCATCTGGGCCTCGACGCCGTAGTCGCGCAGGAGCTTCACGATCTCCGGCCAGACATTGGCGGCATAGCCGTGGAAGATGACGTAGTCCGGCTGCGACTGGCGCACCTGGATGGCGTGGGAGGTCACGTCCACCTCGACGAACTTCGTCTCCTGCTCGAGCACGATCTCGATGCCCATCTCCTCGGCATATTTGCGGGCGTTTTCGAGCGGGTCGCGGCCGAATTCGGAGGCGCTGTAGACGATGGCGACCTTGTTGCCTGCGTCCTTGGCAACAATGTAGTCGAAGAGCTGCTTGATCTGGTCCGAATAGTTCGAGCCAACCAGGAAGTGCAGCGGATAGCGCTCGGTGTCGACGAGGTCGGATGCAGCGCCCGTCGACGACATCAGCACCTTGTAGGTCTCGTTGTTCTCCGGCGAAATAGCGCGGACGAAGGGCGTGCCGTCACCACCCGAGAAGACGATATCGCCGCCGGCGACCGCCTTCTTGAAGCCGGCCACGCCGAGTTCGACCTTGTACTCGTCGTCGTAAAATTCGATTGCGATGTTGCGGCCGTCGATGCCGCCATCCTTGTTGATCCAGTCGACGGCATGCTGCCAGCCGACCTGCTGGGCCTGGCCGGTGATAGCCAGCGGACCCGTCAGGGGAAGAGGAACCCAGAACTTCAAAGGTTCGCCCTGAGCGAATGCGCCGACCGTGCTGCCTGCCAGCACTGTCGCGCCCAGGAGCGCTACGAACTGCCTTCTTACAAGCTTGATCATGTCATTTCCTCCATTTGGGCATCGTGTGATGCCCGACACGTTCAATGTTCCTGGCGGGCCTCCACCGCCTGCGAGCGTCCCATTGCCCGCTCCACGAAGCCGACCAGGCCGCGTGGCTCGAAGATCAGGAACAGGACGATGAGTGCGCCGAACGCGATCTCGCGCAGCGGCGACAGAAGGCTCGCCATGTCGGCGCCTTCCGAACTGAAATGCGCGATGATCTCGCGCAGGAATTCCGGCATCAGCGTCATGAAGACGGCGCCGAGGATCGAGCCGAGAATCGACCCGCGCCCGCCGACGACGACGGCCGCCAGAAAGAACACCGAGGAGACGAGCGTGAACTGGTCCGGGTTCACGATCCGCAGGAAGGCGGCGAGCAGCGCGCCGGCAATGCCCGCATAGGCTGCGCCGATGCCGAAGGCGAGCAGTTTGGTCGACACAACGTTGATGCCGAGGACCTGCGCCGCATAATCCTTCTCGCGCACGGCAATGAAGGACCTTCCGATGCGGGTGCGAAACAGGTTGCGCGCCGCGAGCGTCGTCAGGAGGGCCACCAGCGCGACCACGTAGTAGAAGCCGACATCGCCGAAGCCGAACACGTCGATCTTGGGAAGCGACAGGCCGCGGTCGCCGCCCGTCACCGATGTCCATTGCTGGAAGACGAAATAAAGCGAGTACTGTGCGGCAAGAGTGGCGATCGCCAGGTAGACGCCCTTGATGCGCAAGGCGGGCACGCCGAAGACCAGACCGATCGCAAAGGCAGCGATCGCCCCAATCACCATGTTCAGCGCCAGCGGCGTGCCGAGATGCAGCCACATCAGCGCGCTCGCATAGGCGCCGACGCCGATGAAGGCCGAGTGGCCGATCGACAGGAGGCCCGCATAGCCGACGGTGATGTTGAGGCCGACCGTCGCGATGACGTTGATGGCGATCAGGCAGGCCATGTAGAGCACGTAGATCGAGCCGAAGCTCGGCACGATCAGCATGATCGCGATGAGCGCAACCCAGGCGAGCATTTCGATCCTGCCGTCGATCGGTTTCGAGGCCGCCTGCTGCGGTCCGGTCTGAACGTGCGCGCTCATATGCGTTCAACTCTCTGCTCGCCGAACAGGCCGTTCGGCTTCACGAACATCACGATCAGGACGACGAGATAGGGGATGAAGCTCTGCCAGGCCGCGCCGAGATAGGCGCCGACGATCGTCTCCATCCAGCCGACGAACAGGCCGGCGATCACCACGCCGCCGACGCTCGTCATGCCTGCGAGCATGACCACGGCGAGCACGTTGAGCGCGACCTGGCCAAGCTGCGGGGTCACGCCGTTCACCGACGCGGTGATGATGCCGGACGCAGCAGTCAGCAGTCCCGCGAGCGCCCAGGCAAGCAGGAAGACGGCCCGGATGTTGATGCCGAGGCTTTCGGCCGTCAGCTGGTCCGTCGAGGTTGCCCGGATCGCGGTGCCGGCGCGCGAGAAGCGGTAGTAGAGCATGAACAGCCCGGCGATGACGCCTGCCGTCACGAAGCCCCAGGCGAGCTTGCCGGGCACCAGGATATCGCCGAGGAAGATCGGCTTGCGGGGCAGGACCTCGGTCAGCTGGCGCACGTTCGGCCCCCAGATGAGCCCGGCAATGCCGCGCAGGATGGAGCCGACGCCGAAGGTGACCATCACGAGCACGATGTGGGGTCGTCCGAGGAGCGGCCGCAGCATCGACCGTTCGACCACCAGGGCCAGAAGCGCCGCAGCGCAAAGGCCGGCGCCGAGGCCGACGATCCAGCCCATGCCGAGCTGTGTGTCGAAGAGGTAGAAGAAGTAGGTGCCCATCATCATCATCTCGCCGGTGGCGAAGTTGAAGATGTTGGTGGCCTTGTAGACGATCACGAAGGACAGCGCGGCAAGGACGTAGATGCCGCCCGTCGCGATACCGATGAGACTGAATTCGAGGAAAAGGCTCATGGGTTCATTCCGCGCCCAGATAGGCTTCGATGACGGCCGGGTCGCGCTGGACCTCGGCCGGCGTGCCCGATGCGATGACGCGCCCGAAATTCAGGACCACGACCTGGTCGGACATCGTCATGATCGACTCCATGTCATGATCGATGAGCAGCACCGTCACATCCGTCTCCGATACGAGTTTGCGGATCTGACCTGACATCCGGGCCTTCTCCGTCGTGTTCATGCCGGCAAAGGGCTCGTCGAGCATCAGAAGGCGCGGCTCCGTGATGAGCGCGCGCGCGAGCTCGATGCGCTTCTGTACGCCATAGGGCAGGCCCGATACCGAGCGATCCTTGACGTCTTCGAGGCCGAGAAGCGGCACAACCGTGCTGGCGATCTTCTCGTCCATGCGGCGCTCTTCGCGCGCGGCCGGGCCGATATAGAACGCGGACGAGAACACGCCGTTTTGAAGCTGCGAGTGCGCGCCGAGCTTGATGTTCTCGGCGACCGAAAGGCCGGGAAACAGCGCGATGTTCTGGAAGGTACGCGAAATGCCGGCGCGCGAGCGGCGATGTGCGGGCTCGACAAGGATGTCACGGCCCTGGAAGCGGACATTGCCGCGATTGGCAGGATAGAAGCCAGAGATGACATTGAACAGGGTCGTCTTGCCGGCGCCGTTTGGCCCGATGATTGCCGTGACACGACCTTCGGGCACGACGAGCGAAACGTCTGACAGCGCCTTGATGCCGCCGAAGGCGACATCGACATCCGCTACCTCGAGCAGATTGACGGCCATGTTTTTCGGTCTCTCCCGTTTGGTCCCGCGCCGCGGAGCCATCCCTCCCTGTCGACACACGGCCGACCTGACGACAACCCTATCCAACGGTAGGGCTCAGGCGAAACGGGCAGGACTGCAAACCATTTTTGCGAATGACGGAAAGTCACCGCGGTTTCAGGCGGGTATATTGGCGCCAAATGAAAAGGGAGGATCGTCTTGATCAGGATTGGAGACTTCGAGATCACGCGCGCGGAAGAGGTCGTGCTCGACGAGCCGGTCGATCTCCTCGCCGGCTTCACCGATGAAATCCGCGACGCCAATGTCGGCTGGATGTCGCCGAACTTCTACAGCCGCGAGCGGAACGTTTTCTACTCGGTCATCCAGACGTGGATCCTGCGGCACGGGTCGCGGACGATCATCATCGATACGGGCGGCGGCGACGGACGCGATCGGCCGCTCTCGCCGCGCTTCCACATGACGGACCGCCGCCTCGACAAGGTACTCGCTGCAGCGGGCGTCGTACCGGAGGAGGTCGATACCGTCTTCCTGACGCATCTGCACGTCGACCATGTCGGATGGAACACTCGCAAGGTCGGCGAGGAATTCGTGCCGATGTTTCCCAATGCCCGCCACATCGTCTCGGCTACGGAACTCGAAGCCCGCGACCCGGAGCGTGGTGCGAAGAGCCGCCCGCCTGCGGCGTGGAACACCTATCTGGACAGCGTGAAGCCGATAGTGGACGCCGGCCTCGTGGATACGGTCGAAGGCACCGAAAGCCTCGGGGAGGGGCTCGACATGATCCAGATCCCCGGCCACGCACCAGGCATGATCGGCCTGCGCGTTCGCTCGAAGGGCGAAGAGGCGATCTTCATCGCCGACGTGATGCACCAGCCGATCCAGGTTCATTATCCGGAGTGGAACAGCAAATATTGCGAGAACCAGGATCTCGCCCGCGATACCCGCGCCAAGGTGCTGAAGCATGCGGCGGACGAAGGTTCGCTGCTCCTGCCCGCCCATTTCGGCCAACCTTACTGCGGGTTTGTGCGTCGCGAGGGAGGCGGCTACCGGTTCGAGCCTGCCGCGGTCACGCCATGAGCTTCCCGGTCGCTGTAGCGCTTCACGGCGAGCGATCGTCGCCGCCGCTGCTTCTGGTCCATGCGCTCGGCACCGATGGCCGGTTCTGGAACGAGGCGGTCGCCAAGCTCGAGCACGATCATTTCTGCATCGTCCCCGACCTTCGGGCATCCGGCCGGATGCCCAACCCGCCCGAGCCGGTGACGGCCGAAAGCCACGCGCGCGATCTGATCGCCATTCTCGACGCACTCGAGATCGACAGTGCGATCTTTGCGGGCTGCGCGATCGGCGGGATGGTCGCGTCGATTGCGGCGGTCATGGCGCCGGAGCGCTGCCGCGGTCTCGTGATGACCAATCCCGGGCTTCGCAATGCCGAGGCGGTCAAGGACATGCTGCGCGCCCGCGTCGATCAGGTGCGGGCCGAAGGCATGGGCGTCCTGCTTCCCGGAGCGGCGGAGCGGTCGTTCAAGGGCATGCCCGACGACCGACGGCTCAAGACCTATGTCGCGCGTTACGCCGCACAGGATGCGGAGGCCTATGCGCTCTCGGTGCTCGGCTTCCTCGACATCGACATCAGCCGGACCTTGCCGAAGCTGGCCTGTCCGCTGCTGATCATGCCGGGCGGCAACGACATCCTGATGCCTGCCGACAGTGCCGAAGCGATCAGCGCCATCGTCCCGCAGGCGGAAGTCGTCGTGCTCGAAGACGTCGCGCATTTCGTGCCCTTCCAGGCACCCGAGCGCTTCGTGGCCGAGCTAAGGCGGTTCCAAGCGCGCCTATGAAGCCAGAGGCCGGCCGACCTCGCGCTTGAAGACATGCGCGAGGAAATCCACGAACAGCCTCAGCTTGAACGAGGTTTGCCGGCTCGCTGGAAAGACGGCATAGACACCGTTCTCGAAGTCGACATGGCTGACCTTGTAGCCCGGCAGCAGGCGGACCAGCCGTCCATCGGCCAGTTCGCGATGGACCGACCAGTCCGGCAGGAGCGCGATGCCCTGGCTGGCTTTCGCAAGCTCCACGAGCGCGAAGCCAAAATCGGTCTGGACCGAGCCCTTCACCGGCACTTCCTCGATGCGTTTTTCGGCGTCCATGAACCGCCACACCGTATTGCCGAGATTGATCCGGTAGGTGAGGCAGTTGTGGCTGCGCAGATCCTGCGGGGCATAGATCGGCGGCTTGTCGCGCAGATAGTCGGGCGTCGCTACCGCCACGCGCTCGCTGGCGATCAGCTTGCGGGCGATGAGCGACGAATCTTCCAGCTTGCCGATCCGGATGTCCACGTCGATCCCCTGATCCATCACCGGCGCGATCGAGTTGGATACGACCATGTCAATCTTGATGTCTGGATATTGCTGCATGAATTCAGGAAGATGCGGCAGGATGATGAGCTGCCCCACGAGCATTCGCGTATGCACGCGCAAGACGCCTTCGGGCTTCGTCTGGAGCTGGTTGACGCTGTGATTGGCCTCGGCGAGCTGTTGCAGGATCAGGTCGACCTGGTTGAAGTAGAGCTCGCCAGCCTCCGTCAGCGCCAGATTGCGGCTCGATCGCTTGAGGAGCTGCGTGCCTAGCTGCTCTTCAAGTGCGGTAATGTGCCTGGAGATGGATGCCGGCGAACTGCCCAAGAGACGCCCGGCGCCCGACAAGCTGCCTTGCTGCACCGCGCTGACGAACGAGCGCAGCGTCTGAAACCACTCCATGCGACTATCCCTCCAAAAAGATCGCTGGATCAGTATCTACACCAGCCTGTCTTTTCAAATATCGCAAAGATGCACTGTTGCCAGTAAGCGTTCAGGGCGCCGGAGCACGATGGTATCCGATATGCGAAGCGCAATGCTGCGAGGGAGGACAAAGTGGCAGTCGGCGGTGTCGTAAGCGACCTGGACCTGGGGGACGTGCTCGGTCCCGTTGAATATGTTTTGAGCCCCTTCGTCGTGCGCGAGTACTGCCATGCCGTCGAGCTCCACTATCCATGCTTCCAGGGCAAGGTTGGCGATCTGGTCATGCCGCCCACGCTCATCCATCTCGACAAGCTGAGGCTCTACCGGCACGCCTGCCCGGGCGGGACCGGGCCTAGCGCCCGCATCCATTTCGAGTACGACGTCGAGGTCTTCCATCCGGTCCGGGTCGGCGATCATCTGAGCGTTCGTGGCGAGATCACCGAGCGATATCAGAAGAATGGTCGCGACTACCTCGTGCTGGTCATGGAGCTGACCAACGTCAAAACGGGCCAGCTCCTGGTCCGCTATCTGGACAAGGTTCTCCTTGCCTACCGCGAAAAGTCCGAGGCGGCCTGATATGTCGACACATTCTCCCAACCTTCTCCAGCCCGGCACGGAGTTCCGGCTTGCCCCGCGTCCCATGACGCGCGAGCGTATGCGCTGGTACGTGGACGCCCAGCCGACCGTCGCGGCCGATGACGGGCGCATTCATACGCAGGAACCGACGATCCACGACGATGACGACTATGCGCGCAAGCAGGGCCTTCCGGGCATCATTGCCGACGGCATGATCTCGACCAACTGGATCCTCGGTCTGCTGATCGACGTCTATGGCGACCGCGTCGCGTCGCGGTGCAAGCTGCGCACGAAATACATCGCGCCGATCTATGAAGACCAGATCGTCATCCCCTGTGCTCGCATCAACCGCGTGACGCGGGACGCGGACGGCGTTTCGGCCTGCGAACTCAGCGTCTGGTGCGAAGACGATGCCGGCGGGAAGCTGACGGTCGGCGATGCAACCGTCTATGTCTGAGCAAGAGGCCGCAACGCCTGCCGTCCTCGCGGGCATCCGGGTCGTCGACTTCTCCAGGATCTTCGCCGGCCCGGACTCAACGCAGATGATGGGGGACCTTGGCGCCGACGTGGTCAAGGTAGAGGATCCGCGTGGCGGCGACGATTGCCGCTATCTGGGCGTGACGAAGGAAGAGCTGGAGCAGATCGGCGCGCCGAGCCCGTCGTTCCGCTCGTTCAACCGCAACAAGCGCTCGATCACCATCGACATGGGCAACGATGCCGGGCGGGAAGCCGCGCGCCGGTTGCTCGAGACCGCAGACGTCGCCGTCAACAATTTCCGGCCCGGCACCATGGAGCGCTGGGGTCTTGGCTATGACGATCTGCGCGCAATCAACCCGCGGCTGATCTACTGCGATTTCCATGCCTATGGGCCGGTCGGGCCGCTATCCCATGTCGGGGCAAACGATCTCGCGCTGCAGGCGCATTCGGGCCTGATGCACATCACAGGCGAAGAGGGCGGCGCTCCGGCCCGCGCGGGCAGTGCGATCGTCGACCTGCATGCCAGCCTCGCCATCGTCAGCGCGGTGCTGGCCGCGCTCTTCCACCGCGAGCGGACGGGCGAGGGCCAGCGGGTGGATACGTCCCTGTTGCTCTCCTCGGCGCATTTGATGAGCTATTTCTACCAGGATTACTGGCTGACCGGGCGGCAGCACCGCAGAATGGGCACGGCGAACCATCTCAGCGTTCCGAACCAGGCGTTTCCCACCAAAGACGGCTACGTCGTCATCATCGCGCCGAGCGACGAGATGTGGGCCCGCCTCGCCGAGGCGCTCGATCCGGCCGTGCTCGGGGTCGAGAAATTCCGCTCTTCGTCCGAGCGTCTCCGGTTGCGGGCCGAGGTCGTCGAGACGCTGTCGGCCGTTACCCGCACCATGGGCAAGCACGACATTCATGCAGCGCTCAGCCGCGCCAAGGTGAACGTGTCGATCGTCCAGGATATCGGCGAGGCCACGTCCGATCCGCAGCTTGCGGCTGTCGGCGGCATCTTTACGGAAGAGGGCAGCGGGACGCGATATGTCGCAACGCCCTTCCGGCTCCACGCGACGCCGGGCAAGCTGCAGCGGACCTATCCCGATCTCGGCGAGCATACCGTCGAAATCCTTCAGGAAGCGGGCTTTGACCCGTCGGACATAGAGCGCATCAGGACTGCGGGAGGGCTTGGCCGATGATCGACCGTACCGTCGAGGAGCGGCCGCTGCCCGTCACGCTCGATGCCCTGATGCGGCCGCGCAGCGTGGCCGTAATCGGCGCGTCGTCGGACGCGGCGAAGATCGGCGGCAAGCCGGTCGCGCTGATGAAGGACCATTTCCAGGGCACCGTTCTGCCCATAAACCCGAATCGGCCGGAAATTCTTGGGCTGAAGGCAGCGAAAGCGATCGGCGAGGCGGGTCAGCCCGTCGATCTCGCGATCGTTGCGGTTGCCGCACCGCTCGCCGAGCAGGCGATCGAGGATTGCATCGCCGCCGGCGTTAAGGCGATCATCCTGTTCAGCGCCGGCTTCGGCGAGATCAGCGAAGACGGGCTCAAGGCACAGCAGCGCATGGCCGTCAGCTGCCTTAAAGCAGGCGTGCGGTTGCTTGGTCCGAACAGCCTTGGCCTGATGAATTTGCACAACGGGCTCTATGCCACGTTCTCGGCAGCGCTCGACAATGTCTGGCCAGAAAAGGGTTCGGTCGGCGTCGCGAGCCAGAGCGGCGCGGTCGGCACCTACATCATGGCGCTCGCCGCGGAAGCCGGCATCGGCTTCAGCCATTTCATAGCGACGGGCAACGAGGCGGACATCGACGTCACCGATTGCATCGAGTGGATGGCGGGCGACCCGCAGACGAAAGTCATCGTGGCCTACATGGAGGGCTGCAAGTCGGGCGCGCGGCTGAAGCGTGCGCTGCAGGCGGCACGCCTGGCGCGCAAGCCGGTCATCGCGATCAAGCCGGGCAAGACGGATGAAGGGCTGGCGGCGGTCCGCTCCCACACCGGGTCGATGGCGGGCTCGAAGCAGATCTTCGACGCCGTTCTGAAGGCCTACGGCGCCTGGTCGGCCAATACGATCGAGGAAGCCGTCGATCTCGCACGCGCCTGCAGCGCGGGGCGTCTGCCCGCCGGGCCGGAGACGATGATCATCACGCCTTCGGGCGGCGTCGGCATCATGATGGCGGATGCCTGCATCGAGGCCGGACTTTCGCTTCCCGGTCTCGGCGACGAGGCGGCAGCCGAAATCAGGGCGCTTCTGCCGCTGGCGAGCACTGGAAATCCGGTCGACACGACCGCTCAGGTTTCGAACGACTTTCGGCTCTACGGGCAGGTCATCGACATCGTGGCGACGCGAAGCGACGTTCCGATCCTGATGATCTTCATGGCGCATATGGGCAAGACGCCGGCCATCACCGAACTGCTCAAGCCGATGCTGCGCGAGATCGCCGGGCGCTATCCCGACCGTACGATGGCGATCGTCACCCGAGCGGCCGACGACTTCAAGCGCGAGATGGGCGAGTCAGGCTTCATCGTCTTCGAGGATCCCAATCGCGCCGTCGCCGCGGTCGGCCGGCTCCTGCATTTTTCCCGAAGCTTCGACCGGCCATCCTTCGCCCTGGACAGTCTGACGCCGATGGACACGAGCGAGCTCGCGAAGGCGGCAGCGGACCCGGAAGCCGGAGCGGCCCTCCTGTCCGGCCTCGGCATCGCCGGCCTGCCGCAGAGCGTGGCGGCGACGGCCGACGAGGCCGCGTCCGCAGCGGGCGCATTCGGCTATCCGGTGGTGCTGAAGATCGCGTCGCCAGACATCCAGCACAAGACGGAGGTGGGCGGCGTCGCCCTCGGCATCCGTGACGAGGCGGCCCTGCGGGACGCTTTCGCCGCCATGATGGCGAGCGTTGCGGCCAAGGCGCCGAAGGCGCACATCCTCGGAGCGACCGTGTCTTCCATGCTGGTCGGCGGGATCGAGACGATCATCGGCACGCAGAACGACGCCGACCTCGGCCCGGTCGTTATGTTCGGGCTCGGCGGCACCATGGCAGAGGCGCTGCGCGACGTCGTGTTCGCGCCGGCCCCGGTGTCGCATAGCCAGGCTCTGGAGATGATCTCGTCCATCCGGGCCGCCGAACTGCTCGATGGCTGGCGCGGTGCACACGCTGCGGACAAGGAGGCCATCGCCAGCGCCATCGTCGCGGTTTCCGCCTTCGCCGACGCCAATGCCGATACCGTCGAGAGCCTCGAGGTCAACCCGTATGTCGCCATGCCGCGCGGCGGCGTCGCGCTCGACATGCTGCTCCAGCTTCGCGAAGGGGTCTGACCCGTGGACGTTTCCTTCACGCCCGAGCAGGAAGCCTTTCGCCAGCGCGTGCGCGATTGGCTCGCGGAAAACCTGCCGTCGGACTGGGGCGGGCCGCGCTTCACCGGGCCGGATGACGAGGCCGAGAATGCCCGCTTCCAGATCGACTGGGAGCGGCGCCTCTATGCCGCCGGCTATCAGGGCATCCACTGGCCCAAGGCCTATGGAGGGCAGGGGCTTACGGTCGTCGAGCACCTGATTGCCGCCGAGGAACTGGGGCGCGTGTCTGCGCCCGAAGGGATCAACACGCTCGGCAAGGAACTCGTCGGCCCGATCGTCATGGCCCTCGGCACCGAAGAGCAGAAGAAGCACTACATCCCGCGCCTGCTGCGGCTCGACGACATCTGGTGCCAGGGATTTTCCGAGCCTGATGCCGGATCGGACCTCGCAGGCCTGCGCACCAGGGCGGTTCGCGACGGCGATCACTGGATCATCAACGGACAGAAGCTCTGGACGAGCTTCGCCCACCACGCCAACAAATGCATCCTGCTCGCCCGAACCGATCCCGACGCGCCGAAGCACAAGGGGCTGACACTCTTTCTACTCGACATGCAGACCCCGGGCGTGACCGTGCGCCCGCTTAAGCAGATCACCGGGCGGAGCGAATTCAACGAGGTGTTCTTCGACGACGTCCGGATTCCGGCCGGTGCGCATCTCGGCGAGGTGAACAATGGCTGGCACGCGGCGGTCGGGCTGCTTGGCTTCGAGCGCGCGACGGCACGGTTCTACCGTCAGTCGCGGTTCATGTCCGAATTCCTGCAACTGATCGGCAGCCTCAAGGCGCGTCCCGAAAAGGCGCGGGACAATGCGTTCCGACAGCGCGCCGGCGCGCTGCTCGCCGAGCTCCGGATGCACCGGCTGCTGAACCTGAAGGTCGCGAGCCGGGTGTCGAACGGGCGCGAGATCGGCGCGGAAGCCAGCATGGTCAAGCTCTTCTGGAGCGAGATGCACCAGCGCATCATGGACTTCGCGTCAGAAATCTTCGCCGAAGAATTCGTGCTCGATACGCCGGAAGCGGAGCGGTTCCGGTACCTTTATCTCAACATCCGGGCCGAGACGATCTACGCCGGAACGTCCGAAATCCAACGCAACATCATCAGCGAGCGCATGCTCGGCCTGGGGCGCTAGCCATGCATTTCGACTTCTCCTTCGAACAGCAGAGCCTTACCGAAGGCGTGCGCCGGGTCCTGCAGTCGTTCCCAGCCGTCAACGAACGCCCGCCGCACGCCTACCGTCCGCGGGACGTGATCCAGCGGCTGGCGGAGTTCGGCATTTTCGGCGAGGGCGGCGAGCCTTCGCCGCTGGGTGCGGCTGACCTCGTCGCCGTTGCCATCGAGGCCGGACGAACGATCGTCGCCGCTCCGGTCGCCGAAGCGCTTGCGGCGTCGATGACGTTCGCGGGGCCCGTTGCATCGGCGCTGCAGGCGGGCGAACCCGTCGGCGTCGGTGTCGCGCAGTCTGGGAATGCTGCCTGGATATCGCATGGCGGCGAGGCGTCGCTGTTCGTCCTGAAGGCGGCCGAGGGATGGCTCGTGGCCGGTCGTGACGAGGTGATGATCGAGACAGCCGACGGCGTCGA